>WNFC01000110.1_pt1 | contig 73018 bp, 79 predicted proteins | sample 5400541 | NCBI WGS metagenome assembly WNFC01 (sample SAMN13153342, study PRJNA577476) | soil metagenome | isolation source: 120 cm saprolite under Douglas fir tree site 2 hole 2 replicate 1 | place: USA:California | collected 2015-04-18
GTGGGCTGGAGTGACGGCGCAATCATCGGCCTCGACATTGCAATCCATCATCCCGAACGGCTGACGAAGTTATTTGCGTTTGCCGCCAATTCTGATCCCTCCGGCCTCAAAGATGGCGCCGAACAGAAGGCGGCTTTTTCGGGATACTTCCGCCGGGTGAAAGATGAATACCAAAAGCTCTCACCCGCGCCGGACCAGCTGAAGGCGTTCTCTGAACAGTTCGACAAGATGGAGGATACCGAGCCCCATTTTTCAGATGACGAGTTGCGCGGAATCAAGGTGCCAACTTGGATCGTCGACGGCGACCGCGACGAAATCATCAAGCGTGAGGACACGGATCACATGGCCGCGCTGATTCCCGGTGCAGGCGAACTGATTCTGCCAAATGTAAGCCATTTCGCTCATCTACAAGACCCGGAGCAATTCAATGAAGCATTGCTCCACTTTCTTTCTCGTCCTTAAATGCTGCGTGACACGCCACGTTGACGTAACATCGCCATAACGCTCAAAACCCCCAAATCGAGTTGGTCAACTTGGCGCGTCGGGCAAAACTGGGGCGCTGGGAGGTCGCACAGAATACTGCCTGTGTTTGCTCTCATTTGAATTTGTTGTGCCCCTCGCCGGGAAGCCAGACGCCCGATGCCCGCATCTTAGAATCAGTTCGCGGTCGCTATTGCTGACGAAGTTGTTTGAGCGCGACACGAAATCTCCGCGCACTCCGTCCTTCGCACTCACAAGATTCAGCGATAATTCTTCAGAATTTCATCGAGTCCGTGTACTGGATACGTGCTGGAAATATGTCCAGATAGTCCGATCTGCCTCTTATGTCCCTTGTAGAATCAGCAACTTCTGATGGCTCAATTCACAATGGCGGTTCAACTCCGTCCCTGGCCACTATCATTCTAAAGCGCTTGCGTGACTCGCCTCATGACCTTCCAGTCCGCTCTCAGTCCGCTGCAGCGATACGCTTTCTAGCGGGCTCTCGGTCTCACCTGATAATCAAGGAGTAAGCTCAGGTCGCGTTTCGCTTAGTCCGCTCTCAGTCCGCTTTTGCCTCTGCGTGGTTGAGAATTGCAGCCAGCATTGCCCCGGCGGCGGACATGCGGTCGTCGCTGATGGCATGGGTGTAAAACTGCAGCGTCAACCTGACATCACTATGGCGAAGCAGAGTCTGCACGGTTTTGGGGTCCGTCTTGATACGGATGAGGAATGACGCGAGGCTGTGCCGCAGATTATGAAACCCGAATCGCCGCGGATCAATGTCGACCAACCTCCCTTCTTCATCCCGGTGCGATAGAAGAACGCCTGCCCTCACCGCCGCCGGTCGTAAATAATCTTCCACCAGCATGTTGGCAACGCGCGGCTGTTTGCCGTTCAGCCGGATCTGGCACAGCACTATTCTGAACATGAGCTGGTCGTTTCAGATCTTTCAGCCATTGCTCCACTTCGAGCGGTTCGATACCGAGCGCAATCCTATTACCCCATCGCGAGCACGCGGCTGCGGAGCACTCGTTCGTATGCTCGGACTGTGGTGTGCGCTTTCGGGGAGAATGGTGATACTAAGGTGAATCGGAGGGAAGTTCCACGGGCATGAAGCCTTCCTGCGTGAGACATTGATGAGTAGTCAGGAATCCTGAATCTTCAGAAGAGGGAGCGAAGAAAGTCGTTCGCCTTCTACTTGTGCACTGCTCTTGCCAAAGTTTCGAATCTAGACAGCCACTGTCACAACTCTTTTGGAGTGTTCGACATTCCCAACGTTCTGCCAACCCCGCCTCAAACTGATGTGTTTCCCATCCCTTTCTTTAGCGGATTCAGCTTGGAACTCTGGTTGCTGCTTCTCTCAGCGCGCGTGGCACGAAAGGACCCAGAAGGTAGTTTCAGATGATCGGAGAATGTTATGGCACAGGTGATTGAGTCTTACATCCCCGCGCGTTTTAAACCGAAGGTGAAGTGGGTGCCTCAGGAGCAACGTGGAAAGGTGATTGCCTTCCCGTCTGTGCTGAAAGAGTCGGCTTAGATATTTTGCGCGCCTGCGATAGAGGGTGGGAGGGACAGAGGTCGTGCGTACTCAACGCGAAGGAGCGATAGTTGGGCGCGCTCTTTCCTGATGCTCGCCTCAACGGCGAGACTTCGAACCGGCGCGCTCGCGATCTTTGACTGGAGGGTCCGGTGAGAAATTTCCGACTTGCACCGTGCCATCGTGGAGAGATGGCGCGCAACACGTTGGCGTCAGGTTGGAACCGTATCGTTGGTGCTAAGATTTCGCTGGTGGCACTCTCACCGGAGCACATCAGTGTCCAGTCCCCATCCCTATTCACGAAGAGAATTACAAATGATTCGGGGATACGGAGCTGCTGTTCTCTCCGTTTTGGGAGCGCTGTTGATTTCACATTGGCCAGTCTTCCACCTGGAATCGGCTCCGGTGTCGCTGTTTCTGTGTGCCGTGATGGTCAGCGCGTGGTTGGGTGGCGTAGGACCGGGATTCCTGGCTACCGTCCTTACTGCTCTCGCTTTCTACTATAGCTTTCTGCCTCCCGTTGATTCATGGGCCGCAAAGCCTGGCCAGATGCCACGCTTTCTTGTCTTTATCGTGTCAGCCGTGTTTGTTGGCTCGCTCAGCGATGCGCAACGGAGGGCTACAGAATCGCTCAGACGGGCACGCGACGATCTGAGCGAAACGGTCCAGGAGCTCAAGAAAACCAACGAAGCGCTCGGCACAAGCGAGGCATATCTTGCCGAAGCTCAGACGCTGAGTCACACAGGCAGTTTCGGGTGGAACGCCGCCACCGGAGAACTGTTCTGGTCGGATGAGAGCTTTCGGATTTTCGAATACGATCGAACGCAAAAACCTACTGTGCAATTGGTGCTTGAACGGGTCTATCCCGAGGATGTTCAACTTGTACAAGAGGCCTTGGCCGGAGCCTCTCAGCATGGGAGAGATCTAGACTTTGAACATCGTTTGTTGATGCCCGACGGTTCCATCAAGAAAGTCCACGTTCTGGGTCACGCCTTAAATCGCGAAGTGGGCAGTTCGTCTTTTGTCGGGGCGGTGATGGATATCACCACGATGAAGAATGCGTTCGAGGAAATTCGAACACTGAGGGACCAGTTGTATAAGGAGAACCTCGCTCTTCGCGAAGAAATCGACATCACCAGAATGTTCGAGGAGATCGTGGGTTCGTCTCCAGCGCTCCAAGCGGTGCTCTCGCAAGTGGCGAGAGTAGCACCCACCGATTCGACGGTTCTGATCACTGGCGAAACGGGTACGGGAAAGGAGCTTATAGCTCGCGCGATTCACAAGCGGTCCCAACGGTCCTCCCGAGCCTTCGTGAGTGTCAATTGCGCGGCAATCCCGCGCGACCTAATTGCTTCGGAACTGTTCGGCCATGAAAAGGGCGCTTTCACGGGCGCGACCCAGCGACGATTGGGCCGCTTCGAGTCGGCCGAAGGTGGCACGATCTTCCTGGACGAGGTCGGTGAACTGCCGGCCGAGACGCAGATCTCTCTCTTGCGAGTAGTGCAAGAACGCGAATTTCAGCGTGTAGGTGGAAATGAATCCTTTCAGATTGACGTCCGGGTGGTCGCTGCCACGAATCGTGACTTGGAGGCTGCCATCGCTGAAGGCAGATTTCGCGAGGATTTGTTCTACCGGCTGAACGTTTTTCCGATCGAAGTTCCTCCCTTGCGCCAACGAAAGCAAGACATTCCTCTGCTGGTGGAGTACTTCATTGATCGTTACGCCAGCAAAGCTGGAAAGACGATCACCGGGATCAACAAAAGGAGTCTCGAACTCCTTGAATCCTATGCCTGGCCGGGCAATATTCGTGAGCTCCAGAACGTGATCGAACGGTCTGTAATCATCTCGGATTCGGAAAACCTTTCGGTCGATGAGACTTGGCTCGGGCGACGCGCACTTCCCGCCGATTCGCCGAGACAACCACTTTCCGAGAAGCTCGCTGTCCAGGAGAGGGAAATTATCGAGGCGGCGCTGGCGGAAAGTAACGGCAAGGTATCTGGCCCTTCGGGAGCTGCGGCTAGACTCGGCATTCCACAATCAACGCTTGATTCCAAGATCAAGTCTCTAAAGATCAACAAGCAGCGCTTCAGAAAAGTCTAGCCTCTCCCTATCTTCATCATCTCCTCGTGCCTTTCGTATGTGGGCCAAAGCGGACACTGCCCATCCGATCGCTAACACACTTCCCAATCAGTAAAACTCATCCCGAGATTTCGGGAATTTCCGAGTTCTCGTGATCACCGGCGTTGGTTAAGAAGTTTGTTTTCATTTGCTTGGCACCTGGCAATTGGGTTGCTTTTGTCAAGTGCGGAAGGCCAATCAAAAATGACGTTAAGAATTCAAAGATCAGTCGAACAGATGTCGGTCATTTTCACTCTCACGGGTCGGATCCAAGCGGACCAAGTGGCGGATCTCGAAGTCCTCCTGAAATCTGAAACCGCAGAGCGCGAGATCGTCCTGGATCTGAGTCACGTAAAACTCGTCGACCGAGATGCCGTGCAGTTCCTGGCAAGCCACGAGGCTGCCGGTACCGAACTGAGAAATTGCTCGGCATATATCCGGGAGTGGATTACGCAAGAGAAGAATGCAATGCAACGGAAGGAAATCGAAAACGCGGCCGGTTTAGCAGGCTAAAGGAATACATATGTGGATCGTTAAGCTCGCCTTAAGACGGCCATACACGTTCGTAGTGCTGGCTATCCTGATCCTGATCCTGGGAACGCTCGCAGCCCTTCGCACTCCTACGGACATCTTCCCGAATATCAACATTCCCGTAGTCAGCATTATTTGGAACTACACCGGGCTCGCGCCGGAGGATATGGCGAACCGAATCATCACCCTCCAGGAACGCAACCTCACGACGACGGTCAATGACATTGAGCATCTGGAGTCGCAGTCTCTCAACGGCGTTGCGGTCATCAAGGTCTTTTTTCATCCCGGTGCAAACATAAGCACGGCTATCGCGCAGATCGCAGGCCAGTCCCAAACCCAGCTCAAGCAATTGCCGGTCGGAACCACGCCGCCTTTGATCATTACTTACAGCGCTTCCAGCGTTCCGATTCTTCAGCTCGCGCTGTCCAGTCCTACGCTCTCAGAGCAACAGTTGAATGACTTGGGGTTGAACTTCATCCGGCCCCAACTTACTTCCGTGCCCGGCACGGCCGTACCTTATCCCTACGGCGGCAAGCAGCGCCAGGTTCAAGTGGACCTAAATACCACCGCATTGCAATCACACGGACTCTCTCCTCTGGACGTGGTGAATGCGATCAACGTGCAAAATCTGATCCTGCCCTCCGGGACAGCGAAGATCGGCACGTACGAATACAACATAAACATGAATGGGAGTCCGTCGTCCATTCAGCAACTGAACGATTTGCCCATCAAGACCGTGGGAACCTCGACCGTCTATGTCCACGATGTGGCATTCGTACGCGATGGCTTCCCGCCACAGACCAATATCGTGCGTGTCGATGGCAGACGTTCGACGCTAATGACGATCCAGAAGATCGGCAATGCCTCGACACTCAACATCATCAGCACCATTAAGCAGCTACTGCCGAGCGTCAAGAACACCTTACCGCCGGACCTTCAAATCCGGTTACTAGGGGATCAATCCGTCTTTGTGCGCGGAGCGGTTTCCGGCGTGATCCGAGAGGCACTCATCGCTGCGTGCCTGACGGCCATCATGATTCTTTTGTTTCTTGGCAGCTGGCGCAGCACGCTCATCATCGCCATCTCAATTCCGCTGTCGATCCTATCGTCGATCATCGCGTTGAGCGCCCTGGGCGAGACGATAAACCTCATGACCCTGGGCGGGCTGGCGCTGGCAGTCGGCATTCTCGTTGATGATGCGACGGTAACCATCGAGAACATCCACCGCTATCTTGCCGAAGGGAAGGATTTAGAAGAGGCCATCCTGGACGGCGCCCAGCAGATCGCAATTCCGGCGCTGGTTTCGACCCTCAGCATTTGCATCGTGTTTGTACCGATGTTCCTCCTCACCGGTGTCGCGCGTTACCTGTTTGTACCGCTCGCGGAAGCTGTGGTCTTCGCCATGCTGGCTTCTTACCTGCTTTCGCGAACCCTGGTGCCGACGATGGCCAAATACTTCCTCAAGGCACACGCGGAAGGCACTTCACCGGAACCCAGCGTGAGCAAGAATCCTCTAGTACGTTTTCAAGAACGATTCGAGCACGGTTTTGAGAGCATCCGGAGCGCCTATCGCGGGTTGCTGGAAACCTTTATCAATCATCGCCGAATCTTTGTCGTCGGCTTCCTCGGAGCGTGTCTGCTCTCCTTCGGTCTAGTGCCATGGCTTGGGCAAGACTTTTTCCCCTCCGTCGATAGCGGTGCCTTCACGCTGCACATGCGTGCTCCGACCGGGACGCGTATTGAAGAAACCGCCGCCTTGTGCGATCAGGTGGAAAGCGAGATCAGAAAGCAGATACCGCCGCAAGAGTTTGCTGGCGTCATCGACAACATTGGACTGCCCTACAGCGGTATCAATCTTTCCTACAGCAATTCAGCTCCGGTTGGGACGCAGGATGCGGACATTATTGTCACGCTCGCGGCGAAACACCGCCCAACAGCAAATTATGTCCACGACCTCAGGTTGAAACTGGCGCGGACATTTCCTGGCGTGACGTTCTATTTCCTACCGACGGATATGGTTACCCAAATCCTGAATTTCGGGCTTCCGGCCCCGATTGATATTCAAGTGGTAGGCAACAACCTGGAGGCTAACCGGCAATTCGCGGACAATCTGTTGGCACGCGTAAGAAACGTTCCTGGCACGTCCGATCTCAGAATTCAGCAGACGTTTAATGAACCAGAACTGCACATCGATGTGGATCGGACGAAGGCAGCTTCCATTGGATTCACTCAGCGAGACGTTGCAAATAATCTGCTGGTAACCCTCAGTGGCAGTTCCCAAACCTCACCGACTTTCTGGCTAAATCCAAAGAACGGCGTGAGCTACTCGATCGCTACGCAAACACCACAATATCGCGTTCAGACGCTGCAGGATCTTAACAACATTCCGGTGACGGGAACGAGTAACGCCCCGCCCGCGATTCTAGCGAGTCTTGGGTCGATAACTCGTGGCTCACAATTGAGCGTTGTCTCTCATTACAACGTAGCGCCCGTGATCGACATTTTCGGCTCCGTCCAAGGTCGAGACCTTGGTGGCATTTCCAAGGACATCTTTTCGATCATCAACGCCAGTCAGAAACAGCTTCCACGCGGATCGCAGATCATCGTGCGAGGACAAATCCAGACCATGCGTACATCCTTCATCGGATTGTTAACGGGCCTGATGTTTGCCATCGTTCTCGTTTACCTGCTGATTGTTGTGAACTTTCAGTCGTGGCTTGACCCGTTCATCATCCTGATGGCTTTGCCGGCGGCACTCGCCGGGATCGTCTGGTTCCTCTTCATGACCGGCACTACCATCAGCGTCCCCGCCCTCACGGGCTCCATCATGTGTGTCGGCGTCGCGACGGCAAACAGCATTCTGGTGGTCAGTTTCGCGAAGGAACAACTGCAATCGGGACTCAGTGCGGTCGAAGCAGCCATACAGGCAGGATACATGCGCTTCCGACCGGTCTTAATGACGGCTCTGGCAATGATTATCGGCATGGCGCCGATGGCACTTGGGCTGGGCGACGGCGGAGAGCAAAACGCACCTCTCGGACGCGCCGTGATCGGCGGGTTGCTGTTCGCTACGGTATCAACGCTGTTCTTCGTCCCCGCAATCTTTAGCGTCATTCATGGTATGCGCCGGCAGAGTGCTAATACCGGCATCGAGGCCTAGGAAAATCTTCGAAGGAATAAAGGAATTTTTATGGCAATGGAATTATCAAGTCGAAATAGCGCTACCCGCCACGAACAACCTTCAACGCCGATCGTCGCACTAGCAGCGCACCGGCCGCGGAAGAGTTGGATCGTCTCGTGCGTGATTCTCCTGCTATTCGGGGGAATCTTCGCGTACGGCATCACTACACGTCTCCGGCACGCGGCCACGGTGCGTGCTGAAAGCGCGCAGATGTCGTTGCCCGCGGTTTCCGTCGCCACTCCTGAACGCTCGGCGCCGTTACAAGAGATCGTGTTGCCGGGGAACGTACAGCCCTTTACGAGTGCCCCGATTTACGCTCGCACCAATGGTTATCTGAAGGCTTGGTATGCCGACATTGGAGCGCACGTGAAGAAAGGGCAATTGCTCGCCGTGATTGAGACGCCCGAAGTCGATCAGCAATTGCAGCAGTCACGCAGCAATCTCGCCACTTCCGAGGCCAATCTCGAGCTCTCCGGGATCACCAAGAATCGCTACGAAGGCTTGTTGGCCTCACACGCGGTCGCACAGCAAGATGTCGATAATGCTGTCGGGACCTATAACGCGAACAAGTCGATAGTCGAAGCCAATCAAGCGAACGTTAAGCAACTCGAAACCTTGCAGTCCTTCGAGAAAGTGTACGCTCCATTCAATGGCATCATCACAGCGCGTAACACGGATATCGGTCAGCTAGTCAATTCCGGCAATTCGGGAAATCCAAAAACCGATCTCTTCCACATTTCCCAGCCCGGGCAGTTGCGGGTCTATGTGAACGTGCCTGAACAGTACTCGCGGGCTGCGAAGCCGGGTTTAACGGCGGATCTCACTCTCGCGGAATTCCCTGGACAACGGTTCCAAGGCAAATTGGTTCGCACCTCGGAGTCGATCAACTATGCCACTCGCACCTTGATTGCGGAGATCGACGTCGATAATCCAAGTGGTGAGTTGCTCTCCGGTGCTTACACTGAGGTCCACCTCAAGGTACCCGGACAGGCTTCTTCCTATTTGGTGCCGGTCTCGGCTCTTATCTTCCGCTCGCACGGATTGCAGGTTGCAGTCGTGAAGAGTGGCGCCGCTTCGCTCAGATCAGTAACCCCAGGCCACGATTTCGGCGAAAGGATCGAGATCCTGTCGGGTCTCCAGGCTAACGACTCCATGATCGTAAATCCACCGGACTCTCTTGTCTCGGGACAAAAGGTGCAAGTCGTGGCGCCTAACACGACAGCCAATACAGCCGCTACGGGAGGTGCATGATGAATACGCCCGAAGGTCCGACCACTAAGATTCGAGGCTGCAAGTATCGTGTTGCGACCATGTGTCTCGCCAGCATGTTCCTGCTTGTTGGTTGCGCCGTGGGTCCGAAATATCATCGGCCGCCAGTCGTAGCTCCACCGAGCTATAAAGAAGTCGGCGACTGGAAGACTGCTCAGCCTAGTGAACTGAGTCTCTGCGGCAACTGGTGGGAAATCTTCAACGACTCGCAACTGAATGGTCTGGAACAGCAAGTGAACGTTTCCAACCAGAACCTGAAGGCGGCAGAAGCGCAATACACGCAGGCTCGTGCACTGCTCCGCTACAATCGCGCCGATTACTTCCCAACCGTGAGCGCCAGTGCGTCCGCAAGCCGCACACGAGTGTCCCAGAACGCTCCGCCGCCGGGAGCGATTTCCAACGGCCGAACCGAAAACGACTTTCAAATACCGATTGAGTTGTCCTATGAAATCGACGCATGGGGAAGAATCCGGAAAAATGTAGAGTCATATCGCGAAGAGGCGCAAGCTAGTGCTGCCGACCTCGCCACGGTTAACCTGGCCATGCATGCACAGCTGGCTTTGTACTACTTCCAGGCACGCAGCCTGGATGCTCAGGAGCAGCTCCTGCAATCAACTGTTGCACAATATGAGCAGGCTCTGCAGCTGAACTTGGAGCGGTTTCAAGGCGGCGTTGGCTCCGAAGTCGAGGTCGAACAAGCCAAGACGCAACTCGAGACGACACGCGCCCAGGCTCAAGATGTGGGCGTGCTTCGGGCTCAGTACGAGCACGCGGTCGCAACTCTGATCGGCAAACCTGCGAGCTCGTTTAGCCTTGCTCCGCTTCCACTCCGCACGCCCCCGCCTCTGATTCCAACTGGTGTGCCGTCAGAGCTACTCGAACGTAGACCGGACATTGCATCTGCCGAACGACAGATGGCAGCGGCCAACGCACGCATCGGAGTTGCCAAAGCTGCCTACTATCCACTGCTGAGCCTGACGGCTGCGGGAGGCTTTGAAAGCGGGGCCATCACGACGTTGCTGCAAGGCCCCGCCGGGTTGTGGGCGGTAGGAGGCCAGGCGATTCAAACGCTTTTTGATGGCGGGCGGCGCCGGGCGGCCTCAGATCAAGCAGTAGCGACCTACGATCAGACGGTGGCGAACTATCGTGAGACTGTGCTTACTAGCTTCCAGCAAGTGGAAGACAATCTCGCGGCGCTACGAATATTGGATCAGGAATCACAAACGCAGAGCGAAGCAGTCGTGGCAGCCCAAAAGTCACTGGACCTCTCGATCCAACGATATAAAGGCGGCGTTACGAGCTATCTGGAAGTGACCGTGGCGCAGAGTGCGGCTCTCGCGAATGAGGCGACTGCGGTAAATATTCTCGGCCGGCGAATGGTCGCCGCCGTGCAGTTGATCCAGGCATTGGGTGGAGGATGGGATAGTGCCAGCTTGCCGCAACGGCCCGAGTGCTGCGGAAAGTTGGCGATGAATGCCGATTGATTGTCGTGGATGATCAGCGGTGTTCCGGAGTTCATCGGATCAGGTTGACAAGGTCGACATCGATTGAGGTCTCGAGTATGAGAGTCATGGTTTTGATTGTGGGTGTAGTCGCGGTTGTTACTCCGATCTTTGCGCAGCAGCGGATCATCACCGACCCTCCGCAAGTGCGAGGACCGTTTACTCTGACCGCCACATACGACTCGGCGGCTAGAGGCAATACATTTGCCTATGCCGGCAGCACAGTCCCGCCCGTGATTCGTGTGGTGCCGGGCGGCGTCATCACGCTGCGTTATGTAAACAATCTGCCAACTCAGTCTGACGAGGAGTGTGCCACAGCCCGCTGCAGAAATATGACTAATTTGCATTTTCACGGTCTGCACGTATCGCCAGAGCGCCCTCAGGACGATGTCCTCACCACGATGGCAATGCCGGGAGAGAGCTTGGATTATAAGGTGGTGGTTCCGTCCTATTCAGCGCCAGGGCTTTACTGGTATCACACCCACCCTCACGGGGAGAGCGCTCGCCAGGACCTTGACGGAATGTCCGGCGCAATCATAGTTGAGGGGATAGACAGGTATTATCCTGAGCTGCGCCGCATGCGTGAACGCGTGATCATTCTTCGAGATCGCAACATTGAACACAGCGACTCTGCCACTCGCGAGCAGGTCGCGCGAAGAGTTGAGATACCCTCCTCCAAGTGTGGAACAGCAACAGAGCAGAATCCAGAGCGAGTCTTCACCCTGAACGGCGAGATTCGGCCTCGGATTCCCATCGATCCGGGCGAGCGCCAGTTTTGGCGCATCGTGAACGCTTCGCCGGACCGCTACGCTGATCTTGAATTGAGCGGCAAACAATTGGAAATTGTGGCTCTGGATGGAATGCCGCTGTCCTACCACAACCAACATCGCCCAACGCGCAAAGTCGATCACGTCCTTGTGCCGCCTGCTGGGCGGGTGGAGATGATAGTTGTCGGACCATCATCGGGTTCTCGATCCACGCTAAGCACACGCTGCGTGGACACTGGAGCCGACGGCGATCCTAATCCTGCGATGGTGATCGCAGATCTTGGTCCGGCGAACTCCAATTCGCAGATGCGAGCCGTTCCAAGTACCGCGGGTCGAGCGGTCTACAAAGAATTATCACATCAGGAAATACAAAAACTTGAGGTCACTAAGCCGGATTTCACAGTCACTTTCACGGAAGAGAAGGGCGGCTTCTACATCAACGGAAGAAAGTTCTCAATGGACGATGATCCGATGGTGCGCGTGCGGGTTGGGTCGATGCAACACTGGCGAATCGTGAACTCGACAAGAGAGCTACACCCCTTTCATATCCACCAAGTTCATTTCTTAGCCTATGCAGAAAACGGAATCCGGTCGGACCGCCCTGAATGGCTGGATACGGTCAATGTTCCGTACGGGGGTTCAGTGGATCTCGTAATGGACTTTACCGACCCCGTCATAAGAGGCTTGTCGGTATTCCACTGTCATCTGCTGAGTCATGAGGACAAGGGCATGATGGCGAAAATCCTGTTCGAATAATGGCCAGGAGCAATTGTCCTCGAAAGTTTGGCAGGGGCCGCTCGCCCCGGGTCAAACCACCGGACAAGTCAGCTTCAATTTCACAGTCAGCTATGTTCGATCCTGCAAGCTGGAAAAGACGGGGCATAATCCTGGTGAATGGTGCTTTCTCCGCATTGGTTTGGTGGGCCGACATTAGGCGAACATCGGCGCTTGGTCACAGAATGGTCACAATAAAATGGCCGACTTGACGAATTAAGTTGTTGATTGAAAAAGATTTAGGCTCAAAGAATCCGGCCCTGAAAAGGCTGGCGTCGGGGGTTCAACTCCGTCCCTGGCCACCATTATTCCAAAGGACTGAAAGCCAAAACGCCAAAATCTCTCAGCCCGCATTCAGCCCGCAATTCATCCCAGTTTTCAATTTACTGCCCTGACTGGCTGCAAAATGGCCTGAAGCATTTCGCCCTGTGCAGCCATTTTGGAACGTTCTCTCCGTAGCACCGCCATCACGCGCTCTTTGGGAGGGCCATGCCTCGTTACTGCTCGCCCCGCGTGAATGGAGCGAAGGTTAGAGCTTGGCGCGGATCGCGGGCACAAACGCCGGTCGCGGCCTCCACCGGATCATCCACCTCGCTCGCATGCACAAATACCGCCGAGCGCCGCGTCCAAGGGTTCGGCCATGCGCGAAACCTTTCGGGCTCTTTCCGTTTTTCATCAACAATCAGCGACCCAACAATCAACAATTCCACATGTCATTTCGCAGTGATGTCCACCGAGGCGCGGGTAGTTTCCCAGTCCATCCGCAGAGTGCAGCCGCTTCCGGACTTGTCATAGGCGATGGTGAAGTTCTCCACCGGCGCGGGCAGTTTCGATACTTTCATGTCCACGCGCGCCAGTTCGTCGCTCTCGTACTTGTAAGGGATTCCCCATTCCCCAGTCTTGTTGTTGATGATAAGAGTCCACTTGTCGGCCGCGGGTATGGTGAAGATTGTGTAGCTTCCGGCCGGCACCGTCTTGCCGTCAACGACTAGATCGCTGCTGGTAACGAAGGTGGTCGCTTCGTTCGCACCGGCGCGCCAGACTTGGCCGAACGGTACGAGGTCTCCATAGATATTGCGACCCTTCATGCGCGGGCTGGAATAGTTCGTCTTGATGGTCTTGCCCCCGCCGAGATCACATGTTGCGGAAGCGGCTGGACTGGGTCTTCTCTGACAGGCAGCGAAGAGGATGAGGGTGAAAATCATGCCAATGACAAGGGCAATTCGTTTCTGCATGGTCTCTCCTTAAAGTAGCTGGTCGTCCTAAGTGGTAATGAGCGCGGTCAACCTTCGCGCATGGCGCAACTCTGGGGCTTCTTGAAAGAGGGTCCGAGATAACCATCGATTCCGCCAAGACCGCCCTCCTGATATACAGCTCACTCCGCCGATGAGCAGATTCTCCGAAAAAGGCCACTGCTCATCGATCCATTGAGTCTCGCAGCGGAATCCGGAATCGCGAGCCGTCTCGACAATCTCCTCAGCCGAATATTTGTGGCTGCTTTCCGTCCATATCGTTTCTCCTTCTTGAAACTCGACAGAGACCTCCGCCGCAGGAATATTCACGAGCTGCCAGCGCTTGGACTCCAGGTGCATCTCGACGCTCCGTACGTCATAATTGATTTCGCCAGATGGGCGAATTGGAGCAAATCAAAGTCGGCGCCGAGTTCGCGATTGGTTCGAGCGAGCAAGTTGAGATTAAACACAGCGGTCACGCCGAGTTCGTCGTCGTAGGCTACGAGCAGTTGCGCGCTGGATTTTTCCAGGTCCGCTCCTAGGAGGAGAGCGTCGCCCGGCTGAAGAATGCTTCGGACTGCTCCCAGAAACTTCGCTCCTACTGGACGGTCGAAGTTCCCAATCGTGCTGCACCAAGAACAACACGAACAGGCGCTGCCCGCCCTTGCGGTACGACGTCACTTCCAGCCGTCCATCCAGATATTCGCGTTCAAGACCCACAATACTGATCGCATCAATGTCACTCAGCTCCCGTTCGCACATGACGAGAGCAGAGCGCGATATTTCGACGGGATAATACGGGGTGCGCTGGCGTCGACAGAACGGTTCGAGCAGCCAGCGCGTCTTTCTGCCACTGCCACTGCCCAGCTCCGCTACCGCAACCCTCCCGGCAAGCCGTTCCACGATCTCATCCGCATAGCGCCGCAGCAGACGTTCGTCGGCCCGCGTGTGGCCGTACTCGGGCAGTCGGCTGATCACTTCAAAAAGGGCCGAGCCGACATCGTCATACAGATACTTCGACGGAAGTTCCTTTTGTCCAGTCCGGAGAAGCCCGGCACGAACGTCGGCGGCGAAGTCGTACGTGGCATTGCTAGGGATCCCGTAAACGAGCATTGCGAAACTCCTTTCATTCCAAATCCTCACGATGAAACGCGCACGTTTGCAACGCCTTCGCGCTCCGGATGGCTCGTCAAATAAGGATGCGCGCCGGTCGCCGCCTCCACCGCATCATCCAGCTCGCTCGCATTCAGAAATCCCCCCGAGCGCCGTGCCCAGCGTCAAGTGTAGATGACGGGCATCTGGCCGACGTAATCGTCCTCGACCACTTGGTCGACCAGAAACGCCGCGACGTCCGCGCGCGCGATCCTCAGGCGCAGCTGGACGGTGAGGCTCATGTCCGTGACGACCGAGACGTTCCCCGTCTTCACGCCGTTGGTGAACGACATCGGACGCACGATTACCCAGTCGCAGCCGCTCTTCTCGATAAGAGCGTCAGCCGCGGCGGCATCTTCGTACATGTGGTCCAGAAAGAGCGGTATGATGATCCTCCCGAAGAAGAACGACGAGCCCTGCACGAATTCCTTGCTCGAACCGACGCCGGCGGCGTCGAGCCAGACTAATTTGCGAACGCCGTGCCGCTTCATCCCGTCGACCAGGTTCCTGGCGACGTCGGTGCGGAGGGTAGTCCTCTTGTTCTTGCGAGCACCGAGGGTGCTCAGCACCGCGTCCTGTCCGGCGAGGAGCTTCTCCAGGTCGGCCGCATTCGTCGGTTCGCCCTGAACGACGGTGAGCCGCGGGTGCTTCCTCTGCATCGCGGACGCGTCTCGCACCATGGCCTTTACCTCGTGATTCGCCTTCAGTAGGTCATCGAGCGCGAGTTGCCCGACGGCACCATTCGCCCCCAGTAGCAGTATCTTCATACGTGGGCCTCGACTTCTGCTGCCTCCGCGACTCCGTCCGCGGCCATGATGTCCTTCGCGACTTTGTCGACCGAGGCGAGGTGGCGACCCGTTAGAAAGACCTTCGCGCCTTCGTGAGCGAAGGCACGGGCAACTGCACCGCCACCCGCACCTCCGGCTCCATAGATCACTGCATTCTTGTTCTTGAGCGTCATCTTCGTTTTCCTTTTGTCTATTGTTGGCTAGTGGCCAACTGCCACGTTCTCGTTCTTAGCCAGGTGATGGCTGTGCCTTTATGGCGAGTTCGTCGTCCACAGCTATCAGGGCTACTGCGAATGAACGCAGAACGATCCTGCTACTTTCCGCTCAGGGCGATTGTCGCGCTCAACGGCAGGTCACGTGACGATCCGCCAGCCCAAACCTTATATTCGCCGGGCACAACCTCCCATAAATTCCTGTCTGGGTTGAAAACCGAGACCATCTGAGGGTCTACCTTCACCGTCACATCCTTCTGCTCTCCCGGGCCGAGCGCGATCTTGCTCCAGCCCACGAGGCGCCTTGGCGGTTCGTGGGCGCTGGCCGGTAGTGTGAGATAGACCTGGGCAGTCTCTTCACCTGCGCGGTTTCCTGTGTTTTTCAACTTGAATGTCACGGTCAGCCCATTGTCTGATGTTGTCTTCAATTCGGAATAGCCATACGTCGTGTATGACAGCCCGAATCCGAACGGGAAAAGCGGTTCCCTCCTCTCCGCGTCGTACCACTTGTACCCAACCTTGAGACCCTCGTCGTATACCGAGTCAAATGGCGTCTGGTTCGTCGATATTCCCGGGACCACCGGTAGACCCGGCAAGGGAGTTATCGGGTGGTTCGGGTCTACCGCCGGCTGATCAACATGCTTGGGGTGAGGCAGGTCGGCTTCAGTGCGTGCAAACGTCAAGGGCAGCTTGCCGGAAGGGTTCACATCGCCGAACAGAATATTGGCCAGCGCCTCAGACCCACGTATGCCCGGATACCACGCTTCAATAACGGCACTTACCCTGTCGATCCACGGCATTGTCACCGGTCCTCCCGTTTCCAGCACCACAATCGTATGAGGATTGGCTGCGGCCACTGCTTCGATCAGGGCATCCTGCTTTTCAGGGAGTGATAGGCTTGGCAGGTCCATATTTTCAAACGTATGCTGGACTGCGAACACGATGGCCACATTCGAAGACTTGGCAAGTGCCGCAGCCGAGACCGGATCCGTGCCTGGATCGAACTTCACCACTGTCCCCTTGGCCTTCTCTGCGATCCCCCTCAGCGGGGCCGAGCGGTGGTATACCGTTATGTTGAACATCGCTAGAGGGTCATCGAATGCGCCAGGCGGTGGCGGAACGGCGTTGCCCCCCGCCGGCGATACCTGCGCCGAGCCACCGCCGGACATCACCCCCACATCCGCGTGTCCTCCGATCACGGCAATCGACTTTACGCCGGCAGCGTTCAGAGGTAATTGTCCGTGGCCATTCTTCAACAGCACGGCGCCTTTTTCTTCGATCTTCTGCGCCACTTCGAAGCCGCGGAACAGGTCAACCACCTGTGCCTGCGGCGGATTGTCTACAATGCCCGAATCGAACTCGGTTCTCAGGATGCGATGTACCATGTCATTGAGACGAGTCATTGGCACTTCGCCGCTTTCGACAGCCTTTTTCAGTGGCTCACCAAGGAAGCTGTAGCCCGGCATTTCGATGTCCAAGCCGGCAAGTACCGCCTTCACCGTGCTATGCGTACCGCCCCAATCTGAGATCACAAAGCCCTTGAATCCGAATTCTTTCTTCAACACCTCGTTCAGCGAGTAGTCGTCCTCGCAGGCGTATACACCGTTGATCTTGTTGTACGAGCACATCACTGCGCCCGCCTGCGACTCCCGCAGTGCGATCTCAAAGGCAAGCAGGTCGCTTTCCCGCATTGACCGCTTGTCGATGACTGAATTGACAAACATGCGTCCAGCTTCCTGGTCGTTCAAAATGTAATGCTTCACACCCGTAACCACATTCATCGCCTTCATGGCCTTCAGTTCCTGCCCCGCTAAAGTTCCGGCCAGCAGCGGATCCTCTCCCTTGTACTCGAAGGTGCGCCCATCGCGCGGTTCGCGCGTCAGGTTGATGCCGGAGCCGTGCGACAGGTTCAAGCCGTGCGCGCGAACCTCACTCCCGATCAGCGTGCCTGTCTCATACGAAAGGGCAGGATCCCAACCGGCAGCCATTGCCTCGGCGGAAGGCAGAGCCGTTGCATAACGGCTCTTCACTCCCGCGCCTGAAACGCCCACTACCGCATCTGTCATCTGCAGGTCGGGAATCCCAAGCCGTGGAACCCCCGGGATGAATTCGAAGGGCCTAATGGCTCTTGTCCCCGGTCCGGATTCTAGTGGCGCGAACAAAACCTCCCAGCCCAGTCCATGCAGAAGCTGGATCTTCTCGTCCAGCGTCATCTTCCCGATCACCAGGTCCGCCCGCTCATCCGGGGACAGGCTCTTGTTCTCCCAGGGCCCCTTCGGCTCGTGCTTCTGCGGGCCAAACTGACCCTGACTCAGGCTCCCGATAATCAGACAAAGCACGGCCGCCGCACCAAGGACCACTCTTTCCATAGATCTGACATTCATGCACAATCCCTTTCTTGAAAGATTCGGTCTCTATTACGAACGAGCAGCCGCTGAGGACGCGTTGTGGATCGCGGGCACGAGCGTGGTCCGCGCGAACTCGGCGAGCGTCGTGGGGATCGTCGTGTCAGGCGTGCGCGGCTCGGCCTGATCCAAGCGGCCCTCGCGGAACGCAACGTACATTTCGATGATGATCTCGACGATGAAGTCGGGCATGCCCATGCCCGTCAAGGCGCCGCGGGCCTGGTCGATCGTGGTCTCGACGCACTTCACCGGCTCGCCGAGCGCCGAGGAGATGATCGCGGCCGCCTCGTCGGTCGAGAGGTCCGTGGGGCCGTGGACACCGACCCGGTGATGCCCGCTCCAGCCGCGGTCGAGGAGCCAGCATGCGGCCTTGGCGGCGATGTCGGCCGTCGCCACCAGGGGCCACCTCTTACCCGTTGGGAGCGGCGTGAAGATCTGACCGGCCTTCGCGATCATGTCTGTGGACAGGAGGAAGTTCTCCATGAAGATCCCGGGCCGCAGCGAGACGACCGCAGGGAGCGCGGCCTCGAAGTCGTTCTCCATCTCGCGGGCCGGGCCTACCGCCCCTGTGCCGGGGCCGGTGTGGGCGCCCGCGCTCGAGATGACGACCGCTCGGCGCACGCCAGCCTTCTTCGCGGCCGCGGCGGCCTGCTTCGCGCACTTGATGGCCCAGGCGTAGTAGTCCGACCGCGCGGGCGGCGGGGTGAGCCAGAACAGCGCCTCCGCGCCCTCAAGGGCCTCGGCGAGGAGGGCCGGCTCCTCGAAGGAACCCTCGACGACGCGCGCGCCGCGACGAAGAAGCTCGTCGACCTTCTTCTTGTCGCGGCTCAGGACCGTGATGCGTTCGCCGGCGTCGAGGAGCCGCGCCGCGAGCGCGCGGCCGATGTTGGACGTGGGCGTGTTGATGACGATGGACATGGATCACCTCCGGGAGTTCCTTGTTGTCTTTTCGCGCAGCTCTTCCACAACGTCTTCTCTTTCCTCTTTGAATCACTAATCGACGATCATTCCGCCGGTAAGATTCGCGACGGTCCCACTCATTCCGCTCGCTTTGTCGGAGGCGAGGAAGACCGGCGGCATCTCCGTTTTCTTTGTCTATAGATGATAGTCGTCATATTATAACCTCCAAAAAAATTACCCTTGGGCTCTGCCGTCACGAGGCTGAAAAATGGAGATGTAGAATTCCTGCCCCTGCGCCAGTATTGTGTCACTCAGTTCGCGATCGCTGACGGCTCTTGCCACCATCATCGTGCCCGCCATCCCCGCCAACAGCAACCGCGCCTGGCTGCGCCTTTCCTCGTCGCTCGCACCAGGCATGTACTTCGAGATCTTGTTCGCATATTCGTCGAATTCCCGCGTCAGGGCTTTACGCACAGTCTGTGGTTGCCGCGCCATCTCCCCGGCTAAGCTTGGCAGCAGACAGCCCTGCATTGTACCGTCCCGGTGTCCCGCGCTCAAATAGTCATTGATAATTGCAGTAAGCTCGCTTCCTTTTGGCGCTGCGGCAGCCACAGCCCCAACGTGAGTTGTGGCCTCTTTGAAGATCTTTCTGGCAGCCGCAGCCACCAACTCACTCTTGTTATCGAAGTGAGCATAGAAGCCGCCGTGGGTGAGCCCCAACTTGCCCATGAGTTTGGCGATTCCAATCCCCTGGACTCCGCGTCGACGGAACTGCTCTGCTGCCTTCTTGACGAGGCGCTCATGGGTTTGCTCTTTGTGTTGTGCGGAATAACGCATCGCTTATTGTATGATGCCTATCATATGACAAAAATGCAAGAAGAATCTTTGGAAGCCATCGAGGCAAAAATGCCTTCGTCAACGTTGCTCTGTTGAGTAGGCCATAGAACTCTGATCCAGGTTGGTTTGCCGACGCTTACGCGCACATCGGCGCTGTCACAGAATGGTCACAATAATATGGCATCTTGACGAATTAAGTTGTTGACTGAAAGAAGTCGCCCGATTCAGAGAATGGGCCGAAGGTTAAGAAGCGATGAAGAGCAATGGCTGACTGTTTGCCAATAAGATCACACGAAACTACGCTCTCATCGTACCCTCCATTCTCGCCCCTGCTCTGCGACAAGATGACATTCATTACCGGTGTGCTGACGGCAATTGCCGTCAATCTCGGCGAATTCAGCAGGATGCCGAGGCGAGCCGGAAGTAACTCGCCAGCTCGCGACGGATTCGAAGATTAGCTGATTGACAGACTCTTCGGCCAAGATCTCCGTTAGGCGAAGGGCAAACCTTGAACGACAGGAAGCGCTTTTATCACTACACATCCAGGCGATTCGCGGCAGCGACACGCCCATACCAGAGCCCTGAATCCTTCACTGTGCGCTTCTGGTTACGGAAGTCCACATAGGTAAGCCCATATCGCTGGGTATAGCCATCGGCCCACTCGAAGTTATCCACCAGGCTCCACGCATGATATGCGCGCACCTTCGCGCCATCAGCGATGGCGCGCGCTAACTCCGCCAGAATTTGGCGGTGAAACGCGATACGGCGCGTGTCGGGAACCCGGCCAGTTTCGTTGGGACTGTCAAGATAGCAACACCCGTTCTCACTGATCTCAATGATGGGATGGTTATACTCGCGCGAGATCTGCATCACGAGGTCGTAGATGCCGCGCGGCCATATCTCCAGGCCCGCTTCAGTCAGCGGACCTTCGGTGGGCATCTCAACGTGGATTTGGGTCAACGGATCCCTTCCTGATGAGCCTCCTTCTCCCTCGGTTTCGGTGCCGAAGTGCCCCCCGCTGCCAGGCTGCGAGCTAGCAGTCGCCTGGGACACGACACGGCGCGTGTAATAGTGAAATCCGAGCCAATCCAATGGGACTTTCATGATCTTCTCGTCACCGGCTTTGAATCCCATGGCCTCATATGGCGTTGCGCCGACAAACGCCTTTGGATACTCGCCACGGATCGCGGTGTTTAGAAAGTAGAGATTGTTCATCGCATGGTAACGCGCAGTGGCGGCGCGATCGGTATCGCTCGCCGTCTTCGGATAGGCAGGAGCCATTCCGTATGCACTACCGACGGTGGCTTTGGAAGATGCTGCTTTGATGGCCCGGAAAGCTTCGCCCTGTGCGAGGTTTACGGTGTGGGCTGCTTTTAGAAACTGTATGAAATCGGACTTGCCCGGAGGAAAGACTCCTACGCCGTAGCCGTAATACGTAAAGGTCCACGGCATGTTGAAGGGAGCCCAAGTTGCGATTCGATCGCCAAGGTTCTTCGCAAGGAGCCCCGCGTAATCGGCATAGTATGCGGCCAGATCGCGATTCGGCCATCCACCCCGGTCTTCAAGCGCTTGTGGAAGGTCCCAATGATAAATCGTGCAGAACGGACGTATGCCTGCCTCGAGCAAGGCATCGACGAGGCGACTGTAATAGTCGATGCCCCTCTGATTTACCGGCCCAGTGCCTGCAGGTTGAACTCGCGCCCATGAGGTCGAAAAACGGTAGCTCTTCTGATTCAAGCGCTTGAGAATAGCGATGTCTTCCTTATAGCGGTGGTACTGATCGCAGGCGACGTCTCCGGTAGCGGCCCCTTTGATTTTCCCCACCGTGTGCGAGAAGCGATCCCAATTCGATTCGCCTTTTCCATCCACATTCCAGGCGCCTTCAACCTGGTATGCGGCAGAAGCCATTCCCCAGAGGAACCCGCTTGGGAAATGGGATTTGTCAATCTCGGAACTGGCCACATCACTGGCGACCGGCTCCTGAGTAGTCGTTATTCCCCTGGCGAACTCTAGATTCGCGAGCAGCGCACTGCCCGTGACAAGCGAACTTTTGATGAAACGTCGGCGGTCCATTTCAATCCACTCTCCTATGGGACGCGAAGCGCTTCGTTGCCATCACTTTGTCGCTTCGACCTTCCGCGATCGGCCGATTCCGACAATCTCCTTCACATGGGCATGACTGGGCAACATCGTACGTCAGTGCTCATCCACAGGGGCAGCCGTACCGTCCGACCACTTAACGACCCGAATCAGAAACCCGGTCAGTCGCTCCTGAGTGTCCTTAGATGCTATAACCGGAAATGCTATAATCGGCGATCCCGGCAAGGCTGCGCCCCACGCCTCAGGCTCCGTCAGTGGAGCGAAAAACATCAGGTGGGGATGCCAGTGCCCGTCGTGGTCGCTCAAGTACCCTACTATTTCTCTGCTGCATCGGAAGGCGATTCACAAACGGTAAGGCCTGAAACGTCGGAAGTCAGGCTCGACCTTCTCCTCTCCTTGATCTAATCTTTGAAGAACTCCAACAATATGGGCGCATGTCCCTTCGGCTTCAGCATATGCGTCTGCCCTTCGAGCGTTTGGTACCTCGCGTTCGGCAATGCGCTTGCCAGCGACCGATTCCCGTGATGCATCCACTCAGGGCTTTTCCCGCCGTCCATGACGAGTGCCGGTACCGTGACGGATGCCCAACGGCCGCCCGGCAGCGGTTTGCCTCTCTGGTTGTCTCCTACTATTGCGCCGTCGTAAAGCAGCGTATGTGCAATGGCTTTAAGCTTCGGCCACATAGGCATCAGCGGCATCACGGAGATAAAGAAGGCAGGAACGTCGACCGACTTCAGAAAGAGCTTGACCGCCTCGCTGCGCCGATTTGCTGCGACCGCCTCGGCGATTTTGGCCCAATCGCGCTCTGTTGTGGAACGGCTGTCGTCAACGATGAACGGTGCTTCGTACAGCGCCAGCTTCTTGATGGCCTTGAGGCGATTTGCCGCCTCAAGCGCAAGGACTGCGCCCGAGGAGATGCCCCAGAGGAAGGCCGCACTGCCCGCTTCGCTCAATAGCGCAGCGATGTCTTCTATCTCGTGCTCCACGGCATAGGGCGCCGTATCACCACTTCCGCCTCGACCTCGACGGTCGTAGGTGAACACGGTGAAGTATGGTGCCAGGAGTTCAGCCAGTTGCCCGCTCTGACCCATGCCTCTGTAGCAGAGCGCCCCATCGACCAAAATCACAGGTGGTCCATTGCCGATTCGATCGAATGCGATCGGCGTGCCGTCCTTCGATACCGCTGTTCCCGTAGAGGGCAGAGTCGACGGTGACTGTACAATCCTGGGGGCTCTGTCATTCGCTTCTATTGTGGTTATGTTTTGCATAGGTCCTCCTGCTTCGTTGCGTCACTCGGTCTCTGCTGTTAGGTCGAACGAAGGTCTGCTAGATCGACGCGGTCGAGGTATTCTGCAAGGTTTTCCAGTGTTTGCCCTGTGCCGACATCAATACGCATCTGGAGCAACGCGTCGCGATCCTCGTTTGAGTTGCACTCAATCCTCATCGAGAGCTTCGTCTTGCTCCCGTCCTCGCTGAAGAGGAGAGTTGCGAGCGGGTCGGGGCGCGGCGGAAATATCTTCACCGTGAACACGAGTCGTTCAGGAGCCGTGATTTCGCGGTAGGTGCCTGTAAACGAGTGTTCCGCACCCTGGGCGCTATTGACCCATCGGAATGTTCCGTTTGGTCGAAGATCGATTTCGCAAACCGCGAGCGGGACGCCGCTCGGGTCCCACCAATGCTTGACGTGCTCGGCTTTGGTCCAAGCTTCGAAGACGGCCGCGCGCGGCGCATCGAAGGTTCGCGTCATCAAAATCTCGCGGTCAGTCGGTGTAGTGACTTGAAACGTTCCGGCATTCTTCATTGGTGATCTCCTCATCGCTTCGTGCGTCCATCGCGATTCCCCCTCTTTTGCGTCTTCTTCTTTTGCATCTCTTTCAGGTACCCATCCAACCCGACAAACTTCTCTTCCCAGAAGTGGCGAAAGGGCTCCATCCAGTCGGCAATATCCTTCAGCGGAACTGCCACGAGCGTGCGCGGACGTCGTTGCGCATCGCGGCCACGCATAACAAGGCCTGCGCGCTCAAGTACAGTAAGGTGCTTGGAGATCGTCGGTTGACTCAGATCAAACGGCCTCATGAGCTCCGACACGTCCGCGTCTCCCGATGCCAGGCGAGCGAGGATCGCGCGTCGCGTGGGATCCGCGAGCGCTCCGAAGGCTAAGCTAAGAGAGTCCAGTTCATGTATCGCCATACGGCTATATTGCTATACGGCGATATAGTAGTCAAGAGTTTTCTGGTAGGCGATCGTAGGCGCCCTCCCTTCCGTAGAGGCGTAATCGCATTATTCAGTCGCTTTGTCCGGTGGCTCCAAGAACTTTTCGTGGCACTCGGTACACAGCCATTCTCGACCGTTGCTATAGCCAGCGGCATGCCCGGGGCCGCCATACGCGTTTAACTCCCAATGGCAAAGGGAGCAAAACTCGCGAGACCACCCACCAGCTTCAACCTTGAAGCCGAGATCATCCTTCAATGTCATATCGAAGGAAATGCGACCGCTACTAATCTCGACCAGTACGTCCAACGGCTTCCACTGGCGCTTACGCCATGCGAATTTCCGCAGTTCCACCAGTTGTGCCTGAACGTAGCTCACATCCCACTCTTCGCCGTGGATTTCTACAATGTCATGTATCGCCTCTGTTGTTCTCCGCAACTTGGCAACGATTTCCCGGGCACGGTCGAGGGAGAGACCTTGCGAGTTGAGGAGTTGAGCGGCAAAAGCGTCCTTTTCTCGTAGCAATCCAAGCAACAAGTGCTCAGTTCCGATATGTTTGCTCTGAAGGCGCTCCGCTTCCTCAGCCGCGTAAGCCAGCACACGTTTTGACTCATTGCTCAAGGGAAGATCGACCGAGGTCGATACCTTCTCCCGGATGACGGTGTGGCCGTCGATCTGCCCGCGGATGGACTCGACCGAAGCATGGGAACGCAGGAACCTGCTGGTCAGGGCTTTGTCTTCACGCAAAAGTCCGAGAAGCAGATGCTCCGTCTCAATATAAGGAGAGCCGAACTGGCTGGCCTCGTACCGCGCAAAGAAGATGACGCGCCTCGCCTTCTCTGTATACCGTTCAAACATTCTTCTCCAATCCTTTTGCTTGGCTTCCAAAGCCCAAATCATAGCTGAGAATCGGCATCAGCCCGACATCAAAGCTAAGCCATTTTGGCGAGGCTTGTCGCGGGATTCGTCTGCAACCTCTGCCCGACTGAATGTCGTGCTAGAACTCGGGATGGTCCTGGCGAACCTTGGCCGAAAGCGCGTAGCAATCTTGCGCAAGAAAACCGTCGAACAGCCCAGTGATATCGACGGATTGATATACATCCCCTTCGATGAACATATCGATGAAATCAAGATCAAGCTGTACCGGGAGCTTCAGGCAGCTGGCTACAAGCCAAAACTGGAGGTGTAGCGCGAACAGCCACCAGTTGCCAAAACCGCTCCTCCGTCCTCAGCGCGACAAAAGTGCGCCCTTGTCGACCTCAACTCCCCAGTGCTTCGAATCGTTATGCATTCGCGTTCCATCCTTGCTGCTACCGGACGCTCTTGCGCTCTGACCCGCACTGCTAAAACTGTCCTCCTCTCTTTTTCCAAAAACAAGTCTTTGGAAGGCACAAACACTCCAACGCCAGTGTTGAAGAATCAATCGGTTGTGCAGCTGCCCGCAAGCACGCTTTTGGAAGCAGCGGCTGCATGCCCCAATGCGCCTGGGGTGTGCCAGAAGAGCCGGTCCGACGGGACCTCTAAACTACAGATTTTACGAGTCAAGCCTTTGGGGATTGGGGCGTGCCGGAACCGGCACCTTTTCGGCCGGACTTCTGCTAAAGTCCAACGCGATGAGCCAAGTCGACAAACTGGGGGTCGGAGCGAATGCTGTCTAGTCTCGGGTCAGCATTCAGGTAAATCAGCAAGTCAGATCGATCCGTGTACGCTTTTTCGAGCCACTGAAGGGCTTCATTCTTCCTACCAAGAGCGACGTAAATTAGTGCAACCTCGAACGGGCTTACGTACGTCCGTCGTGACGACTCATTCAATTCCTCGAGTATTTTTAAGGCCGCCGGTTTATCTCCGGAAATGGCATAAACGTGTCCGATGTCCGCAACCAAGGCGGTGTTACCCTTAAGAAGTTCTTGCGCTTTGTGCATGGCTTGCAATGCGTCAGCGTATTTGCCCTGCTGCTCATAAACCCAGCCCAAGTACCAATTACCCAGGCTGTGGTTAGGATCCAGCTCCAACGCCTTACGAAGTTGGGCTAGAGCCAGGTCGTACTGGCGTGCATAGATGTAGTGCCACCCTAGATGCACATTCATAGCGGGGTTAAGCTGGTCAAGGTTGAGCGCCCGTTTGCTTTCAGCCAGGGCCTCCTCACGTCGGCCACTCGCCATCAGAAGATGTGCATACCAGTGGTGGGCATTTGCATAACCCGGGTTTAGTGCCGATACGCGTTTGAATTCTGCTTCCGACCCTGGCCAGTCCCAATCGTAGAGTAGCCTGACATACGCCAGAGAGTTGTGCCCTTCCGCGAGCGTGTCGTCCAGTTGGATTGCCCTTTCCGCCGCAGACTTAGCCTGTGGAAAGGCCTGAGTGGGCGAGAGTGACCCAACGTCGAAAGCAATCCCGGACAGAATGTAGCAGTCCGCCAATCCACTGTAAGCCGACGCATACCCAGGATCTTTGTCAATCGCCTGATGGAAAAGAGTGATCGCCCTGTCCGTCGATTCTTGCGTCCTCTTGTTCCAGAAGTACCGCCCTTTCAGGTACAGCCCATAGGCTTCAGGGTCGACCGGACGCCCCCTAGTGAGTAATGCTTGTTCTTGCGGTGTTAGCTGGATTTGAATCTCTTGCGCGATGGACCTCGCAATCTCTTCCTGGGCGCGCAGCACATCATGCAGATCTCGATCGTAGGCCTCGGCCCATAGATGCTGCTCCGTTGCCGCGCGGATGAGTTGCGCTGTGATTCGCACACGATCTCCCGAACGCTCGATCGAGCCTTCCACGATGGCATCAACATTGAGATCCTTCGCAATCTCCGGTACGGATCTCTGCGTCCGCTTATAGCGCATTACTGAGGGCCGTGAGATCACGCGCAAAGCGCCGATCTTCGCAAGATCGGTGATGACGGCGTCGGTCATACCATCGGCAAAGTATTCCTGGTCGGGGTCACGCGACAGGTTTTCCAGCGGCAATACGGCGAGCGAGCGAATCTGCGGAGGACGCTCCCGCCCGACCAAGCGGTCCCACGAACCGCCTACATCAAACCCCACTAGAACCGCTGCCAACAGAACCATTCCGAACCCGGCAATCAGAGCTGTCCGCCGCCGCCCGCGATTGTCTGGCTTCGCAAAGCGCACCGCTACAGTCGTAGACCCGCTTGCTAACTGCCGCAGATCGACCTCGAAATCTCGAGCCGATTGATATCGGTTATCGGGATTTTTTTCTAAGCACTTCAGAATGATTCGCTCAAGCTCAGGGGAAATCTTTCGGCTTACGGCGCGCGGGGAAATCGGCGGCTGGTGGAGGATAGCATCGATGAGGCGTGACGGCAGTTCCTCTCCAAATGCCCGCTGGCCAGTGGCTATTTCGTACAGCACCGCACCTGCCGCGTGAAGGTCACTCCGCCTCCCCTTGCAACTGCTCCGGCGCCATGTACGGCAATGTACCAGCCATCGCCTGGGTTTGCGTAATACTGCCCGTCACCGCCAGATCATCCGCGGATCGAACCAGTCTGGCCAAGCCGAAATCGAGAACCTTTACCCGCCCTTTCGGTTTCAGCAAGAGATTTCCTGGCTTGAGATCGCGGTGAACAACCCCGTGATCGTGCGCCTCCTCGAGTGCTTGGGCTAACTGCGAACCGATGGACGCCACTTCCCTTTCTGAGAAGGCACCGCCCTCTACTCGGTGCGCCAGCGAAGTACCCTCCACGTACTCCATCGCGAGAAAATCCACTCCGCCCTGGCTGTCAAAATCGTAGACCGTCGCGATATCGGATGATTCAGTTTGGAAAGTGCTAGGGCTTCTTTCCGAAAACGCTTGCGAGCCAGCTCGTCACTCAACAGACCTTCCGGCAGGACTTTCAGCGCCACATCGCGTTCCAGTCGCTCATCTCGGGCGCGATAGACCACACCCATTCCACCTTCACCAAGCTTCTCGACGATGTGGTAGTGGCCGACTGTCTGCCCGATCATGGAGAGGCCACCTCCGGGCAGGAATGTTAGGCTGCGCCGGTAGTCAAGTCAACGCGAACAAGCCGTGTATCAATCACAGGGGGGCGCCGAAACCATTATTGGGCGAAGCTGGTGCTGCTTACGGCCTCATTCGCGCGCTGTGGCCAGATCAGCACACAATCGCAGGAGTCCACGAACAATCCTCCTGTACTACCCAAAGCTGAGCCCACCCGTACCTCCTCCGCCGATGGTTATCATCCCACGACCGCCACTACCATCGCCACTGGACGCGCCCGATCCCTGACTTGGGGACTCTGCCCTCCGCTCCAGACAATTCAAAGTCGCGAGCAAGGCGTGCAATCGACCGACTTGCTCCCAGACGTCTCGACACGGTCTTCCACACCTGCTGGCAGTCATTTGGTCCCCGAAGTGAGAAGCACTCCTGCCTATGCGAAGTACGGGAGGACAAAGACATAATAAAGACATAATAATGCAACGCCTTAGCAAAGTTGCTTGGCCGACGCTTAGGCGAACATCGTCACGTTAGGCTGCTTGTGCCGTCAATTGCGGCACAGGAGCCCTCTTTATTACCGGGGAGTTCCGGCCAAGATGGTGGTGACGGTCCAAATTCAAGGAAAGCCGACAGGAAAGTGGAACGCTGTCACGTCGATGTGGTTGCGGAGAGCTGGCGCCTAGACATCTACTTCAGCGCGGAGCGCGGGGTCGTTGGCCTGATCTGCAAATTGAAACTCGAAGAGCCGTGTTGCCCAGACCCGGAGGTCGGCGTCGGCAGGGCCGGGCGTCCCAAAGTAATCGCAGAGAACGTTGAAGGTGACAGTACGTACAACATCGACAATGTCTGCCTGCCCCTTGCCCTTCGCGACGATCGACTGACCTGAGGCGAGGGTGGCAGGGATGAGTGTGGACTCAATGTCGGTGCGGCGAACCACCATCCGCCATGTTAGTGGTGTCGCGGGTGTACGCTTCGGAATTGGTCGTGCCGAGAAAGAACGGGTGGCCGTCCATGATGACGTCAAGCTTCTCGTTATAGGGATTGACGAAGCCTTGGCTCAGCGACACGACTTGCTCAACGTCGTCGAATCGGGTGACGAGAGCGAATTTGCCTATGACGGGAATGGGCCAGAAATTGCGCAAGATGCGGAAAATGAAATCAAGGTGATCCATCCCCTTAGGTTTTAAGCCTTGCCTTAAATGTCGAGTCGGGCGGTGGAGCTGGACGAAGAATTGGTGCGGGTGCGTGCGCTGGAACGGCGGCTGGCGTGGCATTCATCAGAGTGCCCCCAGGTACCGTAAGGCGCGAACACTGGGCAGAAAGAAGTATCCGCCGCCGACCGGGATGATGAAAGTCTCGATGATGGGTTGCTGGCGGACCGGTGTCGATGGAATGCTGAAAGGACACTTGGAGCCGAGTATTGGGTCGCTTTCGTTATAGCCCAAGCCAAACATCGGATTTATAAGCCAGGTATGCTGGACGAACTCGAACTGGCGCTCTATCTCGCTGTTCATGCAAAGGAAGAGTAGGCCTCGGTCGAGTCCGTCGTCGCTATAGCGATCCTTAGCGGGTTCACCGTAGAGGCGTCCTCGGCGCATGATGCGATGGCGGTTGGTGGCATTGATCATGTCCTTTGTGTCGTCCTTGGTGGGAGCCAGGCCGTCTCGCGGATTAGCGCGGCGGGCGTGCGAGGTCATCGGACAGCCGAAACCCGCCGGGTCGGAGGCAAAGAACGTCATGTCGTTGCCAGCTTCGGATCCCGCAGGGGTGAGCATCTCTCCGCCTAGAGTGCGGCCGACTGCCTTCTGCGCGAGCCACTCATCGGTTGCCGGATTCCGGTTCTCGTCAAGCAGATCAGCCGATACTGTCTTCATGTTGTTCCAAAATTTGGCGACATCTTGCTTGAGCTGGCGAAAGACCATGTAGGTTCCGTTCAAGCCAAGGTCAAAGAAGCCTTCCACTAGGGCGGGTTTGAGGTATTGAGCGGCGTTGGAGGAGTTGGGAACGATCGGGCCGGCTGCGGGAGCGTTGTAGGTGTTGATCTGGGCAAGCACCACCTCGCCAACCGGGATCTCGTGCAGAGCGCGCTTTTCGACGGGAATCTCGCCATTCACCAGGATGGGTTGAGATATGCCGTCGGCAAAGCCGAAGTGCTCGTGTCTCACCTGATTCTTATCAAGATTTACCCGCAGTGGAATTTGGCCGGCGATGGTGAGGCCAAAGCCGAGAAGCGTTTTGGTTTCAGCCGCTACGACTGGATCGAGCGCTGACTGCGTGCGCGCGTAAACCAGCAACTGGGCATGGACGCAGTTCGTGCTGGAGGCGCAGTCGCTCCATTTCCATGTGGCTGGTGCGTCCCCGAGAAAGCGCGCCCGGTTGTTCGTCGTCATCCCCTCCTGAAAGGGACGTGAGAAGGTGGCCAGCACCTCTTTCGATACGCCCAGTACGGCGATGCCAGCCGCGGAGAAAGCTAGGTTGAGGCAGATATCACGCTCACCGCTCGAGTCGGTGATGCGTGGAGTGATATCGGCAACCCAAGCGTTCGGACCAGGCGCCGGAGGCGCCGGAAATTGCACCATGATCAGCGTCGCAAAAAGATGCATTGGGTAGGAGCTGATCACGATCCCCTGCAGATCAGCGGCAGTCTCGCCGATTGGCTTCCACTCAGGATTCGGTGACGTAGCGGTCGCTGAGATTAGAGAAGCTGAGCCCATTGTTCGGCCTCCTTCTGCTTCATCGATTCCTTGCGAAGCCCGTCGACGATGCTGGTATTGCGGATAATCTGGTTGACGGTAAGGGTTGGGTAGGCGCTATACCAGAGAATGTTCTGAGTCTGAGACTGGCGCGCCCATGCCTTGAATTCGGTTCCATGCGCCGCTCCCTGACGAACAAGATCCTCGGTGCGCGGAAAGCCAACGCAGTTTCCCCAGGCGAGGGTAAGTCCCCGATGGGCCTTATCAACGAAGTCGTCGAGGTAGCTCTGCCAACTTCCATCGAAGTTGCTCAGGAACAGCAGTCGTCCAGAGTTCCCGACGAGAGTCCAGTGAGCAAAGTGGATGGTGCGCATGGAGCCGAGGTAGCCATTCCAGGCTTTGAGCGGGACCACGAACTTGAGCGCGCGAAGGGCGGCCCGTATCAGAAAGCCGCGAAGCATGCCAGGTTTGACCAGGACCATGCTTGCAAGATGATTTTGAACGATGTGATCTTCTTGCGCAGCGAAAAGCTTCAGTTGCTCGGGAGAAAGCGGAGGATGGTCCTGAGTGAAGTCCGATTCCTCCAGGCGGCGAAGCAGTTTGTATAAGACAAAGCCCACGCGAAAGACGGGTAGAGCAGTCAGAAGAAGCAATAACCAGCCGACGACGAACCTGACCGCCAAGCGCGCCGCAAAGTGCACGGTGGGGCTGTGTCCCGGAAGGCTTGTCCACCAATGCATCAGATAATTTGAGAGGACTGCGGCGAGAAAAACGAAGACTAAGCCGAGAAGAACAATGACCGTCACCAGCCACGGAGCAATTGGACGCAAAGTGCTCCACTTATAAGTGCGGAGCGCCTGGTCCGTTGTCGGGATCTCAGCATGACGGAACCATTCATACTTTTCGAGGGCCCACTTACGGAGGGCCTTATGGACACCGGGCGCGTCCAATTTTCGGTAGCCCGAGCCTGTAGGTCCCAGTTCCGTCTGGATATCTTCGAAGACTTGACGACCGCGAGAGATGCTTAGAAGCGAGTTGGCGACTGCGCCGAAGTGCTGAGCGGACGCGCTACACGAGTGCGCTCGAAGAAACTCTGCAAGAGAATCGCTATTGCCCGGGAAGAAGAGGCGCGCCCATTCTGGCTTTGTTGCTTCCTTCGTGCAGGCGAAGATCCCCCGCAGATCGTCCGAGAGTTGCGCCAGAACGCTTTGCCAGTACGTCTCCGGTTCTCCTTCAAAGTTATTCTCGAAGACGAGTAGTGGATCGAAGTGACCATCTTCAATGATCTGCATGGAGATGAAGTGAAGCTGAGAGATCTGCTGCAACCGTACGAAAGATGGGACGCCGCTGATCTTCGGATCCTCGCGGTTGGCGAATGCCTGAACGCGTTGGCGCATCAGTTCAAGGCTGTCTGGATTGGCTTCGAGCAGTATGTCAGCAATGGTAAGCATGGTGCTCCCGCATATTACCGTACGACTAAACTGGGACCCGTGGAGACCTGTTGTTACTCGCCTTCGAGGGCGGAGCGCATAATTTGGTTTGCTTTGAGCAATGCACAGTCAACGGATCGGTAACACGGCTTCTCGGCATTGGCTTCCACTAGAGTGACGAATGGCCCGGAATGTTTTTAGACTTCAAAGATGGGTGCCATCGTAGCCCTGACTCACGTTCGCGTCAATCTGAAGCAATACCGTCGAGAGCCCGCCAATTCCTCCCGACGCATTGACGGCGCGTAGGGCATTTTGGCTTAGGTTAGTGCTTTTGGGGCAATGCCCTGGGCAATGGCCCCGTAAGCGCTAAATTAAGAATTGCTGTCGCGGTAGGGACGACCATCGCTGATCGCCCACCGGACATGAACCTCTCGGCGCATCAGGCTCCCATCAAGCAAACACTCCGGTCATACCGATATCCCAGTGTACGAAGAGAGCCCTTTGTTCCTTGGCAAGCCTTTGTAGGAACTGGCTCGCCCGGACCTTTCAGAGCCTTAGCATAGGTCTCCTGAACTAAGTCTTCGGCTTCTTCGCGATTCTGTGTGAGCCAGTGAGCGAAGTTGTACAAGTGATCGAAGAGCGGCATGGCCAGTTCTTCGAACGAGTCGAGTTGAAGGTCCACTCCTGACACGTGCACATAGTAAAACATCGGAGTCGTTGATTTATTCTTCAAGAAAACAATTTGTTTCGGAAAATTAAATGCAGGCTGAGCGAATGGAAATACCGCAATTACGGCAACGGCTTCGCATGAACCCCATAAACCTTGCATAATCCCGATTAGCCCATGAGAACAATCTTCTCTGCTCAATATTTCGTTGAAATGAAATTAATTTATCGTACCGCTCCACAATCTATGTGATCGAAGTGGAATAAAAGATCAGAAGATCCGTTATCTACGGTGAGGCGCATTTTGCAGGGAGGGGATTGTGGACAATAGAAGAAGCAGATTCGTTAGATTCAACTCGGCGGCCTCGGCAGTTCTTACCACCGTGTTGCTGGTGTCTGGTCGAGCATCGGCCAAGGATCACAGACTCAAAACGACCGACGGCCAGGCTGGTGTGGTCGCACACATTTCGTTCACTGGACTATCGGCTGCCGACATGTCAATTCAGAAAAGAGTAAATGACAAATACTATCTCGATGTGCAGCACTCAAAAGATCAAGGCATCTCGATTATCGATATCAGCAAGCCCGCTCAGCCGAAAGCCATTGGAGTAGTCCCATGGCCGGATCCAGCTGTGTCGAGCATGATGAACGTGACCGGTGATTTAGCGGTCATTGCCGAAACCGGGACCCTCCCGATGCGCGGCAGCACCTCCAAGGACGACCTTGTACTTTGGGATTTGTCAAATCCAGCTGTTCCTCGGGTAATGCAAAAGTTCTCGGGAGTGGTGAAGTGGCTTCAAGACGAGCGGAATTTTATTTATGCCATGAATGGCGACGGAAGGATGACGCGATGGTAAATCCTTTCGATGTTAAGACCGCATTGCTGGCGAAGCACGCACAACATGTTGTGCTGATTCACTTTCCGATCGCACTTTTCATCACGGCAGTGGCGTTCGACGCTATCGCGCAATGGACGAAGCGCAGCGGCTTGGCGGATACAGCCTACTACAACCTGTTGGTGGCGGCGATTTCAACGCTTCCGGTTCTCGCGACGGGTATTGTCGCGTGGCAGTTCCAACTCGATGGTCAGAAACTGAAGGGCATCCTATTACTGCACCTGGTACTTGCGTGTGTCTCAAGCGTGATGGTCTGCCTGGCCTGGTGGGTGCATTTCCGCGCGCGGCGGCGCGAAGAAGTCTTGCCGAGCTACCGTCTGGCGGTTGAGTTTGTGGGCGTCGGTCTTGTCGCCTTGACGGGGTACTTGGGCGGCTTTCTAAGCGGCGTAAACACGCCTGGCTAGAACTCAGCACGAATCGCTGAGGAAACCGAGGAGGTTCTCGCTGGCTTAAGCGGCCAAACTCCCGGTTCCTTGGAAACCGATCCTGTCCTGCTGGGCTGCCCAAATGTATCTCCCTGCGACGCGTCATTCAATGTTGGATCATGCCGGCTGCTCCTTCGACCCCAATTACTTAAACTGGGCTGACCCGCTTTTGTCCCCGCCAGAGACACTCCTGTCCGCTATGCCAGAAGAGTTTAGCCGGCGGAATAACTCAGTGGAATAAAAGTGCCTCGTGCCAGTTATCAGCTCAGAACGTTACAAACCACGGAGGACAAATGCCTGACAAAAAGCAAGATCTTATCGATCAGACGTTGCAAGACCTCGCCAACGACGGCGTTGATCGTCGCGGGTTCCTGAAGTGCATGGCATGGGCGGGTACAGGCCTGGTCTGGACCATGAGTGGCGGTATTCCGGTGTCTCGGGCTTTCGCCAAAACCGCTGATCGAAGTACCGGCAAAAGTGGGGACTTCAGCTTTGTGCAGATCAGCGATAGCCACATCGGCTTTAACAAGCCGGCCAACCCGGATGTTACCGCTACGCTGCAGACGGCAATCAACAAGATCAACGCGATGTCCCACAAACCGGATTTCATCATTCACACCGGTGATCTGAGTCAGCTCTCGAAGCCGAGTGAGTTCGATGCTCTGGACCAGGTATTAAAAGGAGCATCCGCGAAACAGATCTACTTTGTGCCGGGTGAGCACGACATGTTAACCGACAACGGCGAGCAATATCTCCAGCGCTTTGGGAAAGGTACAAAGGGCACTGGGTGGTACAGCTTCGATCAGAAGGGTGTCCATTTCGTCGGTCTCGTAAATGTTGCCAATTTGAAGGCTGGAGGCATGGGATCGCTCGGTCACGAACAGCTGGAATGGCTTGAGGACGACCTCAAAGGCCGCTCTGCCAGCACTCCAATCGTGCTTTTTGCACACATTCCGCTGTGGACCATCTATCCAGATTGGGGCTGGGGAACCGACGACAGCGAACAAGCCTTGTCTTACGTCAAGCATTTCGGTTCTGTGACTGTGTTAAACGGCCATATTCACCAGATCATGCAGAAGATCGAAGGCAAGGTTTCGTTCCACACCGCAATGTCGACTGCGTTCCCTCAGCCCGCGCCAGGAACAGCTCCCTCAGCCGGACCGATGAAGGTGCCAGCCGACCAGTTGCGGCAGGTTTTGGGTATTACCGATGTGAACTATGTGGTCAGCGGTCGCAGCCTCGCAGTCGTCGATTCGCCACTTGGGGACTCGGGATCTTCGGCTTCAGGGAAATGACGACGGCCCTGGCGGTAGTTGACTCAATCCTTGGGCAGACCGCCAAGGACCCAGTCCAAACAAACCGGTCCAAACAAGGAAGATTGAACAAGAAAATAAAACCTAGAAAGGAAACATTAAAATGACGAGGAAAAATCTGTGGATTGCGAGTTTGGCGACGCCGGCAATGATTGCGATGCTGCTGCTGTTCGCGGGATCACCAAGCGTCACGGCGAATGACCAGCCCTCAGCAGCAAACGCGGAGGTGAAAATCGATAATTTCAGTTTCGGGCCGGAGACGCTAACCGTACCCGTGGGCACGACCGTTACCTGGACCAACCGTGATGATATTCCCCATACCGTGGTCAGCGCCGACGGCGTGTTCAAGTCCAAGGTACGGGATACGGACGAAAAGTTCTCCTACACTTTTGCCAAGGCGGGAACATATCCCTACTACTGCTCGGTCCACCCCAAGATGACCGGCAAGGTCGTGGTGCAGTGAGACTCCGACTTCTAGCTAAGCTAGCATAGCAACGGGAACGACTTTCCGTTCCCGGCAGGATCAATTCCTGCCAGAAGGCTGTTGTTCTCCAAAGTGCCTTGAACGAATATGACTGCAGACTCGGCACAATTCGCAGCGAGGACAGTGGCAAGCGATGACCTGGATCTTGTCCACGCTACCAAGGACGGGGATGTTGCCGCTTTCGAGCAACTCGTGAAGAGATACGATCGCAAACTTCTCCGAATCGCTCAATGCGTCACACATAACAGAGAAGATTCGCAAGACGCGGTTCAGGAGGCCTTCTTAAAGGCCTACCAAAACATGGCCGAATTCCGAGAGGACTCCCAATTCTCAACGTGGCTGATTCGCATCACTCTGAACCAGTCGCTGATGAAGCTGCGAAAGCAACGCGCCGTAAGAGAGGTGTCCCTGGACGAGGGTTTTCAGGCCGATGAAGACATACTTCCAATAGAGCTCACCGATTGGGCTCCCGATCCTGAGCAACTCTACCGGGCGTCTGAATTACGAAACATCCTAATCAAGGCCCTAAAAGAACTGCGGCCGGTCTTGCGAGCAGTCTTCGTGCTGCGGGATATTGAAGGCCTTTCGACGACTCAGACAGCAGAAGTGCTGAACCTGAGTCACACCGCGGTGAAGGCGCGGCTATGGAGAGGTCGGCTGCAGCTTCGTGAACGCCTGAACAGGTACTTCAGCAAGGAAACGGAATCGGCGCGAGTCGAATTAAGCCCAGCAGGAAACACCGCCGAGGAACTGAGGTCGCAAGCGGGCCGCGTCTAGGAGTGGCTGCACGGCGCAGGCCAGTTATCTCGGACAAGTCTAAGCCCAATGGCAAGACATAGGTTCATGGAGCCTGGCCACTTCCAGTATCTCTGCAAACTTCATCCCAAGATGAGGGGAATCGTTATTGCCGAGTAGAAGGTCTCAGACCTCTCCCACAGCAACGGACAGGCATCAGCGAGGACGCCGATTCCCGAACGGAGTCGGACCGAGTGATGTCCTGTCCGCCTCCCCACACACTACTCGGCGTTTTAGCCAGTGTCTGCTTCCCTCGATATCTCAGACCTACGCAATCTGCTTTACCAGTCAACTCGCAGTTAGGTTGCAACCGGTGTTTTCGAGACCGGCTCGCCGAGGATTTGACAATCAGTTGACATCCCGTCCGCATCTCCGCGGTTGGTCCCTGCGTCTAACCCCACATACGCTGTGATAAGCATTTGACAACCGAGACTCAGAAGACGCTTATGGAAACTAGTCTCCCGCGCGCAGTTATCAATAATGAACTTCAAAACATGTCAACATGGAGAAATCATGAAGAAATCGTATTTAACCGTTGTATTTACTCTGACTTGCCTGCTTGGGTTGGGCATTAGTGCCCGTGCGCAAGACGCGGACAAGATCGCTGTGAATATCCCGTTCGAATTTGTAGCCGGAGGTGACACGCTTCCCGCAGGCACATACAGCCTTAGTCGTGTCTCTCCTGAGGTAAGTCGAGCCTTAGCCATCCGCAACTGCGACAATAGCGTGTTTCTGCTCCCTATGGTTTTCGATGGAGCTCCTGCTGACCACGCAGAGCGTAGCTTTGAGCATATAGGGGACAAGTACTTTCTGAGTAAGGTTGAGACCCTGGCGGGCATCTATTCCATCAGGACACCACGAGCTATGACCAAGGTAGCCCAGATGAAGGATGACGGCTCCGGATCTTCCTCTGGCACTAACTAAGGCGAGTACAACGTCGGTACCTGCACGGCTATGGCAGGGAGATTATGACCTGGAAGTACATCCATCTAGGCCTGAACACCTCTCACCCTGCAACCAGGCTTCGCGGCAGTGAAGGAAATGAGCCGGGTTCAGCGTCGTACAAATCATGATATGGAGGACAACTTGAAAAAGCCACTCTTGTTATTCGCACTACTCATGACGTTAGCTATTCCTGTGGGGCTGTGGGCCCAGCAGGCTGGCTATTCCCAGACCGACCTGGTCTCCAATGCTGCCGGCGTAGCCAATACTACAGATACTCAACTTATGAATCCTTGGGGAATCTCCGTTCTTCCCGGACAGGATTTCTGGATTGCTAACAACAACAGCGGCACCTCCACGCTCTATGACGCGCAGGGCAACAAGGATACTGCACTAGTAGTGACCATACCCGGTGCCGCACACAATCCAAACGGTAATTGTAGCCCTGGCTGCCCCACGGGAAACGTGTCAAACGGCAACGGCACCTCCTTCGGCGGCGGACAGTTCATTTTTGCCACCGAAGATGGCATCGTCGCTAACTGGACCGGCGCCAGCAACACGGCAACAGTGGCCTTCGATAACTCCGCCAGTGGCGCGGTTTACAAAGGTCTCACCTTGCTCAACAGCACCTCCCTTTTGGCAGCGAACTTCAATAGCGGCAAGGTCGACGTCTTCGATCGCAACTTCAACCTCACTTCGTTGAGCGGTACGTTCACCGATCCAACACTTCCCGCGGGTTTGGCTCCCCATGGCATCCACATCATCGGTAACCAGATCTACATCGCCTATGCCATGCAGGATGCAGCCAAGCACGATGCAAAGCCCGGCGCTGGCCTGGGGCAGGTGGATATCTTCGATATAAACGGCAATTTTGTGAAGACCTTCGCTTCCGGCGGCATGCTCAACGCGCCTTGGGGCGTGGTGGCAACTCCGGCCACATTCGGAATGTTCCCGAACGCAATCCTTGTGGGCAACTTTGGGGATGGCACCATCAATGCGTTCGACACGACTGGGAAGTTTCTCGGTCAGCTCACCGACTCTTCGAATAAGGTGCTGGTGAATCCCGGCTTGTGGGATATGGTTTTTGGCGGAGGCGGTCCCTCTGGTGATCCAAACACTCTTTATCTCACGGCTGGAGGCGGCAACCAACCCAATTTCCCGGCTGGAGGCAGCACAACCAGTGTCTTCGCTAGCGTTGTCCCTGCGGCCGCGGTCAGCAGCCCAGGTTTTTCTCTGAGTCTCTCAGCCCAAAGTGTAACCGTCGCGCCGGGCGGTTCGGCTAACGACATGATCAGCGCCAGCGCGGTAGGAGGATTCACCGGTCAGATTACGCTTTCCTGTGCTGCGCCCGCTGGTCTGACCTGTGCTTTCAATCCTACGACAATCTCTCCCGGGTCGAGCACGTCATCCTCCACCTTGACCATCTCTGCCGCCTCGACCCCGCCGAGCAGCGGCTACAGCTTGCCCGGCATGGCGGCCCTGCTGCCTGGTCTGGGGCTGTTCGGCACCGTTCTCACGACTCGCAAACGGAAACCGCTTACATGCAAGAGCATTCTGTGGACGAGCGTACTGGGTTTGCTGCTTCTCATCTCAATGTTTGCCCTCGGATGCGGTAGCAGTTCAAAAGGCCAAACGCACGCATCTCAGGTCACCTTGATGGTGACGGGTACGTCCGGCTCGTTAAGCCATTCCGCCCCTGTAAACATCACCATTAAGTGAAACAAAACAGCCCCGGTAAGGGCACACTCAAGGTGGGCCCTTACCGGGGGTCTTCATAAGTGGCATTACGTCGCGACCACAAGCCCTTCAGCAAGGAAGCAGAAACTGCGCGAGTAGTTTTAGGCCCAGGGGGACACCGCGGAAGAACTGAGGTTACGTACAAATAAGGCTTGCGTGCTTATATGCGCATTCCTCCAATTTCTGAGATTCCTGGAATAAAGTGCGGCCCTGCTCGTTATCAATGTCGAGAAAAAGATACCTTCGGTTGATTGGAGCCGAATGCTCGGACCATAAACTTCCCGAGCCTGGCGCGGCCATAGACGATGCATTCGTGGATTCGGGTCGGCAACGACTGACGTCCGGGATCAAGGCATGGCTTCTCTTCTGGACTAGGGTCTACGAATAATAAGGACGATCGCGATGATTGACTACGAAAGCGCCCTCTTAGGTCGAACAGAAGTTGCCGAAGGCACAATGGCGTTTCAGTTTGAAAAGCCAAAGGATTTTGTATTCAAGGCTGGGCAGCATATTGACCTGACGCTATCGGGTTCTCAGCCTGGGCCGTCACATGGACTGACTCATACCTTCTCCATCGCAAGCTCCCCGTTGGACGAAGAGCTTGTAGTCACTACCCGAATGCGAACTACAGTTTTCAAGCAGGCCATATCCATCCTGCCGATCGGTAGTCGGGCGAGGATTGAAGGGCCAATGGGCTCTTTTAGCCTCCATAACAATATAGCCAGGCCAGCTGTCTTCCTCGCCGGCGGGATCGGGATCGCCCCATTCCTCAGCATGCTCTTTTACGCAAGAGAACAGAAGCTTCGCCATCCGATTGTCTTGTTCTACGCAAACCGCTATCTGGAGGATGCCGCGTTCATCGATGAGCTCTGGAAGTTAGAGCGTGCAGATCCAAGGTTCCGCTTTGTTCCGATCCTCACGCGCACGGCCAAGAATTACCCAGGTTGGAAGGGGGAAACGGGACACATCAGCTCGGAAATGCTTCTCACACACGTGAAAGTCTTGCGAGGCCCGATCTATTACATAGCCGGACCGCCAACGATGGTTGCAGCGGCGCGCCGAACGCTCAGTGAGGGGGGCGTAGATGAAGACGATATTCGGACGGAAGAGTTTGCTGGCAATTGAGAATCCTGAATCTGTTGGTGGAGCGGATGAGTGGCGTTGGCTTTATTCCAATGAAGGGCTTTCTCGGGACCGGCGCCACCTTCGGGGCAGATCTAAACCTCGTCGTGCAGCTCATCATGGGAGTAGCCTTGATGGCGGGCGCTCTTCTCGCGAAACAAAAACGCTACAGAGCTCACGGTATTTGCCAGACGACGGTGCTTCTGTTGAATTTGCTGATGATCGGACTCGTGATGTGGCCGTCGTTCCAGCAACAAGGGAAGCCGGCGTTGTCTAAGGTTCTTCATAAGTGGTATTACCAGGCTGCGGCAATACACGCGGTTTTCGGGATAACAGCTGAGCTTCTGGGGCTCTATATCGTCATCGTGGCCGGCACGAACGTCCTTCCACAGTGGCTGCGTTTCACACATTGGAAGTGGTGGATGCGCACGGAGCTCGTGCTGTGGACGATTGTCCTGCTCAGTGGCGTGGGAACGTACTGCGCATGGTATGTGGGGCCATTCCGGTAGTACTGGGCCCAGAGGGGATCTTTGACCCCATGTCGACTCGGGATGACCGTCAACGAGCGCGAAGATACATGGGAAGGCAAGAATGCTCGAACTAACTATTTACGGTCTTACAGGGCTGGCTGCAATGATGGTTATAGCGTTCTGTTTTGCGTGCGGTAATGACTTCCTATCGGCCCTCGAGAAATCCTCGTTCGACCTGATCAATAACGCACGCGTGGACGATTGTCCGATGTCTGTTGAAACCGGCCCAGGCGGCATGCAGAGGGATAGTTTCCAAAACGATCGCGGGCCAGTAGAGGCTTTCCATGTCTGACATCGCTGTTTTCCTGCTGGCGCGACACACGCACCCGATGTCTCTTCTAGCCCACCTGGAGGAGTTGAGGAAACGAATCATTTGTTCAGTCGCCGAGGTACTCGTCGAATTTCTCTTGTGTTGGTCGTTTGCTGCCTACATTTTCGGTTTAATGCAACAACCCATTGTACAGACGCTGCGTCACCACGGGATCGGCGGCGGGTTGGTGTATTTAAACCCAACTGAGCCCTTTAATCTCTATCTTGAAGTGGCGTTTGTGGCTGGACTCTTTGCGGCCTCTCCATTTGTGTTCTATCAATTGTGGTCGTTTATCCCTCCCGGGCTGTATCGGAAGGAAAAACGTTATGTCCTGCCGTTGTTACTGAGTACGGTTGGCTTGTTCATGGCCGGAGGTTTGTTTGGCTACAAGATGGTCTACCCGGCGTCCCTGGACTTCTAAATCGGCTACGGCCAACGCGTTCAGCCCGTGATCACGATTGGAGAATATACGAAGCTGTTTGTGACAATCACCATCGGTCTTGGGCTGATTTGTGAAATGCCAATTCTCGTGTTCTTTTTGGCTTTGATGCGCATGATGACGGCTCGCTGGATGTCGCGGGATCTGCACTATTCCGTACTTGTCATTTTTGTTGCCGCAGCGATCATTACACCCACCACCGATATCCTGAACATGTGTCTTTTCGCCGCTCCGATGATCGCACTCTACGCCATCAGTATCGGAGTGGCTTGGCTAGTTAATTCCACGCGCGAGCTCGAGCAGGTTCCGTTTAGCCTGCGCTGCGCCTTGCCGTTGTAAAGCTCCCACCCTCAGTCCCAAGGTCAAACCGATCGACAGGGAAGCATCTAGCTAGAGGCTGTTTCGTCAGGAGAAATATTTCTTGGAATTCAGGAATAACGGTCGACTAGCTACGTTTCACATATAGCAGGAAGAAGAGCATAGGCAAAAGAAAAGGAAGATAAGAGCGCCTCGTGCCAGTTATCAAGTCACTCTCTGTTCCAAACCTCGCAGCGATGTTGTCACCGCGAGCTTCGAAAGAGTTGACAATCAAATGACACCCTTTACGCATCTTGTCGTTTGATCGTTGTGTCTAACGCACAGTACTGCTGGAACAAAATCATAAGCAAAGGAATTGGAGCGCAAACCATGAAAGAAAAGAATTCTCCATCTGCGGTGGTGTCCGAGACATACTCACCCGAAGCAAGTCACCCTTCGATAGAAGAAGGTGTTCAACATCACTGGCAGAGTGTAGTCAAGAGACGTTCATTCCTCAAGGGCCTAGGGATTGCCAGTGCGACGCTGTCGGCGGGTGCCTTGTTAGGGGCCGAGGGCAACGCGCAGGCCAGTCGAAGCAGGGGCACGCTTTCCAAAGGCGATGCTGCGCTCCTGCGGTTCGCGGCAGCAGTAGAGCTCATAGAGGCAGATCTGTGGCAACAATACAACGAACTGGGAGGAGTCCAAGGAGGCAATCCGGCCTACATGGCCGCGCTCAGCAACCTTGATGGCGATATGCCTCAATACATCAGTGATAACACCGACGATGAATTCAGTCATGCGGCCTTTCTGAACGCCTACTTGATTTCCAAGGGAGAAGAGCCGGTTGATCTGGATGCGTTCCGAAACCTGCCCAGCAGCAAAGCGACCGGCGCCAAGGATGTCAAAAGGCTGACAAACCTGCTGAAGCTCAACGTCGACCTTAGTTGGTATACCCGGTACCGCAGCGCAGAGAATCCTGATTTCGGGGTGAAGTTCAAGGGACCTTTCACCATCGAGAACCAGCCCGCCATTCCATTAAACGACACCGACACGCCTCCCGACCAGACTCAACCGGTCCCTCCTGCGACCAAGCAACAAGCCCGGATGCAAGCGATCGCAAACACAGCGGGATTTCACTTTGCGTTCATCGAGCAGGGGGGTGCGAGCCTGTATCCTACGCTGGCCTTCAAGGCGACCGACCCTGAAGTCCTGCGAATCCTGGTAAGCATTGGTGGAGTTGAGATCGACCACTTCGGACTTTGGCATGACAAGGCGGGCAATGCGGTAGCTCAGCCTTTGGCCGGTGTCACTGATCCAGAAACTGGTCTGACATTTCCGGATCTCAATGCCCGCAACTCAGAGCTCGACCAGACGAACCTGATCCTGCCAGAACCATGCGAATTTATCAGCAAGAGTCTGCCTCCGTGCTCCGTGATCCGGCCAACCTTGACACAGAATGGGGGAGCGGTCGCGACGATCAAGGCTTTCACGGATGACCTCTTGCTCCTTGGTCAGTCGCCGGCGTTTTTTAGATTGGTTGACCGGCTGGCTGTCGAGGCTGATTCGGTCCGACGCGGCTTTTAATTGTTGCAAGCTCTCCCCTGCTGTCTGGGCGGGCGCTGTGTCCGGTTACCGGTTGCAGCGCCTGCCATTTTTGCTAACACGGTTTAGAAGTTTTCTCACTGGACCTAAGGAGCCTATATGTTTGAAGGACTGTTTCAACCCATGCATCTGCTGGTTATTTTCGGAATTGCCCTGCTTGTGTTCGGGCCCAAAAAGCTTCCCGAACTTGGTAAAGGAATCGGAGAGGGCATCCGCGGCTTCAAGGCAGCTATGAAAGACGAAGAGAAGCCAGACAGCACAACAGCCACGATTGCCAACGACCAAGGCCTGGCCAAGGGGTGAGTCGTGGGTTTTGGCACGGAAATTCTGTTCATGATTATGCTCGGATTGCTGGTATTGGGTCCAAAGCAGCTGCACGCATTGTTGGGACGCGTGGCACGGGCTAAAGCTCAGTTCGAAGAGGCAAGCCGCAGCTTCAAGTCTCAACTCGCGGCGGAATTCGATGCTGCGCATCACGAGGGTAAGACTGAGGCCTCCCATGAATTGGTAGGGGACCAGTGAACCATCCTCGTATTCTAGGTATCGGAATAGCGAACCCACCGATTAGGCTCACCCAAGAGCAAAGCTTTCAAGCGGCGGGTTACCAGGGCGAGCGCATTCGGAAGATCTTCCTGAATAGCGCTATTGATTATCGTCATTTTTATCTGGAAGGCGCTCCGAATCGCGAGGAGACCTCCGATCAACTGAATCAGCGCTATCTGCGTGGGGCCATGGAAACAGGTTGCCGCGCGATTTTGAACTGTGTGAAGGCAGCCGGAACTACGGTGCAGGATGTAGATTTCCTTGCAGTCTGCACGTGCACTGGCTATGTGTGTCCGGACGTGGGTAGTCGTCTCGTCGCGCATATGGGTTTCAGCAACAACCTGCAGAGAGCGTCGATCGTCGGCCTTGGATGTGCGGGAGCCCCTCCCACGTTGCAGCGGGCGGTCGATTTCGTGCGCGCAAATCCGGGACGCCAAGCGTTAATGCTAGCCGTCGAGATTTGCTCAGCTTGCTACTACGTCGATAACACCCTCGAAACAGTTGTCGGTAACGCGATCTGCGCTGATGGCGCCGCAGCCTTCCTGCTTGCCGCCGGGCAGCAAGCCAATCTCAGCTATCCACTAATTATCGACTTTGAGACTTTCATCGCTACCGAGCATCTCCACGAGGTTGGACTTCAACATCGCGATGGGAAGCTACGAATTATGCTGGGAGCCTCGGTTCAACAGCTGGCTGGTCCGATGATCGAAACCGCACTCCAGCAATTGCTGCGGCGTCATGGACTTTCGAGATCTCGCATCGACTTCTGGGTTGTTCATCCGGGTGGACGCAGGGTGATCGACAACGTTCAAAAGCACTTCGGCATGACGGATACCCATTTACGTTTCTCCAGAACTGTATTGCGGAATTACGGAAATATGTCTTCCCCCACAGTCATGTTTGTTTTGGAGGAAGTCGTGCGTAGTGGTGATCCGCGGTCAGGAGACTGGGGAGTGATGATCGCGTTAGGACCAGGAATGGCTGCGGAGGTCGCTCTACTCAGATGGTAGTTCGACGATTGACTCCTTGGCGGCTTCTACAGCTTCTGCGTCCGGTAAGCAGAAAGGGCGTTTGGACGGAGGTCAAGCAGCTCGTGAACAGCCGACTCCTTCCGATACGAATCGCAAAAGGGACAGAAGAGAATCCCTCCCCTCCTGCTCTATTCGAAATGGCCACTGCTTATTGGCTATCGCAGGCGATTTACGTCGCGGCGAAGCTAGGCATTGCCGACTTGCTGAAAGACGGCCCTCAGTCGTGTGTCGCATTAGCTGCTTCGACCGGCTCAGACACCCCATCGCTTTTTCGTCTGATGCGCGCTTTATCAAGCGTGGGGATCTTTTCGCAACTCGGGAAAGATCACTTTGCTCTCTCCCGGCTTGCGGAGAGCCTTCAGTCCGAGGTTCATGGATCTCTCAGGGCGATAGTGATCACGATCGGTGAAATTCACTACCAGGCGTGGGGGAGCCTTCTTTATAGTGTCCAAACCGGATCTCCAGCCTTTAACAATGTGTTCGGGGCAAGCTTATTCGACTACCTGCAACAAAACGTCGACGCCGCGGATGCGTTTAGTCAGGGTATGGCGAACGTGTCCTCAATGTTGGCCTACGCAGTTCTGATGGCCTACGACTTCGCGGGAATCTCTTCCATCGTCGACATTGGAGGAGGCCAAGGTAAGCTCTTGGAGAAAATTCTGCAGTTCACTCCCAACACAAGAGGTACGGTCTTCGACACGGCCTCGACAATCGAAAGGGCAAAGCAGCAGATGGGTAACATCGGATGGAGCAGGCGCTGCTCATACGTTACCGGGAATTTCTTCACCTCAGTGCCAGAAGGAGCTGACGCCTACATTCTGTGTGGGGTGATTCATGATTGGGACGACAGTCGTGCAATCACAATCCGTAGAAATTGCCGTCGGGCTATGGCAGAGAAGGGGAGAGTGTTACTTGTCGACATGGTTGTGCCAGACACGGATGCGATGTCTTTCAGTAAGCTTCTCGATCTGAATATGCTGGCGATGACCGGAGGACGGGAACGCACCAAAGCTGAGTTTCGTGCTCTGCTCGATGCTGCCGAGTACAAGCTCACGAGAATCATTCCAACCATGGCTCCGCAGAGCGTCATTGAAGCCGTGCCAAAACGGAGTATGGCAAAAGTGGGTCAGTGTGAAATCCAGTGTGCTGTCAGGTACAGGCCAACTCCGAAAGCCGCTGTTGCAGAATCACGACTGACGGGCGAAGAAGAAGGTGGGTCCATCCTCCTGCCACTGCCATAAGACCTGTAGAGCCTCGCCATTTCGTAACCACGTTTAGCCGCCAGATATGCCGAGACGATGAGAGTCCACGCCCAGAACGCTCTTTAGGAAAATCATGCAGATGCCCTCCGCTCCTAAACGTCCAGTAGTCCCACCAATTCCCCCACACTCCAATTTCAAAACAGCCCCTGTGTATGGAAGGAGCTTTGACAGCGCGGGTGAAGCTCTACTCCCGGGAGCCCCACTAGACGCGGAGCGGATTGACTCAGAACCCCTCAATGAGTGAAAAGAGGATTTCGACAGTGACTCCGCACGTAGAATTCCCTCGCAGGGTAAGCAGGCGTAGACTATTTGCCTTGATCCGAGGATTTCCCCAAGCGGACGAGGTGTGCCATGAGTGCGGCGAATCAGGTCCCGATGCATAGAGAGTTCACCGGCAAGGCAGTTGCGAGCCGAGTCTTGTTGATTGGTAATGAACCCGGGCTGAGCAAGTCCTTGGAAGAAGGCCTGACTGAGCGTAATTGCATGATCGACCATCGCGACAGGTAGCGCAGACGCACTATGTCGTCTTCGACGTGCGCCGTATGAGGTCGTCATTACGGACCCGGCAACGAGCATTGAAGAGGATCTAGCGCTGTTGTCCGAGATGAGAGCGAGACGGCCAGGGGTGAGAGTGATTGTTCTCGCACCCAGCAGTACGCCAGAAGAGATCATCGCCGCGCTGCGGGCACAAGTATTTCTATGCAAGAGTGCTCCCTTTGACGCGACGGAGATTGCGGAATATGCAGCGCGAGCCGCGGCGGCAGCGGACTCGCTGCTGGGGATTGAGATATTGTCGGCGCGGCGCGACTGGGTGTCCGCGCGGGTCAACTGCCAGATGTTGACGGCGGAGCGACTGGTGTCATTCCTCAAAGAGCTGCAATCGGAATTACCGGTGTCCCCCTGGCGCGAGGCATCGTAGAAGAGGTCAGGGGAGGAGCTTGGCCTTCTTCGCAGCAAACTCCTTTTCACTCAGCACGCCCGCGTCGCGCAGCTCGGCGAGCTTCTTAAGCTGATCCACTAGCTCGTCGGTGAGCATTCCCGGCGTGGCCCTGGCGCCCCGCGCGGCTGGCGTACGCCGGCCGTGGGCCGCCTTTATAAGTGACGGCGAAAGATCCGCTCCCGGCGGCATTGCCCACGCCGGTAGCAGCAGCGTGCAGGATTGCAGGCTTCAACGGTCGGTTTCTCTGCCGGCCCACTGCGAACCCATCAGCAGGAACCTACGCGCTTAGGCGGAGCAGCACCAACGTGTATACGGGCGGCACTCGAGTGACCCAAATGCCCCTCTGCAAGCATCGACCGTGCCGCTAGGTACGGTCAGGGGGAAAGTTGTGTAACTTACATATTCTTCATTTGTTCGCTTGCTCCTACCTGTATCCACCATATGGGAGCCCCCCGAGCGCTATCGCGGTTCCCTTTCGGATGGCGGCCAGCCCGTGATCAGAACTCGCAACGTGGGGCCCTCCGTCAGGATGACCGACTGTTCGACAAGGTTCTCCAGCTCCCTTACATTGCCGGGCCAGCTCCAGTTCAGCAGAGCGTTCATCGTTTCAGTCGGAATGGTCTCAATGTGCTTGCCCATGCGACCAGAAAACTTCTGCACGAAATAGCGCACCAACAAGGGGATATCAGTGTATCGTTCGCGTAGTGACGGAACTCGGATTGGAAATGGTTTGAGTAGATCGTACAGATCGCTGCAGAACTGATGTGCTGCCACTCTGGTTTCTAGATCGTGCTTGGTGGCCGCGATCAAGCGCACGTCTGTCTGCTGCGTACGCATGCTGCCCAGACGTTCAAATTTCTGGTTCTGCAGCACCCCAAGCAGCTTGGGCTGCAGATCTAAGGACAACTCCGCTATCTCATCCAAGAAAAGAGTTCCCTGGTTGGCCAGTTCCAGCTTGCCTACCTTCAGGGGTACACCGGTCAAAGCTCCCATTGCGTGTCCGAACAGCGTGCGTTCCAACGACTCGGGAGAGATCGAGCAGTTGACCTTAACAAAGCTATTCTTTCGCCGCGGACTCATGCGATGGATGGCGCGCGCAATCAACTCCTTTCCTGATCCCGCCTCGCCGAGAATCAACGCCGTCGCATTGCTTGCGGCGACTCTGGCGGTCTGCGCTAGCAGTTGCTTCAACGCTCGACTCTCACCGACGATCTCTTGAATGTCATGCTTTGAGTCAGTTTCTCCTGGCACTTGCTCTCCTTCCAGTGTATGTGGCTCTTAGGTCGGGCTGCTGCAAGAAGAGCACGAGAAGAATCCACATTCAAACTCGTGTCCGAAATCCTCTTCACTTCGGCACGAACGGACGTCTAGACGCACTCGCAACCGGACCAAATGTGAGCCTCATAAGCCACGCCTCTGCTGATTTGCCTCTTCCTTCAAAAGGGGTGACGAAGGATTCGAAAAATATAGGGTAGGCCTCGATTTGACTTCGCTCGTTTACACCGTGGAAAGGGTCAATGGTTACAAAGGTAATGAGGCGTGCGTGCGGCAGACTCAGACGGAGGCAGCCTCGTCAACTGTCGTAATCAACTGTTCGTGATCAACTGTCGTAACCAGCGATTACACTCATAACCGGTCTACTAGTGGAATGGCTGTGTTTCGACAGTTACCGTTGGGAGACCCATCGAGCTATTGACTCGCTGTTTCAGACCACGACAACACCATCCTTTTGGAGGTTGGTACAAACCCCGCGAACGCATTTTTGCGCTTTGTGGAGCGGCTGAGCAGACGGTGCTGGGGTCCAAAGTTCTTCGACCGACCGGTTATAGATGCCTGCCATCTTAATTGCATGATCAACACGAGGCATCACACCTTGTTCGGCGTTGAAAAGAACCGTCCTACTCACCCCCATGTGTTGCGCGGCATGACGTAACGTCCAGTGCTTCTCCATCCTGAGCTCATGCAACTTGATATTCCTGCCAGTCATTGCCTCTCTTTTTTCAGATCGAACAGCTCCAAATGCGCGGTACCCGACGAACTAATCCGCTTCTGCCTGCCAACTCCTCGGATTCGTGCGTCTCGGTCCTGCTGCGCCGGGACAGAGTCCAGAATCTCCGCAATCATGGTTGCAGGGACTATGCAAGTCATGCCGATATTGGCCTTGTCACCTCCTTCGAGTTGTCGCCCTGGTTGTTCTGGGCCCAAAGGAACTGCGACTGTGTTCAGAAAACTGGCACAATAATGCCCAAAAATTCAACGGTGTTCCCGGCTGCAGGTGCGCTATCTCTACGACCTCCGAGCAAGAAAACAGGGGCACCGCTGTTGCCGGGCCAGCTTTCAAGTTCTGCAATCAATACTTTTTGCCGCCCCGTGGGAGTGTCAATATCTTCATCCGTAAGCAGTGCCAGTGTCCCGCGCCGTACGAGCGGATAATTTCGTTTGGCTCCATAGTATTGTTCCATCAGACCTATGAAATACAGTTCGTCGCCTTCTGCCGCAGCGCCTGAGTTCAGGGTTCGGTCACTCAGGAACATTGTGGTTGGGATCGCCGTGAATTCAAATTCTCGCTCGTCAGGAAGCAATGGAAGCGCTACCACATCTTCGGCCTGGTTTTGGCTGTGAAACCACAAGAGATTCCCTTGCGGGTCGGTCACGGGTATATCACTGATAAAACCAAACTGTTCATCGCCCACGGGAGACCTCAAATTCATCCGGATTCTTACGCTGGGCAAGAAGGCTCCGTCAGCATCCTGCAAAACGTGCTTGGCTGTGACCAAGTAGACAATTTCACAACCAGGACGTTGATCTGGGTAATCCACAAAAAAGCCAGTGCCCAGAGGAATCTCGACCCCCACCTGGTTCCCATCGGTATCTGTTATCGCGGTCTTGTCGGGATTGAGTGGGTGAATGGTGCCGAAAATGAATACGACCGCTTTCTTCTGCTCGTTGATCGATTGTCCCACCGAGAATTGCGCATTCAAGAACAGTACCGGTGCCAAGGCCAGCATTAATAAACTTCTTACTCGACTCTGACTAGTCACGGAATTCTCCTTGCCTTTAAGTACAGGCGGTCTACCATCTGCAGTTTGCGGATCACTACCTACGGAATGCTGGTTGTGATTTTCCAGCGCATTTAAGACGTCGATGATTAGTTCGACAAAAGTCCTAGCCTGCCTCTCTGAAACCTGCCGGCTCAGCTCTGAGAAATCCTTCTGTCCGGTGTCGCTCATGGCTGCCCTCCCTTTTCCGGCTGAGGCAGAAGATATAGCTCTTGGAGGCATGCTCCGCGCAGGTGTTCATCAAAAATCTGCCTGGCGCGATTCGAGGTTGTTCCATTGTGGTCCTGGTTTCAGTTTGGGAATCCGGATAGCTGCCAGTTCTTCGCGGCTTGCCTGAGGGGCGCTACACGAATGGCCATAAAACCCATTCGTATAGGAAAATGGATTATGACCTCCGTGCGAATGGACAAGTGGCTCTGGGCCGCCAGATTCTTCAAGACGCGAGCCCTGGCCGCACGAGCCTGTGAACTCGGTAGGATTCAATCCAATGGGCAGCCTGCCAAGGCTGCGCGCGAGGTTCGGATTGGAGACATGTTGCGAGTGACAAACGACGGCGGCGACTTTCAGGTGGAAGTCTTGCTTCTCAACGAAGTGCGCGGCCCGGCTTCTGTTGCGCAAACGCTCTACCGCGAGACCGAGCTGAGTCGGGAGCTGCGCCTGAAGGTAGCAGCGGAGCGTAAGGCGATGAAGCAGTTCGAAGAGTTACCCGCAGGCAGGCCATCAAAACGCGATCGCCGGAAAATCATCCAGTTCCGCGGCAGAGCCTGACCGGAGGCGAATGACGGACAACAGAGAGGTATCGCGGATGGCTCGAATCGAAATGCCGAGTGAGGCAATGGCAGTGCAGGAACGTAACTCTCCTCCATGAGGTTATAATTCTCGCCACCCATGAGTCTGGCATCGGGCACCAAACTCGGGCCGTATGAGATCGTCGCGGCACTGGGCGCGGGAGGCATGGGCGAAGTCTATCGCGCGAGGGACACGCGGCTGGACCACACCCTCGCCATCAAAATTCTTCCTGCACAACTCTCTTCTGATCTCACGCACAAACAGCGGTTCGAGCGCGAAGCCAGGACGATTTCCACTCGGAATGTATGGTCCGCCCTTTAAAGTCTTTTGGGTAAACGTAATCTCGATTACTTTACGAGGAAGAATCACTGGATGGGTCAACTCGGTGACCGCCAGGGGTTGAACTGAAGGTTCCGACTCTTTGCTCACCCTAAATCGGCAGACAGGCCAGTCGACCGCTGCCGTTCGGGGGCAAGGACGTTGACAATTAAGCTACAGCGGAGTTAAATCGTGCTGAAAAGTAAACGTTTGCTGCGGGAGGGTCTTAGCGTGCCAAGGAGATTGGACCGAAGAACGTTCCTCAAAGCCGCTGCGGCCACGACCGCAGCAACCTACGCCGCGCGAGCACTTCCCGCGGCGGCGGCGGCGGACAAAGCCCTGGTAGCCGTCACCACACCCCTGGCGACTTTTCCCTATGCTCACGTGCGGTTGCTCGACGGCCCCATGAAGCGGCAGTTTGAGGAAAACCATGCCCGCTTCCTGAATCTCGACGATGACCGCCTGCTGAAAGTCTTTCGGCAAGTCGCCGGCCTGCCCGCTCCGGGCGAGGACATGGGAGGCTGGTACGACCTAACCGGCTTCAGCTTGACGCGCAATGATTTTCACGGATTCATTGCCGGACACACCTTCGGACAGTACGTTTCGGGCCTGGCTCGCGCCTGCGCTATCACCGGCTCAGAAGCGACCCGAGCCAAAGTGAATCGCCTCGTCAAGGGTTACGCGGAAACGTTGGATCCCAAAGCCAAGTTTTTTGTGGACTATCGCCTGCCCGCCTACACCTACGACAAGCTCTCCTGTGGATTAATTGACGCGCACGAGTTTGCCGACGATCCCATGGCGATGGATGTCCACGAGAAGCTGACTCGCGCCGTGATGACGTATTTGCCGGAGAAGGCGCTTTCTCGCGCCGAGCAACGCTCCCGCCCCCACAAGGACACGTCGTACACCTGGGACGAGTCCTACACCCTCCCGGAAAATCTTTTTCTCGCCTACCAGCGCAGCGGCAAGACCTTCTACCGCGATATTGCTCGGCGCTATCTGGAGGATGACAGCTACTTTGGTCCACTTTCCCAGGGCAACAACGTGCTTCCTTTCGAACATGCATACAGCCATGTAAATGCGTTCAGTTCCGCCATGCAGGCCTACATCACGCTGGGCAGCGAACTGCATCTTCGCGCCGCCAAGAACGGTTTCAACATGCTGGAGACCACGCAGAGTTTTGCTACTGGCGGCTGGGGTCCGGATGAGGCTTTCGGAGAACCCGGCGTCGGACAGCTAGGTAACAGCCTGGCATCGACCCATGCCAGCTTTGAAACACCGTGCGGCGCCTATGGGCATTTTAAGATCACGCGGTATCTATTGCGCGTGACCAAGGACGCGCACTTTGGGGACAGTATGGAGCGGGTGATGTATAACACGATCCTTGGCGCCTGGCCGATTCAGGCCGACGGCACTTCGTTTTACTACTCGGACTACGCCACCACCGGAAAGAAAGGCTGGCATAGAGACAAATGGCCGTGCTGCTCGGGAACTTTCCCCCAGCTTGCCGCTGACTACCACATCAGCACGTATTTGCGCTCGACCGATGGCGTCTACGTGAATCTGTTTACTCCCTCCTCCGTGAACTGGACGGACGGCGGGGGTAAATACGGATTGACCCAGCAAACGAAATATCCTTTGGAGAACGCGGTCCGGATACAAGTCGCGGGCTCGCGCCCCGCGGAGTACACGGTTTATGTCCGCATTCCAGGCTGGACAACTTCGGACGGAGTGCTCTCGGTGAACGGCACACGAGTTTCCCAATCAGCTCAGCCGGGGACTTTCGCTGCGATCCATCGCGTCTGGAAAGATGGAGATCGAGTAGAACTCGAACTGCCCATGCCGTTGCGTCTCGAGCCCGTGGATGCTAATCACCCGAACCTGGTGGCCTTGATGCGCGGGCCGCTGGTTCTGTTCGCCATGGCAGATTCCCAGCCGGCGTTCGACAAAGCCGAATTGCTCCGGGCGCAGCTGGCGAACAATGCCGCCGGAGACTCGATCGCTACTTCAGCGGATGGGAAGTCAATCTCGATGCGCCCCTTCATGAGCATCAACGACGAAAGCTACAGCACCTATGTCGTGCTGAAGAGTTAAGGGGAGCCCCTTGACAGGGGAAGCAGCCTTCTAAGGGTGAATTGGCTGCATCTTAGGGAAACCAGTGAACCGACAGTTCTTACAGCTGGTCCAAAGCAGCCCTTCCGGATCAGCACGGAGCGTGAAATCCGGCGCTGCGAAGCCGTACTCGATTCGCCCCATCGCTTGAGATAACGAAGGTTCCGGGGACGGCAGCGTCCAGCTGTCCTCACCGTTCTTGTCTGCCAGGTTGTTGCCGAACTCCTTCATCAAGTTCGGAAGAGCTTCGTCAACCGCAAACTCCAAGCCGAATTGACGCGCAACGACATTCCTGAAATCACTCACCGGGTACTCGATCTGTTTTTTGGTCACAAAAGCTTCGCTGAAATCCGGTTTCTCCGTTTCTCCGGAGAACTTGCGACAAACGATGTGTCTCGTCTGCGGAACTCCGGCGGCGGTGACTGATACGCACGCAGTTCGATGTTGCAGTAAGGGCACCAAGTGCCCCGATAGAATAGCCAACCCACAGCTGTTGCCTTCGTGGTCAGGCCATATGAAATTCGGAGCCTTGCTCCCCCACCTTCACCGTAGTCGCAATTTCCGACAGCTGGAGGTTGCGCACATGCTCTCCGAGGATTCGCCTCTTCTCCTCGGCCAGCTTCTGCCTGCTCGTGTGTTTGTACTATTCCAGTTGGCCATTGAGCTTCGCTCCACTCGATGAGCTTCCGAAATATCTGCGACGTTGCCGGTTAGCGGTGTTCTACTGCTCTCGGAGCGACGATGAACTCGCCTTTGTTCACCAACAGATCCCCGTGTCTTAGCTTCATGAGCCGATTGCCTGGGAGCACCAGGAAGAGCTCATCCTCAGCCCCGTGGAAATGCCACACGAAATCGCCCTTCATCTTGGTGACCTTGACTGCCGAACCTAACAGCGACCATCCTAATTTCTTGATGTGAATCGCACACGATGATATTTTTGCAATGTAAGTATGAAACTCGTTCAACCATCTGCGCTCGAACGCGAAGATCTCAGGCTTGTAGCTGCTGCGTGAACGTGAGACATTGCGCCGCCCGACCCTGACCCGCAATAGTCCGCATACGACCAGACAGCGGTAGCGAACGCGCAGGAACTGGCGATGACTGAACAATCGACGTTGTGGTTTACCCGGGTGTCGGGAGGACGTGTGAATCAACGAGCATCCGATCTGCTAGCCGCACTGACAAGCTTGGCGACTACTTCGGGCTCTCGGCTTGACCGGTTGAGGAGCGCCGCGGCGCTTCTAAGGGATAGTGGCCGCTACCGATGGGTTGGCTTATATGATGTGGACCGCCGTGGCGGAAAGGTTGTCAATATCGTCTGGGACGGTCCCGGGGCGCCGGAATTTCCGGAGTTTCCAACGACGAAGGGTCTCACCGGCAGTGCAATTGCCGAGCGAAAGACTGTCAATGTCGGAGATGTATCGGTCGACCCTCGTTATCTAACTGCGTTCGGCACGACCAGATCAGAGATCATCGTACCGATCGTCAATCAGGATGCGATTGTGGTTGGTACCATCGACATCGAGAGCGAAAACCCAAATGCCTTTGACGAGGCGACGGAGCGATTGCTTGAGCAGTGTGCCCATGTCCTACGGCTATTGTGGCCTGGGCAAGCGTGATTGCAATTCATGGTTGATCTGGCTGATCTAGCGAAACCTCATCCACCACCGGAGTTCTCTATGTCGGATGACCACCGAACCAAGCCGGCTGTCGGGCCTCAAGAGGGAGATCTAAGCATTAAGCTCGTCGCATGGACCGCCCGGACATTTACATTCGACCTGCCTCTCGGCGCATTTCCGGCGGTGCTCGAGCGTCTGCGTGGCACACCGGCTCGGGCTACAGAATTGATCTCCGGTGCAGCGGAGAACTTGCTGAGTATGCGACTAAACGGAAAATGGTCGGTCAAGGAGCATCTCGGCCACTTGGCTGACCTGGGAACTCTTGAGGAACTCCGACTTCGCGAGTTCCTCTCGGGCGCCGCGATCCTCTCGGCCGCCGACATGGCTAACCGCGTCACCGAAGCCGCCGGCCACAATCAAGTGCCTATGGCTCACCTTCTCAAGCGTCTTCGTAGTCGCCGCTTCGACTGGGTACGGAAGCTGGAGGCGCTGACCGAGGAAGAGATAAGTCGCACTGCGCTCCACCCCCGCTTACAACAGCCGATGCGGATCTTGGACTTCGCGTATTTTGTCGCTGAACATGATGATCATCATCTGGCGCAGGCGCGTCATACGATCCTCGGGCTAGGCCGGCCCACGACCACTCGGAGAACGCAATCATGAATCCGAACTCAACGATATCGGTTCCTGGGTGAGAACTTCTTCTGTAGCCTCCTACTGGTAGGCCTTACTGTTGGGTCTTCCCCGCTCGCCTTCATTGCGCTGGAGCAACGAACTCTCCCCCCTTCAATTGCTACGATTCTCATTGTGCTGGCTCCGTGTGCCGCGAAAGAAAGACGCGCGTCGGCGAATCAGTCAATCACGGTAAGAGCGGCCCTCCCCCCTAGATTCGGATACGAACAGTTTGGCCACATTTGTCAGGTACGACAGAGCAAGTGCATAAGGAGTGAACGATTCTAGATGTCAGATAGTTTTAGGCCTGGACAGAAAGCCCCCGCTTCCGGGGTGTATAAGAGCAGCCATGCGCAAGAGCACATTCCGGCCCATTATGTGACGGTGCTCTACGAGGGCACCTTCCCTCGCTGTCTTGAGTGTTCAAACTCGGTGCGTTTTGAGTTGGGCATTTCCGCCGTTCACGTCGACGCCCACCCGGCATTTAGGCGTGACTAGGCTGATTTCGAGACCCAACCTCATCCCTTTTCTGAGAACTCAGTCCTTGTACCGGTGCTGTCAATGTTGCCAGTAGCGCCAGCGCGTGCCGATTGGTTACCGAGCGGCCTTAGCAGAATCTGCTTTGTGAAGAACTAATTGGCCTCGCGGTCGGAGTTTTGGCAAAGCTCGCCAGGTCTGGTAAGGGCGCGTGATTGGCCGGTATCAGTCTGGGCGGGCAGCGTTTTCTGCCTCGCGGAACACATTTCTAAGCGCACACACAACCCACAGCACCATCGCTATAATAGACACTAGACGCGCGACCCTCTGTGATCAAGGCAGACCGCAGACCCGTTCCTTCGGGACCTGGGAATTGCGTTCAAATAGACAGAGGAGTCTCAGGACAGCAGCGAATCCTCAAGAAGCGATGCAGTCCCGGGATTCGTGCGGCGGAAGAAAGTAACTCCTGGTGTCAGGGGAGAATCCCATGCGCAAGATCGCAATCATGGTCGGAATCGTGGTCGTCGTCATCGTTATCGCAGCAACCGTGTTCGTAGCGACTTTCAACCCTAACTCCTACCGAGGGACGATCCAAGGAAAGCTGGAGCAGCAGTTGAATCGGAAGGTGACTCTCGGCCACCTGGACCTGGGATTGTTCCCGGTTCGTCTTCGAGTGGCGAACCTCTCCATCGCTGATGATCCCAAGTTTAACAATACCCTGCCCTTTATCCAGGCCCAGGAGCTGAGCGTCTCCGTCAAACTCATTCCGCTCTTAAGCAGGTCCCTCCAGGTCAATTCGCTGACTCTCGAGCGCCCCAGTGTTGAGCTCATCAAGGATGCTCAAGGCGCCTGGAACTTCGCCAGCTTGGGGCAAGGCGCTCCCGGGCAGGCGGGAAGCCCTGCTACATCGAATATAGGATCGGCCACTAAGCCCCCGAGTAGCGCGCCGGCACCTTCCAGCGAGGGGCAGTTTTCACTGGCTGAGCTGGCCATTAAGGATGGGCAGGTCGCCATCACCGATTTAGAGGACAGAAAACCGCGAACCGTGTACGACCACATCAACCTCAAGCTCACCGACTTCGCCCCCAACGCTCCTTTCAATCTCGACGCCTCTGTCCATTTAGCCGGCCCGGGAACCCAGGAGGTGCAATTACAAGGCTACGGTGGTCCCTTGTCACACGCGAATCCCGCAGCAACACCGTTTAAGGGCCAGCTGGATTTGAAAGCCGTCCAGATCGCTGGGCTGCAGAAATTTCTACAAACTGCGGCATTAGTCAACACCGATGGAGTGTTGTCGGGACATACAAATATCGCCAACCAGAACGGCGAGCTTTCTGCGTCCGGGCAAATGAATATTGCCAATCCGCGCCTGCATGGCGTCGAGGTGGGATATCCCATTGACCTCGACTACGACCTCAGTGACGATCTGTCCCACCAGTTGCTGAGGATCCGGAAAGGTGCGATCAAACTGGGGCCGACTCCTCTTGAGATCACTGGCACGGTGGATTCCAAACCGACCCCCGCACAGCTGGACCTGAATGTAAGGGCCAATGAGGTCTCGATCGCCGAAATCTCCCGGTTGGCAGCGGCCGCAGGGGTCGCTTTCTCTCCCGGCACAAACGTGAACGGACGGGTCAACGCAAATATTCAGGCGCGGGGAGCGGCGGACAAGCCGGCGTTCAACGGAACGATTGCCGGACACGACATCCAGATTACCGGAAAGGACATCCCCAAGCCGGTTCTGGTCAAGTCGGCCACAATATCCCTTACTCCGGCAGAAATCCGTTCGGACACCTTCAACGTGACGTCGGGTGGGACCATGGCGGCCGTGCAATTTGCCTTGAAACAGTACACGTCAAGTTCCCCGAATATCGATGCGACGCTGCGCGCACCACAAGCGGCGCTCCCAGAACTTCTTTCCATGGCCAAAGCCTACGGCGTGACCGGACTTGACAAGCTCAGCGGCGCAGGAAATCTCAGTCTCGACATGCATGCTGCGGGCCCGTTGAACTCCTTCAGCTCCGATCAGATCATGCGGGCACTAAACGGCAACATTGGCCTCAATTTCAATAACGTACGCTACGCCGGAGTGGACATCTCTCACCAACTGGCCTCCCTGGCTGGCCTTCAGCAGAAAGACCAAGGCTTCACAAACATCTTGAAGATGACCGGCAACATCCCGGTCAAAAATGGAATCGCCCAGACGAACAATCTGCAAGCTGCGCTCGACATCGCCAACGTGGGAGCGACGGGCACGGCCGACCTGGCCAGCCAAGCCCTCAACTTGCAATTAACCGCTGTACTCTCCAAAGCTGTCAGCCAAGGGGTAGGCGGCCAAAGTATCGGCGGCGCGAGTGTCGGCAATTATATGAACGCGGCTTTGGCGAACAGCCAGGGACAGCTCGTAATACCGGCGAATGTCACCGGGACTTTCCAGAATCCCAAGTTTTCGCCTGATCCCAAGAGAATGGCGCAGATGCGATTGAAAGGCCTTATGCCCACTGCGGATAATCCTCTCGGGGGGGCTTCCTCGATCCTCGGAGGATTCCTGGGACAGAAGGCGCAGCCTGCCAAAGGACAGCAGCAACAACAGAATCCCGCGGATCAATTGATGAATCTCTTCGGCCGCAAGAAGAAACAGTAGTCATCACCTGGAAATCCGACCTGCTCGCGACGTGCTCACGCCTGCATTATCGCTTCCCAGGGACGACGGTGTAGTACCTGAGAAGCTCTCGTCTCTAGGTCTGCCACTTCGTTCCTAAGTCTAGTCTGGTCATACATGCTGCTCTCGGATTCAAAAACGAACCTGAGAGCCAACTCGACTCTGTTCCAGCAGCCCGCTCGGTCATAGATCGCTCTCATTATGTTCTTAACGACAAGCTCAGTAGTGCCAAGAAACTCTGCAATCTCGCTATTTTTCAGACCAATCGTTACGAGGATGGTCGTTCGGAATTGTTGAGGAGTTAAAACGCTCATTAAGGTGGTAGTGGGAACAGCTTTCGCCATATACAAATCACTCCAGAAAGATAGTCATTTCGAAGCGGCGCGTAAATCGTCCGGTGCCGAAGCAACCATGACCAATGCCCGTCTCCCCAACAATCGTAGTTTAAGAATTGAGAGCGGTCATTGCGCTAGCGCAGTCAGGTGCACCCGGAGCGTCGGCTAGCCCTGAGGTCCCCTACGTCTGTCACTCTTGGTGGGCTTCCGTAATTGTAGGCAGCTTTCAATGGCCATGGTCCTCTTGAATATCACCTTGGCACTCTTCTTGAGACGTGCCCCGAGAGCGGCATCGGGAGCGCTATGGGCGAATACCATGAGTCGCGTAGCCTCGGTTTGGATTTCATCTAGTCTCTTCTGAATCTCGTTGATCACCTTCCGATTTAGGCCCATGTAGCTGACACGCTCTCCTCTTTTAGCCTGAAGAAACCCCATGCTTCAACCCCCGCTAAGGACTGCACGACCGTTGGATCAGGGGAGGACTGAGCACACGACAGAGATGCTACCGAAAGGGTTGAAAATGGTCGTTGCGCGAGCGCAACAATTAAAATGGGGATCGCCGGTTTCACGGTTCACGGGTCAAGCAGAAGAAGGTGGTGCGGCGGGACGCGCCTCAGAAGCGAACCGAGATCCGAGATGCCAGCGCGTCAGGTTCAGGAAACGATCGAGGCGGCAGTAGCGTACGCTCGGGCGGTTGCGACTGTTCTCGGATGGCGGCAACAACGATTTCCAGAGCGGTGGCGGTGATCGCCGGGACAACTACGGTCGCAGTCAACAAATGTTGTCGTACCCATTCCTGGCCGGTCCTGGGAAGACCATCAACACCGAGAAAGGGCAGGCGCGACTTGGTCTTCCTTTCTTCTCCGCTGGTCTGTTCCTGAATTGCTTTCTTCGCCCCAAGCGCCAGGAAATCATTTTGGGCCTGTACGGCGTCAACTTGTTCCTTGTGGGAAGTGGAGAGGCGGAGCCAGGACGCAACCGTCTGATAGCCGCCATCCTCGGTCCAGTTGCCACTTTTTAACACCTTGATCTTCACGTTTTCCGGCTTGCTTTCATACATGCCGGCCGCGCGTTGTTCCGTCGCGGCACTTCCGGACGGACCCTGGATGTACAAGACAGAACCACCCTTGGGCAAGATGGCTGCAAGCTGCCATCCCTGGATACGGCCCACTTGCGCGTTGTCGGCGCTGACCGCAAACACTGGGGCGTTTCTCGGAGAATGCAGTTCCCTCAGGTAGTCGGGCTCGCAATTGAGAACACCCCAGCCTATCCCCGCCGCCACCGCAGCGTGTGCGACCTTGGGGAAGCAGGTTCGGCTTGCTGGCTCCACCAGGATCGCATCAACGCCCGCATCGGCTGTCTGGATGATCTTCAGCAGCTGTTGGCTTTGATTGATCGCGTCATTATCCGCAAACAGGGTTTGCACTTCCACATCCAGCCGGACAGCAGCTTCCAGAGCGGCAGCGGCTTGTTCGCGCTGGTAGTCGTTGTCGTTAGTGATCAGCGAAACCACAAAGCGGAGTTTGTTCATGGCAAGTTCCCCGAATCAGAGGTCCCGCCGGTCGCGTAGGCTTCGTGTCGCCGTCGAGCCGGCTTTCACCCCGCGCGTGCTTTATCTCATCACTCCCAGAGTTATGCTTCTGGTCGATTATTTGAGACTACGTTTACACCTGCGTTTTGCGCTATTGTCAGAACGATTACCCGGTTGAAGAATGCAGCGAGCTTGTTATTCCGGGAACGGCTGGATTTTCATGGGTGGTCAGAATGGGAGTGGTCATGAAAGTTGTGACCAGCGCCATGAGAACCATCATGGTCAACAGAACAGGCGACAGGACACCCAGATCCAGCGCGGCGTTCAGGACTACCAGTTCTACCAGTTCCACCAGCGCACGCGTGTTCATCAAAACGCCGAGGCCGAGCGAGTTCAATGTGGAGGGGCGCTGGTCGGCGGAGGCAGCGAGCCTTGCGACGCTATCCTGGTAAACACAATTGGCCGGGCCGTGACGATACCTTTTCCCTCCTGGACGGTAACGAATTGATTGGATTTGATGTGCGACATGGAGTCCTTTTGGCCGCTGGGCCATACAATCGTCATGCTTACCGTTTTGCCCTCCTCGGGCTTGCCCAAGCCGAAGGTCAATGGTAGTTCGCTCTGAGATAGATAGCTGGAACCTGTCTTGACCATGCCAAAAAGGCGCGCTCCCGTGCTGGTTTTGACCGTAATTTTTGCGCCTATGCCATCGCGATTCGATCGCGTACCGACGGTTTTCACACGCAGCATATCGTTTTGATTTCCGTTGTCATTGCGCAGCAATCGGGCCAGACCGTTGTTGGCGGTGATCAGCAGATCCAGATCGCCATCATTGTCAAAATCGGCGTAAGCTCCGCCGCGGCCAACCACGGCCCGTTGCAGCGCTGGTCCAACTTTTGCCGTTACTTCCTCGAACCTCTTCTTCCCCAGGTTGCGGAAAAGATGTGGCGGTTGGGCGTATTTGATGGTTGGCTGCACCACGCTGACGTCGTCGGAAACGTGGCCGTTGATAGCAAGAAGATCGGGCAGCCCGTCTAAATCATAGTCAAAGAAGAATGTGCCGAACGTGAGCGACCGCGTCGATATTCGGGCGATCCCGGTAGCGGGGGCTTCGTCTGTAAACAGGCCCGAGCCATCGTTGTGATAGAGCGCCATGCCCTCGTTGGTGAAATTGCCGATTACCAGGCTTTGCCAACCGGAGTTATCGTAGTCCGCGGCGTCGGTCCCCATACCGGCGCGGGTAGTGCCGGCATCGCCGTAAGCAACTCCGGCCGCGACACCAACGTCGGTGAAGGTTCCGTTGCGATTGTTATGGTAGAGCTTGTTCGGCTCGGTGTCGTTGGTGACGAGGAGGTCCAGCCAGCCATCGTTGTCATAGTCCAGAAGCGCAATGCCGAGCGCTTTGCTGGTGGGATCGTAGAGACCGGCGCGGCGCGTCACGTTTTCGAACGTTCCATTTCCCCTGTTATGGAACAGGGTCGAGCTTTGACCCTTGTAGGTTTGCGGTGTGCAGTAAGACTTGTTCTTATTGTCGAGCGTGCAATATTGATCCGTCTCAATCGACCACTCGATGTAGTGAACCACGAACAGATCAAGCTTGCCGTCATTGTCATAGTCAAACCAGACCGCGCTGGTGGAGAATCCCACGTCGGCCACGCCGGCTTTCGGGGTCACATCCACGAACTTGCCATTGCCCAGGTTGTGAAAAAGATGGTTGGAACCAAGAGCTGTAATGTAGATATCGACCTTGCCGTCGTTGTCATAGTCGCCGACGGCGCAGCCAAGCCCGTACATTTCTGTGGCGAGTCCCGCCTGCCGCGTCACGTCCGTGAAGGTGCCATCCTGGTTGTTGTGATAGAGCGCGGGGAAAGAGTTACCAGACTCGTGCCCGGGCCAATCCATTGAATTGACGAGCAGGATGTCCTGCCAGCCATCATTGTCGTAGTCGAGAAAGCAGGCCCCACTGCCCATGGTTTCTGGGAGATATTTCTTTCCAAAAGCACCGGTGTTGTGTTTGAAATGGATGCTCGCTCGGGCGGTCACATCCGTGAACTCGATGGGCCCGGAGGGGCGCGCGGAACTCGCCTCTGGACTTGGCGCAAGCGACGCGGCGGCCGGGGTTGGCGCGGGCGCTGCAGATTCCGTCGCGGGTTTCGGCGAAATGTCTTCAGGAGCGTTCGAAGGTTGTTGTTTGCAGCCTGCCAACAAGATGAGCGCGGCAAGGCAGTAGAAAATCCGGCTTCGGAGCATCAAGATATCCAGGTTCCCTTTCACAGACGGTCATTTTTACGGACGGTCGTTTTCACCCAGTTCAATGGGCCGCCAAATTCGCGGTGCGGGCACGGCGCGAATCCATCCAAATCTCAATAAGCATGGCGGTGGGCCCCACCATGAACAGCGCATAGAAAGGAGCGTAAACGATCTGTTGCAAACGCATCAGCATCTCAACCAGCGCGATCACGAATACGACAACACATTGCCAGAGCTTCGATCGCACCGTGGTCTTCGGATCGGTAATCATGAAGAAAATAAAAAGCTGGTACATGGGTCCGGTGATGGGCGCAATCTCGGACTGCCAGGGACTGCCAGTGATCCAACTGCGCAAAAACGCGAAAGCAAGGAAGGACGCCACATAGATGCCGGTGATGTGGAACCTATGCAGGCGCCAGATAATCAACGAGCCCAACCCCCAGATCACAATCATGGGCAAGAGATAATTGCCCCACTGGATGCTCAAACTCGCGACAGTCTCAGGAACCAGGAAGAGCATCGCCGAAATGCCGAAGTTTGACGGGTTCCAGATGTGACGGCCTTTGATTCGCAACACGTATTTGGACATGATCGAGACCGCGCTGCACAGGGCGTAAGGCCAAAACGCAGGCGAGCGAACCAGAATCCCGACGCTGATGCCGGTGATATACGCGCTCGCTGGATGCAGCCATTTGTGAAAGAAAATACGGCCCAGCACCAGCTCAGTCGTGATACTTACAACGATCGCTAGCAAGGTCTTCTGATAGCTTTCAAGAATGCCGAACGAAAGGTGGCCGGCAAGGAGGATGCAGGTGATGAAAATCGGCGCAATATAACGGTTGTCGAGGCTGATCCACCGCTTCCACCGACTGGCCGGGGCCGGCGGCGGCGTGACAGTCGTGATCGTTTTCTGGCTAATCTGCTGGCTGGTCTGCTGGCTCATGCCGGCTCCTTGATCTTGTGCAGCTGGTCAGCGGTGGGCTTGTCGATGATTTGTACTTTGCCCGACGGCCAGCGAATCACGGCCTTTTCAATTTGTGGATATTTGCCCAGGCCAAAGTGCAACCGCCGCTGATTTTGCGCGGCAAAACCACTGCCACCGGAAACTTCCTGCGCCTGCTGTTGGCCATTCCAGAACATCGCGACGCGAGCGCCGATCGCGCTGCGGTTGCTGGCGGTTCCTTCCAACTCAAACTCGATCCACTCGTTCTCCGGCGTCACCGTGTTCTTGTACACCAGCAATGGCCCATTTTGGTTGGCGACCGCGACGTCGAGGACGCCGCGGTTCCACAAGTCGGCAAGCGCGACCGCACGACCGTCGTAAGTGTCGCTGACTCCGACGGCCTGGGCGACATCGACAAATTTCCCGGCGCCGTCGTTTAGCCAGACCCGCTTGTTCTGGTAGCCCGACAGACTGCGGCCCTCAAACGCAGGCCAGTTCCTGGCATCGCCGATGATGGTGCTGTTGCCGCCGGCGACCTTGGAAAAGTCATACCAGTAGCTTCGGTTCCGATCCAGCGAGATATAGCCGTTGGTGAGATACAGGTCGAGGGTGCCGTCATTATTCAAGTCGCCAAACTGCGCCCCAAAACTCCAGCCCCCGAGCTCGACACCAAAGTCACGCGCCAGATTCTCGTACTTAATGGCGTCGCCCACGGTTCCATCTGTGGGCACCCACAAGTTATTTCCCTGGATCAGGATGCCATCTTCAGAAATGTTGGAGACATAGACGGAATACCGGCCCTGGTTGAAGATATCGCCAAACGCAGCATTCATCCCACTCTTGGGAGCAAAACCTACGCCAGTCTGCTCACCTACTTCATGAAACCGCTTCCCGTCATTGAAGTAAAGCTCCGACACTCCATAGTCGTTAGCCACGAACAAATCAGAATGTCCGGTGCCGCGCAAGTCCGCGGCCGCGGCGGCCAATGCCCAGCGCCGACTGTCGATGCCCACTTTCGCACTGACCTCTTCAAATTTGCCCTTGCCCAGATTGTGGAACAGATACTTGCGCCCGCCATTCTTGGCGTACTCGAAACTCTCGGGCATAATGCGCGTCGTAGTGAGATGCCAAAGGTCGATGTCTTCGGAATAATAGCCGCCGACAAACAGGTCCAGCAGGCCGTCGCCATCGTAGTCAAGCCAGATGGCTGTATTCGCATTGATCCAGGACGGCAGTCCGGCTTGCTCGCTTACGCGTGTGAATCCGCGGCCATGGTCGTTGTGGAACAACTCCGGGCGTCCCCATTTGATCAGGAACAGATCTTCGTATCCATCATTGTCGTAGTCGCCCCACACTGCACCGGTTGAGACTCCAGTTCCAGCCTGATTGACGTCAGCAATCCCCAGCTCGCCGGCCACATCCTTGAATGTGCCGTCACCCTGGTTGCGGTACAAAGCATTCTTGCTTGCGCTGGCGCTATTTGTTACATAAATGTCAGACCAGCCGTCGCGATCAAAATCGACGATCGACACCGACGCGCCCATCGAGGCAACCTCCGGCATGATTGGATCCAGTTTGGGATCGAGGGTCGGAGCTTGATGAACAAAATTAATGCCCGCAGCGTGAGAAACCTCCTGCAGGCTGAATCCGTGGCGCGCCAAGGCAGTTTCCGCGCCCACCCTCGATCGATCCTCAGCACGCCGTGCCGAAATTCGCTTCATGACCAGAGGAGTGGCCAGCAACCCAACGAAGAGGATGCCCAGAACGATTCTAGCGATCCGGCCTCCGGTCATTGGAGCGGCTCACTCCGCAAGCTGTTCTTGAAGACTTCAGGAGTCACGTAACGCGTGTGATACGTCTGCCAGTCCTCGGGATGGTGGCGGTAGACCCACTCATCTTCAAGCTTGCCAGGCCGCATGGTGTACTCGTTTTTGGCGTGATAGGGCAAAGGCAGGACGGTCTTCGAAAAAGTGGAGTTGTAGTCGCCATCCTTGATCCAGCCGTCACCTTTGACGACGAAGTCGCGGACCCAGCCTGCGGGCGGTGGCGGCTGCTCGGGGAAACGCAGCGACATCTCGTCTCCTGAATTCACAATGGCGTAACGGTCATCGATTTTCGTCAGAAGCTCGCGAATATCGCCGTAGCGCGTGTAATAACCGATCAGGTCGCGCCAGTGTTGCTTGGTTCCTTCAATCTGGTTGTAGTCGGGAACTTCGGGCGCACCGGCGCCCACTGGCATGTGCATCACAGAGTAGCCGCGATAGTGCAGATCGGCCACAGCCGGATCTAGAGTCACTTCCTTCAGCGGTGCGTCCGGCGCACCCTGTGCCCAGTGGATGGCGTCCCAGTAAATTTCAAGATTCGTCCGCAGCCGCACATGGCGCGGTGTTCCGGGACGAAAGATGTTGGTCAGATTGAACAGGATTGTCTTCTTGCGGCCCGCCGGAAAGCCCAGGTTGTCCTGCGCTGTGATCCAGCCGCCGTTGCCGTCCGGCACTTCGACGCTCAAGCCATGAGCGCGCCAGCGGCTGCCCTGGGTTATGGCGACATTCACCGATGACTCGGTGTCATGGATCGAACCTTGCGCGATCAGGTACAGGGGACCGCTATTGGGCGCGTCATCGCCGAGGTCCACCTCCAGATAGTGATCGCGCGTCAAGCCCTGGAACTGGCCGCGCCCGAAGCTGTTCACGGCTCTTCCGTCGAGCGCGCGGACGATGTCCGTGACGTCCTGGCCATTGTCGTCCACTGCCCGCGCGATGTTGTGCGGTGTCGCAACCGCGGTGATGGCAAGCTTCGCGGGCGGAATCACGAAGCGCTCATCTACAAAGATCTCGGTCCCAACCGGGTGGTCAACTGTCGTGAGGGCGAGGTAATCGTAGTAGTAGACCTCCCACAGTTCCGCGGTAACGCGGATGTCGTAGAAGCCGTCGTGCGCCACGAGTTGATCCCGTCCGATTTTGTACCATTCTCCCGTCGCGGCTATGTTGGCCGAACCGAGAGTATTGATTCGTAGGCCGATGGCAGAGCCCCACGGGACTGCGTCCTTCACGAACTCCATCTGTCTGCCGTTGAAGGCAAACAGAAATGGACACGAGGCTTTGAGGCGCTGCTCGGTGACGACTTCCTGGTCTGCCTTCACGCCAAACTCGGCGCGCACCGTGCCATTCGGCCAAATGACCCGTACGACCTCTGCGCTCGTTTGTTCGCCCAAACCGAAATGCAGTTGCGGCCCGGCGATCGGCTGTTTCTGTACCAGTAAGCCGGAGCGGATTTCCACTTCGCCACCCACACCGAACGGATTGATGCGCTGATCGCCGACGGCTTGCGCGGCGTGCGGCCGCACAACTTGCCAGTGATAATTCTTCGAGCCCTGATTGACTGCCTGCACAGGTTGTCCATCCGCCGACAGACCGAGCAGATCGAGCTTGCCATCGCCGTGCAGATCCGCGGCGTCAAAAACGAGGGCCGGCCCGGCTGGCTGGTTCAGCAACACAAACTTCTCTTGCTCATCGCCGAGCCAGATCAGCGCTCCGCCCGTGCGCTTGCCGGCAACTTGCGACGTAGGAGACAAGAACAGATCGAGCGCTCCGTTATTGTCGAGATCAGCGACTCGCAGCCTCACTTCGCCTGCAAGGTAGTTGGCCGCATCCGGTACTCTGGCAATCTCAGCTGTGTTCCAGCTTTGCCCTTCGTTCTTATCCGAAATCCGACGGATAATACCGTCACTCTGCACGACTAACAGATCGAGAACCCCATCATTGTTGGCGTCAGCCACCGCCACCGCTTTAACCAACGGCAAATTGGCAGGGAGCGGACGCTCGCGGAACTGGCCCTGCCGCTCGTTCATGAAGACGTGAAACCGGCCGCCTCCATCAATGATCGCGGCATCGGGATTGCCGTCGCCATCAAGATCAGCCCAGGCAAAACCGCGCAGCCCCGACACTCCGGCAAAGGGGTGAATCGGCAAAAACGTACCATCCCCGTTGTTTCTCAAGACCGTGGGGACGCCGTTGTTGGCGCCAAGCACGATGTCCAGATCGCCATCGGCTTCAATGTCAACCGCCCACGCACCGGTGTAGGGGGCATTGGTTACGGACTTCGGCAATTTGGTTTGAGCCGTCACGTCACGGAACGAACTCGGACTGTCCTGCGCCAACAGCCGGACTCCGCCGTCGCCGGCAAGTACCAGATCCGTCTTGAAGTCGTAGTTGAAGTCGAGCGGCAAAATCCCTTCGGGCTGCGGCGGCACGATGGAAGGGCCGCCGGGAAAAGGGAATTTCGCACCACTCGACAAACGCACTTCACGACCACTTGCCTCGGCGACGGCGGGTGTGCCAGCACTACCCAGGGGAATCGCTCCGACCCAATTCCACTGTCCGCTGCCTAAGTTCGCGACAGATTGAGGATTGAAGGTGAGACCAGTGTCTGCCGGAGCCGGTTTGAAGACCGGAGACTCTAATCGCAAGAAGTGAGTGAACGGTTCAGCCTCTTCTCCCGGCGCGGCCTTGATCGCCTTAAGACTCTGGCGGTACTCGGGGACCCGCACCAGCACGTTGCGCAGAAAAGTTGTCTGGGTCGCGGCGAGGTGCAGGTCTGGGCCCGCGGTCGCAGACTGCACCACGGCCAGTTGATGCTGTACCTCCGGCGGCCAGGCAGACGACCGGGCCATAATTTGAGCGACAGTCGATTTCAGAGTGGCGGTGTCAGCGCGCTTCGCGGCGATTCGGCTCAACTCCAGCAGGGCCGCCAGATTATCCGGTTGTGCCGCAAGAATCTTTTGGATGAGTTCTTGAAATCGGTATTCGCTGTTGGCGGCGCCCTGTCGTTCCATCTCCTCCGCAAGCTGATAGGTTGCCCGTAGGTTTTGCGGATTCAGTTCGGCGGCTTTGCGCAAGTCGGATATCGCCTGCGTGGAATTACCACGTTGGCTTTCAAGAATTCCCAGCAGATTATAGATTTGATCATTCCTCGGGGCCAGATCGCGCGCGCGTTCGAGCCTCTGCGCCGCCGCGTCGTAGTTCCTTTGGCGCAGGGCGAGTATTCCCCAGTTGGCCCAACCGGCGGGCTCGACGGGGACAAGTTGTGTGACTTGCGAGAGCCTGCTTTCCGCATGCACATCATCGCCGACCTGCAGCGCCGCCAGGCCAACGTAGAAAGCCGAAACTACATCGCCGTATTGCTTGGACGATTTGTCGGGGAGCTTGCCAGTTGACTTACATGCTGGGGAGGTTGCGATCGCAGCTGCCAAAAGAGAAAGCAGAATGGAACGCCGAAAAGTTTGGGGCCTGCCCTCGAAGGTCGTGGACCTTAAGCTCTCGTAGAGGAAACTATCAGTCGACTGTTGGTGATCTTTAAGCATCAAGTTATCTCGTCCGGAACCTGCAGAGGCGCTGGCTATCGTTACCCAGCCACTGAAGCCACCATTGCAATAGAGCCTATAGTGCAGCGCTGAAGCACTGCTCCCCCCAAAAGCTGGCGTAAGAACGCTGCGGTCCGAAAGCTGCTTCACTCCAGGGCGCAATTCCCTAACAATGAACTATGCGGCCTGTAGCTTCTTCAGGCGATTTCGCTGGCGTGACATACCCCGAAGCCACAGGAGCGCAACTGCCAAAAAAGGTAACAGAAAAAATAGAAGATCCCATTTTCCAAAACCCGTCGGAGTCGCTTCCACCCGCGAAAATTCTTCTCCATGGCCCTGCGAACTTTGCAGGACCAGGCGTACACGCCAAAACTCGTCCCGATCGAACTCGACGAGGGCTTTGTATTGTAACCGGCCTCCGCCGTCATCCTGCGCGGCTGTATAAACGGCCTCGGGCAGGCGTCCGCTCTCCGGTTGAACACCGATCTGGACCTTGAGATCCTTGGGAACGGCGCCTCCCGGTATCGGGTCCACAAAGATAAAAAATGCTCCCGTGCCCACATCGGGATGCGTCCAGAGAGAAATGACGCAGGGGCCAACTCTGCGGTTCTCAATGATGGGGAACGGCGGTCCGTTGTGTGCGTTGGCCGTTGTCGGCGACATCAGCCAGAGTACAGACAAAAACCAGACCGAAAGTGTTCCCTCGAAATGGCGTTTCAACGTCATGCTCATGGTAACAGCACTGATTCTGAAAGCCGTTACCCGCTCATCAGCGTGGCGCGCATCTCCATGGGCTGGAATATCAGCCACACTGACGCAACCCAGAGAACCAGCCCCACTGTCGCCCAGGGGATGAACGCCCGCATCGGCTTATGGGGTGAATCGTCTTCGGCAAGGCCATAAGTCACCGCCAGCGAACCCGCAAATCCCAGCAGCAAGAATCCGATTTCGATTACGCGCACAATGTTCTCCGGCAAACCGGTGAGAGCCCAGCGTGGCTCGCCTAAAAGAGGCCATCCCAAACTTGCAAGCGCGCTTTGCGTTACCGGCATGATGGTGTAGAGTCCGGTCAGAAAGTGAAATCCGTAGTGGGCCAGCCACATCCCGAAGCCCATGGGAACGAGGCCGTAAGTGTATCTCACGATCAGCGGCAGCAGGGCGCGTTGACTGCCCGCCCAGGCGCGCGTCACCCAGGCAGCCATCCCCAATAGCAGGACCGGTTCCAGAATCAGGAAGAAGGTGAAGATAATGCCGAGTACCGGCGCCTCATGACTCACGTGCAACATTCTCCCCAGCCAGCTCTCTACGGCATAGACAGGACTCACCATGCCAAAGGCGTTCACCAGGGCGCCAAACGTAAACACAATCGCCAGCGCCGCCAGATCTTTGCGACGTGAAAAATAACCAATCCCCGACCTTATGGAATCAGTCAACAACTCGGTTCCGGGCAGCCGGCTCAAGACGCCAATGTTGTCGTGCGGGCAGGCATGAACGCAGTCCAGGCAGAATGTGCAGTCCATGTTGCCGACCTTGCGTGGCTGAAAAAGAGCCAACTCACAGCCGCGAATGACAACCAGATCCGAGACGGGCTCGCGCCGACCACGAATGCAGTCCAGGGTATGGCAACTCGTACAAACATCCTGGTTCCGCACCTTCACTTCGAAGGGAGAAAGCGTGGAGGCCACGAAGTTGAACTGTCCGATGGGACAAACAAACTTGCAGAAAGAAGCGTGCTTGAAAAAGCCGTCCACCACGAGCACGGTCACGAAGTAGGCGAGGATCAGCCAGGCTGTCCACCAGGGCGAGGACCACAAATCGAACAGCTCATAGGTAAAGAGGAGCAGCACGAAGAGGACGACCGAAAGCCACTTGTTGCGCAGCGCCCGCGGCCAGTCGAACCGAGGCTTGAAGAAGCGCCGCGCCGCCTGACGCACTAGCATGAAGGGGCAAGCGAGACAGAAAAAATTCCCCGCGCAGAGTAGGACAAGCACCAGCAAGCCGCGAAAGTGAAGCCAGCTGAGAGTTGTCGCCAGGTTCTTCGGTGCAATCGTCGGCCCGAACAATCCATGCAGGATCATTACGATACTAATGATGAGCAACGGAGCCTGGAGCAAAGGGCGCGCATAACGCCAGCGGAACAAGTGGCCCAGGCCGGGAATTCGCATTAAATCAAACGGCAGCGATTCTGGGGTTTCCAGGGCCGGGATGGATGATGGATTCAACAGCTTGCCTAATTGGGTCGGACTCCCCTTACGTCGATCTGGCGTTCCAATTTTTGCCCGCCAGGCAGTGTGACATGCAGGAGGATGACCCAATCCCCTGCCATCTCAAACGTGAGATGAGCTTGGTAGCGGCCAGGCTCGACTTCCTTCGCTTCTCCGAAGATGGGAGACATGCCTGCGTGTGACATGTCTGCCTCAAATGCGATGTGCGCTCCAGTAACTGCTTTCGCGGCAGAATCAGCCAGGCGGAAAGTCACGACGACCGGGCCGATCCGGGCGGGTTCCGGGGAAATCTCGTGCTCAATCGCGACCGTGGACGTCGAGCCGGGCGGTCTGGAACATCCGGTCCAGACCCACGTGGTCGAGAAGGCCAGCACCTGAAGCTTTCGCCACCCTTTCGGGCTCAAGCGACTTGCATTGAATGCTTGTGGGCCCATTCGCAGGTGCAGGCCATCTTCCCGTGTTCACTCTCTGGTGGAAACATGTGGTAGTACATGCCGATCACCATGGGGATGAATACGATCGAGTTGTAGAAGAGATGGAGTTCGACACGTGGAAAGACCAGTTGCAAAACGCTGCATGGGACCGGCTTGCTCCAGAAATTGTGATGGAACGTGGCCTGCCAAATGAGCAGGAAATGCTCGATGTGGTGCCAGAACTGGATCACTAGGGCTGCCGTCCACCACTTCCGCGAAACTCCGGTGAATCCTTTGCGGAGCACCCAAAGGCCGATGAGCATGACCAGGGCGTATCCATAATGCAGGGTTTCGGACTGAATCAGCCAGGGGTACCACAAACCAAGAATGCCATTGGCCTGCGAGCGAGGCCATCCCATCACATAAATCTGGTAAGCTTGGACCAGATGCTCGCCCCAATGTGCGAGCACAATAAACAGGAAGAGCTGAAGCGCACGCTCGTGCCAGCTAGTGTTCAGCTTCTCGCAAAAGCTGGGTTCCGCGGTTGGCGTAGCCTCAATATTTCCAATACTTGGAGTCGAAACAGCCGTAAGGTCCTCCCATTTCTCGGGACTACGCAAATCGAACTGTGATCGATGTTCGCACTAGGAAATATCCTCAGTCAATACCATCCTAGTACTAGACAGCACCCCACTGCAAAACGTCTCCCGGCCAATATCCAGCCGGGAATGTGTAACTCTCGACGCCTGACTTCCTAGAATGAAAGTCTCGCACTCAGCTGAATTTCCCGTCCCGGGGTCGCAGCCTCTGTGACGGTGCCGAACTGCGGCGTGTTCACGAAGCG
>WNFC01000251.1_pt1 | contig 72735 bp, 57 predicted proteins | sample 5400541 | NCBI WGS metagenome assembly WNFC01 (sample SAMN13153342, study PRJNA577476) | soil metagenome | isolation source: 120 cm saprolite under Douglas fir tree site 2 hole 2 replicate 1 | place: USA:California | collected 2015-04-18
CAATGATCTGGGACCTTGCTCACTCTCGCTCATCCCACCCGATGAGCAACGAGGTATGACCCGTAGCCAATCGACGTAGAAATATGCCTCCTTGATGAGAAAGATCCCAACCATTCTCAACAAGGAGGTCCGGATATGAGAAGTCACGTCGATAGTGCGGTAAAAATCCAGACAACTTCGGAGTCCAACTTCTCGCCCCCGTCCTGGTTTGGAGAAATCGTCGTGATGAGCAGGTATCTTCGTACGCACGGCGTTCGAAGCCGAGATGAATGAGCAGGTCCGCTTCGCACGCAAGCGTTTTGGCCGCGTATCCGGTGATCGATTTTCTGGCGGTGCTCTTTGGCTACGAAATCCTCGGAGAACGCACGCTGGAAGAGTTCTACCAGCGGCTCCAACCGTTTGCCGTCCCGTTCATGGCCCTGTTTGAGCGTGAGCGGTTACCCTCCCGTTCGGCGCTGTCCCGGTTTGCGAGCGGCATTGACAGAGGCACCCGTCGAAGCCCTACGCACCCTGTTGACTTCCCGCTCTGCGAGAGACCGCCCACTCGCCCCTGCCTCCACCGAGAAGCAAACCGGAGGCCTGGTGGATCGCGCAGGAAACACCTGGGTGGTCTTTGACCTTGATGGGACGCGTGAAGCCGCGAGCCCTCGCGCATTACCCCAGAGTGAAGACCTTCCCCCGCCCTGATCTATGGTTGGATGAGGTCTGTGCCCCCGGCTACACCGGGCGTAAGCGAGGGCAAGTCGTGCGGACGCGCACCGTGATCAGCCAGGCCCACCGTTGAAAGTCGGCTCGGCAGTTTTGGTAATCGTGGCAACGGGCGCGCGCCGCGTGGAGCTGCGCAAGGGCCTGGCGGCCCTTGCTCGGTATCTCGCTGCCTATCAGCTTCCACAAGCCCGCACGCTCCTGCGACTCGATGGGCAATACCCACGCGATGCGCAACGAGTTTGATCTGTGAAGTCGAACGGGCATGAGAGCGTCCTTCATGGCTCTTACGTTTGCCGACATCGCAGAACCACGGCCCAGGACGGTGTTCATGACGCTGTTCATGGCGCTTTCATGACGCTTGCACCTTACACTCGAATCAGGGAGGGCGAGGGACATGAGTTGGGCCGTGGCGTGAGGAACGGCTCTCACAGAGCTCGATCTCGCCTCGCGAGAGCAACAAGCGAGTGCATTGAACGAGAAGGTCCAGCCACTTCAGCTGAAGGTACAGCGCGCTCGCGCATCCCGTGGGCTATGGGGCAGTGAATGAGCAGGAGATTCAGGCTGGCGTTCATCAACTGGCACACGTGCTTCACTCATAAAATGGCCCCATACTTCTAATAAAAATGACCCTTGTACGAAGACCATCATCATTCTATAGTTTTGCCAGGTGAAGTACTTTTCAGAGCCTCATACTGGTATGTATCCATTCAGAAGCTACCCTTTAGCTCAAGGCTTCTCAGCGCCTGCGGCGCGACACCTGGTCATGTGTCGGTCCTGCTGGAGAGATCAGCTTGGGAATGCTCTGGAAGCATGAGGAAGAACAAGGGGACGTGTGAGAGATGAAAGCCATCCGTCTGTATGGTCAGCGTGGTCCTGATCAAATTGTGTTCGAAGATGCACCACAACCTCAGCCAGGAGTGGGAGAAGTCCTGATTTGGGTCCATGCGACCAGTGTGATGTGGCAGGAACCTACCTGGCCGGAAACCTGGAAAACACCGGCTGGTATCGAGCGTCAGCATCCCATACCAGGTCATGATGTTTCTGGCGAGATCGTTGAAGTGGGGCCCGGCGTCACCGGTGTGACCGTAGGAGAAGCCGTCTATGCGCTCACCGAATTTTGGCGGGATGGCGCGGCTGCGGAGTACACCGTTGCGCGCGCGACTGATGTGGCGCCCAAGCCACGAACCCTTGGGCACATACAGGCAGCCGGAGTCCCCCTGGTTGGATTGACAGCCTGGCAAGCGCTTTTTGAGCACGCAGGGCTTACCAGTGGACAATCTCTTCTCATTCATGGGGCCGCTGGTGGCGTGGGAAGCATGGCGGTTCAAATGGCAAAGTGGGCCGGTGCCACTGTGATCGCGACAGCCTCTGCACGCAATCATGAATTCCTACGCACGTTGGGAGCCGATGAGATCGTTGATTATACCACCACGCGTTTCGAGGAGGTGGTGCGTCATGTTGATATGGTGCTTGATACTATAGGCGGTGAGACAGTCGCTCGCTCCTGGCACGTCGTAAAGAAGGGCGGACTGCTCCTGAGTGTGTTTAGCCCCCCATCCCAGGAGCAGGCTGCCGCCTTTGGCGTGCGTGCGTTCTTCTTTGTCGTCAAGCCCAATCGAGAACAGCTCATACACATCGGGAACCTGATAGATACAGGTCAGCTCCGGCCAATCACCGAGCGGGTCTTCCCGCTCTCAGAGGCATCCCAGGCGTTTGAGCAGGCCCTACAAGGGCACACGCGCGGAAAAATCATCTTGCGCGTAGAGGACGAGGAAGGGAGGAGATGACCTATGATTCTTGTGACAGGCGCAACGAGTGCTGTGGGGACTGCCGTCCTGAAAGAACTGCTGGCTCGGAAGATCCCAGTGCGTGCCTTCGTGCGTAAACCATTTGCTGCTGAAAGGCTGGAAGCGCAGGGCGTAGAAGCATTTTTAGGAGATATGACAGAGCAAGAAAGCGTTCATAAAGCACTTCAGGGAATCGAGAGCGTCTATCTTCTTTCCCCCGTCACTGCGCATCTCTTCGCGACCGAGCAGTTATGGGCCGAGGAAGCCAGAAGAGCTGGTGTACGCTACCTCGTCAAACAATCTGAAATAGGGGCAGATCCTCAATCGTTGAGCCCTTTACTTCAATATCATGGGAGAGCAGAGGACGCAATTCGCACCTCAGGTGTACCCTATACCATTCTACGTACGCTCTACTTCATGCAAAACTTTGCCCCAATGTACGCCCATTCAATCATCACCAGAGGCATGATATACGCTCCGCTGGCGAATGCGCGTATGAGCTACGTTGATGCACGTGATATTGGCGCTGTTGCGGCACATCTGCTCGGCGAGGAGAAACACCAGTACAAGGAATATGAGGTGACCGGTCCAGAGGCGATCACGTGCACACAACTGGCGGAGATATTCTCTTCGTTATTGCATACCCCGGTTCACTACGCGACCATCTCTGACGAGGAGACAGAAAAAGCACTCCTGGGGCGTTACTCCCCCTGGAGGGCGCGCGCGGTTGTGACGCTGCTCCAGTTTTATCGTCAGGACGGTGGGAACCTTGTTACCCCGGTTGTGGATGAGGTCACAGGCCGCAAGCCTTGTACGGCAGCCGCGTTCATTTCTGAGCACTTACAGAGCTTCCAGGCCGCCTGAAGATTTTTGGAGCCTTTGATTGGTACCAGAGGTGCTGATGATCTGCTATGGAATTTCCAGAGCATGCTTATCCAGGGCTTTCCAGCACTCATCAGACTCTCTGTTTAGACATCACAAGCCCGACGTACGGGCTACGAAGGAGGAGGTTCAGTATGGTGGTTATTGGCAGCAGTGGGCCTGTGACTGGGGCAACTGGCAGGGTGGCATTGGTGACAGGGGCCAGCAGCGGAATCGGTGCGGCCACCGCGCGCCTTCTGGCCGCGCGCGGGATGCGCGTGGTGGTCAACTACCTCCACAGCAGCACGGCAGCCGAGGAGGTCGTAGCCGGCATCAAGGCCGCAGGCGGCCAGGCCATGGCCGTGCAGGCCGACGTGCGCGAGGTAGCTGCGGTCGAGAGCATGATCGAACAGGTTCAGGTGGCATGGGGTGGCATCGACGTACTTGTGGACACCGACCGATATGATTGTTTACACATATTGAAAGTATCCATTGCAATAAAACAAGAAGTGGTTTTACCTCTACATGATCGTGGTAGCACTGATCGCAGTTGGGTACATGGTTCTGCACCCGATAGGTTTGTTGTGACGGCTTAGTTGTGCTTGCTCATGTGAAGCAAGTGAGGTATTGTTATCACAGGGCGTTGATGCCACCCCAAACCAGAACGGATGGCCGAGCGATGGGTTGAGTAAGTAGAGATGCCGCTCATTCCATTCTTGAGGTCGCGTAGACTAGCAGGGAACTATGATAAAATCCCTGCTCTTTTGTTGCTCTGCTTGCATTTCTAGAATCACGCGAAGTGAGGGAGGGCCGCGGAGTTCTGGGATTTACACAGAAGAAAGGAGAGAAAACAGTGATGGACAAGGGACAACGCATGCAAGCGATCGCCATTACTGCCTTTGGCGGACCAGATCGTCTCACGCTCATGGATCTCCCTGTACCGCCCTGTGGTCCAGACCAGGTCCTCATCAAGATTCAGGCCGCTGGTGTAGGGATGTGGGATGTGAAAGTGCGGCAAGGCAGTGTAAGACTGGAAGGACAACAGTTCCCGCTCGTTCTCGGTTGGGAATCAGCAGGGACCATTGAACAGGTGGGAGCTATGGCCACGGAACTAGACGTTGGAACACAGGTCATCTGCGCGACGTATCAGGTCGGCATTGGTCATTATGCTCACTACGTGGCTGTTCCTGCACATCTCGTCGCTCCAGCACCATCTTCTCTTGATGCCTTGCATGCAGCGGCACTTCCAGTCAACGGACTTACCGCTTACCAGGCGATCTATGATCTGTTGAAGGTTCAGCAAGGAAAAACACTCCTGATTACCGGTGCGGCTGGAGGGACAGGCACGTTTGCCGTCCAACTAGCTGCGCGCGTTGGAGCACACGTCATTGTCACCGCGAGGAGCAACCACCATCCGTACCTTCAGCAGCTAGGGGCCACCGAACTCATTGATTACGCACAGACAGATTTTGTCAACGCAGTCCACGCAGCTCATCCCGAAGGCATCGATGCCGTCCTCGACAGCGTGGGTGGAGAGACAGCCGCAAGAAGTCTGCAGGTGGTGCGCGACGGTGGGCAGCTTGTGACGATTGTTGATCTTGAACAGGTGACACCTACACGTCACATTCACACGCAATTGCTCTACTTCCGGCCTGATGGGCGACAGTTGGCCGAACTGACGAAGCTCGTTGACGCTGGCCATCTCGCGGTCCACCTCGATCAGGTGTTTCCGTTAACAGAGGCTAGGCAGGCTCATGAGCGTCTGGAGACGCGGCACCATCAAGGAAAAATTGTGCTCAACATGCAAGGATGAAAGCATGGGCCGTAAGCACCGTAACTCTTTAGCCTTGCGTCCCATCAGAGAACAGAGGGGGCTGTATGGCCAGGATACGACCTTTGCGTGAACGTTTGCGAGACCGAGGCTGATCACGGATGATCACAAACCACTCGACTTCGCCTGGCTGCCACAGCTCTAGTTGTGCAGACTGATAGCGGTGATCATAGAGACGAGGGGAACCCACCCGGCTAAAATGGCGGTCATCAGGTTGCCATTCCACAGAGTACCGCGAGAGCCGCTCCTGGTTGTAGTCAAGAGTGAGCACATCTTGCAAGATATCGACTTGGACCGTTTCTCCAGCTAGGTTCCTTTCACCATAGAGCAAGAAGTTCCTGAAGCGTGCGTAACCTGCCTTGTTTAATCGTCGTGTCTCGCAGAGGGCAGAAAACGCCTGATACACCAGCTCCGGTTCTGGCTGCACGCCTTTGATCCATTTGGTAAATGACTCACGACATAGGCGGGTTTTGCCCGCCCACCTGAGCACTTGCCCACCCACTTGAGCAACAGCGCCACTGCCTGACAGAGAAGCCGCCTCTGATGGGGCCTGCAATACGCAGGAGTTGTAAGTTCCAAACCGGGCACATACGCTCAATCGTGAGCAAAAGGGGCTGAAGCGCGCGGACACATCTTCAGCGTTGGCTTGAATTCTGCTGGTACTGGAAGTCTGTCCGTGTTTTTGGTCATAGAAGATCCTGCTACCAGTTACAATAAAATGAGGCCAGTAGCCTCTTCAGACTCATGGCTGGTCCTGTAAAAACCCTGCCATTTGTTCCTCACACATCGAGCCATGTTCTCCCTGTTCGAATCTGGCTTGACGGGCAGCGGGAGAGGCAGCATTAAACCATCCGAAACTGCCCCGAAACTTAGGGCGTCAACCGTTTCCAATGGCCTTCGGAGACAACTGAGACTTCGCCATCGATCACTGTGATGGCGGTCTGATCGTCAATAAGATACACTGGCACATCTACTCCGGCGGCCCATCTTTCCAGGTTGGCCAGGGAAGCCTCCGGCATCGAGGGGTGATCCAGGTGCGGATACAACGTAAAATCAACCAGTCCCAGCGCTCTGTCGCTGCCGGTTTGACGATCCGCCTGGTCGAGCATCACCGACACACGCCAGTGATGCGGATCGAGCGGATCGATGCCATCGTATTGCTCCCCGGAGATCGGGGTGACCACCATACTCCCGCCGCTCACCCCCACATAGACCGTCTCGCGCCCAAGCTCCGGCAAGAGGTCTGCCAGTCCGGATTGCCGCATCCAGTAGCACAGGTAAAAGGGATCGCCGCCGCCAACCAGCAGGGCGTCAGTCTCCTGGACCAGAGGGACCCAATGGTCTTCTTTGATACTGGGCAGAGCGGTGAGCTCCAGCACGCCCAACGACTTCCACCCCAATTCGCATAAGGGGCTGGCTGCTACTCCGCGGATCAGCTGATAGGCCATGGCAGCACCGCCAGGATAGGCGTACACCGCGGTGGGAATGCAGAGGGCGCTGGACTCGGCGATCGGTTTGCCCAGAGACTCAACCAGGGTGTGACGGATGCTGTCGTTGCTGATGCCACAAGAAGTGAGAAGAAATTTCATGATGGTTTCCTTTCCAATCCGATTTCGAGCGCGATCCGTCTTTTCCGGTCATGCTCTTTAGAACATTTGTCTATTCCAAGAGTACCTGAGAGACAACCAGATGGCAAGATTTTCTAGGAGCAAAGGAACATTTTGAATGAAAAGGCCCCGAAATGTGTGAGCAGTTTTTCGGGTCTGGCTGGATTGTATCTGAGCAGGAAAAGGGTCAGTGGTAGGTTATGAACCTTGTCAAAAACATGTCCGAACATTCAGTCCCAGCATGACGCCGAAACTTGAGCGACTCTCATTGACAGAAACGGCACACAACTATCGGCTTGGAGAGCGGCTTCGTTTGCGCCTGATGGTTGCACTGCTCACATTGGTGGGCAAGTGCTTATGTCGGAGGGCAAAACCTGCTCGCTTCGGATGTCATTTACCAGGTGATTCGGCTTCTTCGATATAGCGATACAGCGTCGCACGAGAGATCTCAGAGTGTTGAAAAAAAACCTGAGCAAGCTCATCAGTAGAAGGGGGATAGACAACTCTTGCTCATTGTGTCATGTGAGCCAATGCATGAGAAAAAAGACCATACCCCAAACATCGTGCCTATCTGTGCACTAAACGTCTTCCCACAGGTCTAGCAGCGATACCGCCAACGCACCTTCCCTTGACGCACGATAGTGCCTTGCCCAACGTGTCCTCTTGCCATGCACTTCTCATTTGGGCAAAAAACCTGCGAGGCATCCATCTGTTCAGTGCTTGTTTCGTTCATATGTATGGCTTACAGATCGATGCTCTTTTTCCCACTCACCCTGACTTCTCTCCACGAGTTAGTGGAGTCCTCCCACAGTATCCTCACAAGTTTATTTGAAGCCTAATGTTATATTCTCAGCCACACTTTGGTCAGGCTCGTAAATTTCTCTCAACACTCGCTGTTACGTGACCGTCAATATCCTGCAAGCTCTTTGACGACAGCATTGCCTGTATTTGCTGTTCAATGACCTCACGAAGCTGGGCGCTGGTAGCTTTGAATCCGAACAAACGAGCAACCTCCACTGGAAGCTCGTCACGACTGACACCATAATTTCCCTCGACGAGCAGAAGAATTGCCTTCCTGATTTCTTGTGGAGGTAATGACTCGGGTTTGCGAAGTCCAGGTGAAGACACTCCACTGCGATCTCGAACAGGAATGACAGCCATAGGCTTGAAGTAAAATGGTCCTTCCCGTTTTACTGCCTCCTGCCACATTGCCCAGTTTAGACCAGCCTTAACCTTATTATGTATGCGTTCTCCAGCACGCCCCAGGTTCCACAAAATGCGAACGCGTGCGACTATCTCCTCTATGTGAATCGGTCCCTCAATCTCAACAATTTTTCCCACAATACCGGCCATGTCCCGGTCCAATACCATGTGAGGTTCCGTGTGCGTCGGCACCCAAAAAACAGCTTCTTTGTACGGCACTGCAAGCTTTTTCTGAGTAACGCTCGCTGGCAGTTCAATCACTCTATCATCAACGTGAGCAACTATTTCAAATGGTTTGGATGCCGTAGCTATTCCAGTCTGTTGCCCACGCGCCTCATGCACCCGTTTGGCCTCTTCAATAGCAAGGATGGTCTTTTCAAGCTGTTCTTTGGGCCTACGGAACCAGTCGGTGCTCCAAATTCGATGTATGATCCAGCCATGATCTTCAAGTACCGCCTGCCGGAGCCGGTCACGGTCGCGTGCCGAACGGGAACTATGATAGCTTGCACCATCGCACTCAATGCCAATCAGGAAGCGACCAGGTCTATCTGCATCCACAATGGCAAGATCAATGAAGAACCCGGCAATGCCAATCTGCATTTTGACGACATAGCCCTTTGCCCGCAATGCCGCCGCCACCTGTTCCTCAAAGACAGAATCTGCTTCCCTGTCGGTCACCTGTCCGAAGTCTAGCTTCCCGGTCTGCGCAAATTTCAGGAACAACTTGAATGCCATCACTCCCGCGCCTTTTCCGCGCTCCAGGTCAATGTCGTCAGCCGTGATCGAGGAAAACACCTCGCACCGGCGCTTGGCACGCGATATAAGCACATTCAGGCGGCGCTCGCCACCTTCTGCGTTCAATGGCCCGAAGCGCATCGCCAGGTAGCCGCTCTGATTGCGACCGTAACCTACGGAGATGAAAATGACATCCCGCTCATCGCCTTGAATATTTTCGAGGTTCTTCACGAAGAAAGGCTCATCCTGGTGCGCCTGCGTGAAAAAAGGCTCCGTGTCGGGGTGGGCTCGGCGCAATAGTTCCACCTCGTCCAGAATCGCCTGCTGCTGCTTGACCGAGAAAGCACCCACACCGAGCGACTGATCGGGATGTGCTTTTGCATGGCGTATGACGGCATGTGCCACAGCCTTTGCCTCAATGGGGTTTGTCCTTGTCCCACCGGTGTCAAATGTCGCCTCCGGCAAATGATGAAACACGAGACCCATATCGGAGCCTTCGTTGTAGGGGCTTGGCACGATGAACAGCCGATTGCCATAGAACTGTTTATTGGAAACGGCAATCAGCGAATGATGCTTGCTGCGATAGTGCCAGCGCAGCATACGTTGTGGCAGGCCGCGTGCCAAACAAAGGTTAAGAATACTTTCTACGTCGTGTGTAGCGACAGTATAGTCGTCGTCATCATCATCCTCTTCACTGATATTGGTCGTCATACGCGAAAAGAACTGGGTCGGAGGAAGCTGGCGCTCGTCTCCCACGACCACAATCTGCCTTACCCGTGCGATAGCGCCCAGAGCGTCTACTGGCTCCACCTGACTTGCTTCATCCATTACCAGCAGGTCGAATTGCAGCGCCCCGGGTTCAAGGAACTGCGCAACCGATAGCGGGCTCATCATGAAGACTGGCTTGAGCGCTTGGATGGCTCCGCCAGCTTTCTTCATCAATTTCCGGATCGGAAGATGATTTCGTTTTTTTGCAAACTCGCCGCTCAGTACACCAAGTGCACCGATACCGCTATCACCTCGGGGCATGTTAGCATAATGTCTGCTGAGAATCTCAATGCGTGTCTGCTCAATGCGATGACGATCACCCTCACGGAAATTGGCAACCAGCAGGTTGTGTTGGTCACCGTCGAATTCACGCAACTGCGGATGGATGGTGAATACCTCTTCTGCAAGTACGTAAAAATATGCCCGCTCGAAAATGGCCTTTGCCTTATCCAACGCCAGCGCACCCCTCCATAATTTGTCCGCAATTGAACGCATGCCCACAGCCTGTAAGGCTTGGTGTTTTCCTTTAAATGCAACCCATTTTGAAAGAGACTCGCTGTTCTCAATCCAAAGCGTGAGCCGGTCTGCCAGAGCCTGCCGATCCACTGCCTCTATGGCAGGTACGTCAAAAGCAACCAGCATGTCGAGCTGCAAGCCATTGCAGAGCTCAGCGAGCTTGGTGAAAAATTCTGGCACCCGTTGTTGTAGGCGCGCTGCCAAATACTTCCATTCATCAACGGATGTGATCTTCGCGCACTGTTTGAGGAAGTCCGGAGATAGCTTCCCTGGCGGCAATCCACTCCACCACGCCACCAGGGCGGAAAGATGAGGCCAATTGCTATGCGTCCCTTGCCACATTTGCCCGAATGCTGCTATTCCTGCCTCATGATACTGTTGCAAAAATGTTTCCAGACGCTGCAACGTGATGATGTCATCTATAAGCACCAGCCGCTCAACCTGTTTTTTGGGAAGCGGTACAGTCAGGAGAGATTTCAGGAGTGTCAGTGCCCGACGGTAACCCGCATACATAAATCTTAACAGAGAACCGCCGTGAGTAGCAATCTGCTGGCGGCATTCCGTCAGGTTGGCACTCCACGCTGCATCGGTAATGACGCCCGTCAGCTTCTGTTTCAATTCCGAATAGCGTTCGCCGCTTTGCACAAGTTCGATCAACAGTGGCATCCCATTCTGCCAAAGCGGATGCGCAAGGGATGTATTATCGGCTTCCGGTAACGTAAGGACAGCCTTTACTGTGGCATTGGCAGTATTCAGCGTATCAAGCGAGGTAGTAGCGGACGGAAATGTACGCTCCACTATCGCCACGTCTGCCATAATGAGATCGAGAGCTTGGCGCAACTCTGTCAGTGTGTCACAGAGCCTATCATATTCGTTTGGCAATAATGGCAGCAGGCGGCATACGCCTCGCCACGGATGATGCGCCGGTATGCCCAAATCGCGGATGCGCGCGGTTATATCGGCAAGTAACTCTTCTCTATCTTTTTTGTCATCAGCAGACCAGCTCTGGGGGTTATCTAGTACGATGCTACGCGCTTCCACACCGTCTTCCTTGTTACGCACGAGATTCCCAATAATTTGAAAAGCAGTCAGCCCAGAAGGCTGCTGCGGTGTATGCAGTACGGCAGCGTACTTATTCAGCTTATCCCGTAGCAATTGCAGCTTAGCAGCAGCCTGATTGCCATCATAACTACGGGGACGGCCTAGCTCACGAGTGCGCTTGAGCTCTTCCAGGACGCCGCGCTTGTTGGCCTTGTGGCTGTGCAGTTCTAAGCATAGCGGCCCTAACCCGATATTATCCATACGCCGCTGCACCACTTCTAGCGCCGCCATTTTTTCTGACACAAAAAGCACCTTTTTCCCGTCCGCGACAGCACTCGCGATGATGTTGGTAATCGTCTGCGATTTACCGGTGCCAGGAGGCCCCTGTATGACAAGATTTCTCCCTCGGCGCACCTCTTCAATGGCAAGGGTCTGAGAACTGTCAGCGTCAACTACATGCAGCAACTGTGCTGGCATGAGATATTCGTCAACCTGCGCGTCCTCGCTTATCATCCCCTCCACTGCCGAGAAACCATCGCGCATAAGCCCCATAATGAGAGGGTGATTATCCAGTTTGATGAACTCCGGCCAATTGGCAGCGTCAAGATCGCGATACATAAGAAATTTAGCGAAGGAAAAGAAGCCGAGCACAATGTCGTTTCCCTTAACCTCGAAGCGTTTCTTGGCGGACACCACCTTTTGCACCGTACTCATGTAGGCGTTTACATCCAGATCATCATCTTCCGACAGATCAGGGATAACAAGCCCAAAATCTGCCTTCATTTTAGCCTGTAATGACAAATTGGCGGTAATGTCTTCGTCGCGCCAACGCAGTTTAAAGCGCTCATTGGCTGAGCCGCGTTCCAACGAAACCGGGACAAGGATCAGTGGCGCGTAACGCTCTACGTCCGAATTATCATCCTCAAACCACTTGAGCACACCCATTGCAAGATAGAGGATATTGACGCCCTGTTCCTCTTCGAGCGTTTTGGCATCATGAAAAAGTGAGAGCAGGCGCTTCTGCAACCTCTCGGAACTCAAGAGTGTTTGCAAACGGCGGGAATCACGCTTGCTAGAATCGTCGTCAGCGGCAACAACGCCTTCTGGCTGGGGAAGTTTGTCGCGACCGACTTCATCAGGGACATCGCTATCCGCTTCCCGCGCTGGTAAAAAGCTGAGAGCCTTTCCCTCCTTGACAAGCAGTTTGAATACCTCCACCGACGATTCGCCTATTACCTCGATAGTTTTGACATTCTTTGAACGGCGCGGGATGTTGAGGAGACGGTTGCGAGTCGAAAGGTCTAATAATGCTTGACTGCTTGTGTTGAGCTGCGATGCTACGCCGACCATAAATTCACTCCCTGCGTGTGCCGATCTACCTCGACAACTTTCAATGCCGTGGCTATCCCTTTATTGAACCTAAAAAGCATTAATATCACAGGGGAAATGGAATGGAAAGTTTGGCTCAGCAAATCAAGCCAAACCGAGCACCGCTTATTAGGCAAATATCAGGCAAAATAAGTACAACCAAATTATACAGTTGTCAGGGGTGAAAAACAAGGAAAATCAAGCTCAGTCTACCATGCCTCCACCGCTTTATGCAATGTCGTGCGTCCACAATCCATGACATTGCATAATGTGGTTGTACCATGTTGGTTGCACTTGAGAATAATAAGAAGGAGTAAATTGCCGTCTCAAGCGTTAATAGTTATTTTAGTACTTGTAGATGCTCTTTCTGTCAGCAGTCCATGTTTCATTTGTCTAAGAAGTGGACTTGAAGCTTAACTGCACAGGTAGGATTGTCAAGGCTGCTAAACTAAGGGAATGACGGCAGAAGATGAACTGGCACAACTGAAGAAGGACCTGGCCGCAAAGCAAGCGAAGAACGCCCAGCTGAGACAGCTGCTAGAGGAAGTGCTTAGACGACTGGGCGGGGTCGAAGGGCGACTGGCGAAGGATAGCCACAATAATAACAAGCCCCCGTCGAGTGATGGGCTCTTGCGTAAGCAGGTCAGCCTGCGTAAGAAAAGCGAGAAAAAGTCAGGAGGGCAACCGGGGCACCCCGGTCACACGTTCTTGGCAGTGGAGAGGCCTGATCAGGTAGTGAGGCATCGGCCGGTGGTCTATCAGCACTGTCAGTATCCGTTCGAGGAAGTGGCAGGCAGGGGAAAAGAACGTCGGCAGATGCATGATCTGCCAGAGGTGCGGCTGCGGGTATGCGAGCACCAAGTGGAGGAAGTCCCCTGCCCGGCCTGTGGGCAGCTTTCCAGCGGAGGTCCTGGCCCCTGTGCGGTACGGACCGAGCGTGCAAGCCCTGGCGGTATACCTGTATCAGGGACAATTCGTGCCAATGGCGCGCACCTGCGAAGTCCTCGAAGAGGTGTGTGGCTGTCAGACCCGCAAGGAACGCTGGTACGCTGGGTTGAGGAAGCATCAGGGCGACTGGCCGCCACGGTGGCGAAGATTGCCTACACTCTCTAGTGTGGCACGCGTGCAGCACGGAGATGAAACCGGGTTACGCATCGGGGGTAAACTGCACTAGCTGCATGTGAACTGCACGGACTGGCTGACGCATTTGGCCTGGCTCCCGAAGGGCGGCAGGCAAGCCATGGATGAGATCGGCATCTGGCCGCGCTTTCGGGGACGAGCAATGTATGATCGGCTTTCCATCTACGACCAATATGCGCAGGCGCACAGTCTGTGTGGGGTGCACTTGCTGCGGGCTTGTATCTACCTGGCCAAACAGGAATAGCAAGGGTGAGCCGCCGAAATGGCTGATCATCTCCTGGCCATGCATCATGCCGCCTACGAGTGGCGTCTGCATGGGGCTAGCTGCGTGCCGCGCATGGAACGCGATGAGTGGGTGACGCACTAATTCGAGATCCTGACCAGTGGCTATGCAGCTCAACCTCCTCCGGTCCAGGCAAAGGCAAGCAACCGTCGCGGACGGCCGAAGCAGAGCGCTGCCAAGAACTTGCTCGATGACCTACTGCAATGTGCCGATCAGGTGCTGGCCTTTCTTGACGACCTGTCTTTGCCCTTTACGAACAACCTCGCTGAGCGCGATCTTCGGATGGTCAAAGTACAACAAAAGATCGCCGGAACCTTTCGCAGTGATGCTGGAGCGACCGCGTTTTGTCGCATCCGCAGTTATCTTTCGACGATGCACAAGCAGGGCCATTGCATACTCGCCGCACTGGCGGCGGTCTTTGCCGGCCAGCCTTTGCCTGTCGCTTGGGCACCTATGTAGTTACTGTAAAAATAGCAGACTCTTATACTAGAGCTATTGTATCATAGACCCAACACTCAACCTCAGAACCAAATCACTAAGCAGAAGAGACGTATCCAGGCAATAGGATGGCATATTTCTCCATGGCCTACTACTTCATCAAATCGGTGGAAGAATCAGAGGCGCTTCCCTTTAGTTGCGGCGCAATTACTTTTGGCCGGATCGAGATGCGTCGATGAATTGCGCCAAAAAGAGCCGAAAATACAAGAGTGCCAGTGAGAAGAGTTGTCGTTCGCATCGCCCTTGGTAAGGCGAGAGAAGATATGGCCCTTCCAGTTTTTGGCATAGCCAATCTCGGTGTTTTCCTCGGGGTAATAGTAGAGGAGGAACTCCACCAATGGTGTGGTAGAAGCCAGATAGCCACAACGTTTTTCAACTTCGGATTAACACCGTCTTTTCCCGGCTGTTTCCCAGGTGCAATCCGAATTCGGCCCGCCCCCATTGGGTATGCTACAAGTGAGTAGATGATGGAGCCCCCTGAAAAGGATGGCACATCGGCAGGCATCAAGCCTGCATCGCCTGGCACATAGTGCCACCGTACAACCCTTCCTCCAGCAGGATGCGGCTGCACGACCATCACGATCATCTCCGCTGAGATGGTTCCGGCAAGGTGATCGCGTGATGAGACAGACGCGTCAGGATAGACAGGGGCTTCACCCTGTCGCGTAGGGCTCTCGGACCGAGAGAACTCTCCTGGCCGGCGTTTGGAACTGAACTATTGTGTGCGTAGTGCGTTCGTTGTAAGGGCGTTCGTGGAGCGTGTTGCTTGTATGCCGTTGCATGTAGGATGTTCACGTAGCGCGTGCTGTAGGGCGTCTCGTAAAGCTATCTCTGGAAAGCGACAAGCGTAGGTTGTTCCTTCGTATGTTTGTGCCTTGTATCCTGTGCGGCACTGTTTTTGTGCCTTGTCGGCCGATAGTAAAGAACAAGAGGAGCATCTTCCGCTCCTTCATACAGGCATGGGGACCCAATGAAGGGTAAGAAGCTCATGTAGCGGCCTTCCTTATTACTGATACGGCTCAGCATAGTGTCAGGCTTGATGGTAAGCCTGACATACAGGGAGGGGCTTTTTTGCGCTTTTTTCTGGCCTTGCTAGACGCCAGGACAGGCATCAGGAGGCCTTTTTGCATTCTCGGATGTCGGGAAAGAGGAAACCGTATGACGATTTCGATGCCTATATCACACGCGCTCCACGCAGCCGCCTTATTCAACCTACGCATCCTTTCATAGAAAGGTGATCGTTATGACAACGGATCAACCTGTCGATCTCGCCCTCGTAGGGGCGTACCTTCACAATTTGCAACTGGCTCTGGTCAACGACCAGCCACAACACGCAGAGCTTTTGCTTACTCACGCCATTGAACTGATGGCCCCAGCGCTCACCGGTCAATATCCAGCGCTTCTCCCCACCGACCTCCCTATCCAGTTCTCGGCAGGAGTCGGGCTTGACCCTGGCAAAAGGAGACGGGGCAAACCCAACGAAGATTTTGTGTTTGCTGCCCAGGGGACCATTGCTGCTACGCAGGAACCCTTCGGGCTGTTTGTAGTGACAGATGGCGTTGGGGGCCATGTGAATGGTCAGGAGGCAAGCCATCTGGCTATTGAGACCATTGTGGACTCTGTCCTCCCATGGGTGCGGGAGGGGCAAACGGATGGTACCTTGTGTGGCGAACTGCTCAGGCATGGTGTGGAGCGGGCCAACTTTGCCGTCTACCAGCGCAACCAGCAGATCGCCGGGTCCTCGATGGGAACAACGGTCACGGCAGCCTTAACTGTGGGCCCAGAAGTCTTTGTAGCCAACGTCGGCGATAGCCGGACCTACCTCTATCTTCCCGGACAGGGGCTAGCGCAACTGACACGCGATCATTCGACCGTTGCCCAATTAGTGGAGATGGGTGCAATCACAGGCGATGAGGTCTACACCCATCCCCAGCGCAACGAGATCTACCGCAGCCTGGGCGCAACGCTTTCTGTCGAAGTGGATGTCTTTCGCGAGGCATTGCAAGACGGCGCCGTCCTGCTCCTCTGCTCGGACGGCCTGTGGGAAATGGTTCCCGACGAGCAGCAGCTTACTGACGTCCTGTCCTCGTCGTGGGCATCTGCCGACTACATGGCCGAGAGACTGGTGCAACTGGCTCTCGCAGCTGGCGGGCTAGATAACATTGGCCTGGTCGTCGTGCGGGTGCGCATCGAGGATATCACCGGACTGCAGACGATCATCAACCCTCTCGCGGGAGCAGGGCTGACTGTCTGATGACTCCCCTTTTCACAACTCATCAAAGTATGGCATGCAGTTTGCTATAGGCGCTCTGCATGCTGTTTTTGTGCTGTACTACGAGCCTGCTTCCTTCTGCAAAGGAAGCAGTGAATGGAGGAACATGTATGGTACTACTCCTTCTTACTGTTGCGCTCAACCTGCCCTTCTTCGCGGCAATGGTGCTCACTGCGCAGGCGTTGCTGGATCTCGAGAAACGAGACACCACCGCATTTCTGACGCCGACCCTTGTCTCGTCCCCGGGTGGGGAAAACCAGTACATGCCCACCAGTTTGTGGCACGTCCATTGCCTGGCGGCAACGTACCGCGCTACATCATATGGCAATGAGGGATGAGTATGGCTGTAGCGCAGCGGACCAGGCCAGCCTGCCAATCGCCGGCGTTTCAGGTTGCGCTGGCCGCGCTTGAGGCTGGTATGAGCGTCCTGCCCATTCGTCCCGATGGAACAAAGCAGCCTGCGCTACCCGGCTGGAAGCGATACCAGCAGGAAATGCCGACCAGGGCTCTTGTAGAAGAGTGGTTCCGCCCCTCACAGCGCGGCCTGGCGCTCGTCACCGGACACATCAGCGGTGGACTCATCGCGTTGGATTTCGACGACCTGGCCACCTTTGATGCCTGGCTCAGGCGTATCCGGCGCGAGCAGGCTTTGCATGCCCTGTATGAGTTCATTGCCTCAGGATACGAGGAGCGGACCCCGAAGAATGGCAGGCATCTGCTGTTTCGTTGTCCGGCGGCATTCGGTGGGAGCCAGAGACCTGGGAACCAGAGGCTCGCGCTGCGACCTGCGCCAGAGCCACAGCGCTTCCAGGTCTTAGCCGAAACACGAGAGGAAGGCGGCATCATTATTGTTGACCCCTCGCGTGGTAGCGTGCATCCGTCAGGGAAACCGTACGTGCGCATCCGCGGTGGTGTCTCCACGATCAGAACCATTACCCCAGAGGAGCGTTCGCTCCTCTATGACTCAATTCGGGCGTTCGATGAAATGCCACCTCTACCGCACCGCGAACCTTCCCTGGCGCAGCCGCGCTGCCCCACGTTCCGCCTCTCCGGAAGGTCTGGCGCTGGCGAACGCCCGGGAGACCTCTTCGATAACGACCCGGGCGTCACCTGGGAATCTCTCCTCCTGCCGCTCGGCTGGCAACTGGTGCGCACTGACGAAAAAGGAGAAGGCTACTGGAGGCATCCCGGAAAGCGCGGGCCAACGCACAGCGCCACCACCAATGCCGATGGCACCAATCGCCTATTCTGTTTCTCAGCATCGACCGGGTTGCCGACAGATCGCTACCTGACGAGGTTCGAGTTCTACGCCTGGTGGTATCACCGCGGCGATTTCTCGGCGGCGGCCAAGGCGCTCGCCGAGCGCGGGTATACCTCACGCAAAGAGACGCAGATTACAAATCGACAGGGTTGACCAGGCTAAACGCCTGGTAGACGCGCTCCGCTGCCGTCTACAGATGAATCAGGGATTGCATTCAACTAAATGCTTCCACCGCATGGTTGCGGGATAGATGTTCCCCTTTTGTCGCACGATGAGCGGCTGGAGGCCAGTTCCCTGCAGAGGTGTGGCACAAGCGGTCTGTTGCTCTGAAGAAGATGGCTCAGAGGTGGCGCTACTTCGTCCAGGGTTTGGTTGGTGTGTGCTTCTTGGGGCGGTGCCGATGTTCATAGCGTGCAGTATGAGATTGGTATGGATTTTCAACCCTCAGACGAAAAAGCCTCCCCTCAAACTGAGTGTAGGTGACGGCTCCGTCTCGATAGCGCGGCCCACGCGCTAGGGGACTGATGGGTGGTCCTGGAGTGGTGTTGCTTCTCTTGCCTCTGAAGACAATCCGGAGGACGAGAGCTACGACGACGACCAGCAACGAGACCATGATCACGAGTATCTCCATTGTCGTTGGACACTCCCTTTGCCTCAGAGTTCTTTCGGTCCTAATAGGTATGAACGCAGCAAGCCCAACTTCTTACCAGATGGCCTTTTGGGGAACCTCTATCCCGCAACCATTTGTTGGAAGCATTTAGCATAACGTTAAGAGAGTCTACGGGCCGTTCGACCAGGATTTCACCTGGCCGGGCGGCCCTTTTTTGTGCCTTGAGAAAGAGAGGATTACAACCATGTACACGAAGGCGGCCAGGCTGGTCTACTCGACCAGCTCGCAAGAAAACACCGTCATGATCGATTATGACCAGACGCTCAAGCTCTTCCTGACAGGAGAAGAAAAAGTTCCCTTCTCGGCTGAGAAGATCATCCACATGCTGAACTACCGGGCGCAGGCGCAGCGTGTCCAGCCAACTGTGGTTGGTCGGCTGCAGGTGGTCGTTGGGGAGGCCCGCTGCGAACTGACCCAGCAGGCGGTGCGCATACTCGCGCCTGTATCGCCTGCGACGTGACTGGCAGGAGGAGTACCCCAACCTGTCCACTCTCTTCACCCTGGCGGAAGGCGTGGTCTCTTGAGCAGGACACGTCGATTATTCCCTGCCGATACACCATCCAGGGCAGCCAGGCTGGCGAGGAGCGCCAGGCGGCTCGCGCGCCACGAACGCTACAGTGAGGCGCTTGCCAGGTTTGACCAGGCGATCCTGCTTGATCCCCTCTGCGCTGCTTTCCATGACGCACGTGGCGCGCTGCTTTCCCTGCTCAGAAGGGAACAGGAGGCGCTGGCGAGCTTCGCTATTGCGATATCCCTTGCTCAGGAGGAGCAGGAGCAAGCGCTGATCTATTTCCATCGCGGCCTACTTTACGGTCGTCGGCGGGAGTACGACCAGGCGCTTCTCGATATGAAACGGGCCGAGCGGCTCGACCCGGCCAACCAGACCTACCAGGAGGCGGTGGTGCAGATCCGGCGAGAAAAGGCTCGGGCGGCGGGCAACCCGGGTTGACGGCTCCACCAACAGGCAGTCATTAGTTGCTCATTCCTCTGGCTCCTTCGCCAGAAGCGTGGCTCGAGCAATGGCTTGAAGCACATCCACCAGGGCTGCTGCTCTTCTCTGTGTTAGGTTACGTGCCCCTGCCAGTCGCTTGATCGACCAGCAGGGGTCTTGCATATGCGGAGGGCTTCGATGATCACACGTTCCCTTACAGCACCGATACGCGGGCCGCCCATGTCTGATGCCTGTCTCTCTGAACGATCTCCTTGATAGAAGTCATTGCTGCTATCAGGCGTCTCGCATTGGCAACCCCTGCTCCGTACCTCTCCGCGCGTCCATACCACCTGTTTGATCGTGCCCCACACACCGAAGAAGGCCGCAGTTTGCAGCGCCTGGCTGCTGGTATGGCGTGCGATGAGCGTTCTCCCAACCTGGATCACAGTCGCCCGGTTCCCTGCGAAGCGGAAGTGGGGTGCGGATTGTGCCACCGGGCGAAACAGCGGAGCTGATCTTTCCCGTCGTTTATCCTCCTCACCCCTGTAGAGACGAAGGCCGATTCGCGGCGCAGAACGCCGCTCATGGATCGGCCTTTTGCAGGCGCTTGCGCCTGTGAGGAGGGGCGCGCGGAGCTGGATAGCTCTGCGCACGCATATGATCTGGCTGCGGCCCCCGGGAGCGCGGCCATTGTTTTTCACCAATTACCTACAACGAAGGAGAACACGTGTATGACAACGCATCCTCATGCAACCTCTACCGCCCTTACCACCCTGGACACCGCGTTCGATGGCGGCGCGGGCGACGAGGCGATTAAGCCGGTCCTCAACGATCATCCGCGCCTGCAGTGGTTCAACGGCCTTTCGACGACGACCTTGGAGATGGCCGTGGGCTGGCACATCGAGGCGGATGTCAACCCGCTGCTCGACGAGGTGGCGGCGAGCCTCGGCGCGAAGCGCTACATCGTCCAGCACAAGACCCCCGCGCAGAACGGCGAGGCCAAGCAACTGCCCTACTGGGCGCTCTCCTGGGGGCAGAAGCCCGTCTCGCTCTTCGTGGTCTCGCTCGGTCTGCAGTCCAAGCGTCAAATGAACAAGACCGAAGACCGCGTCGGCATCGCCTATGGCTGGGAAACGGTGCGCGACAGCCAGGGCCTGATCGTCTACAAGCCGAACAGCATCGAACCCAAGAAGCAGTGCAAGCTCCAGTTCCGCGCCTTTGCGCACGAGCTGGTCACGGTCGGCTTCGACGAGTGGTTACAGGTCGGCATCGCGGGCTACCTCACGGACTTCATGCTCGATGCGCTGAACGAGCAGTTTCGCGCGCTGGAGGCCTACGCTTCACATACGGAGGCGCAGGGTGGGACGCGCCGCAACGCGCCGTTCTTTGGCTTTTCCATCCCGATGCTTCCTGGACCCGTCAAGATGGTCGGGCCGCAGAACGGGGAAAAATCCCCCATCTATCCCATGGTGGCCCAGGTCCCGCAGCAGATCCAGCGGCAGTACCTTGCGGAACACATGATCCCGCGGCACCTGCTGGAGCGCATTCGCGACGGGCTGCTTGACGAAACGGTCATCTGGTCCATCGAGCGCTCGGTCGAGATCAACCAGGGGAAGGCGCATCCTGAGGAGCGCCAGGACGGTGAGGCTGAGGTGGTGACCGGGACTGTCGTCGAAGCAGTCCAGCCCGGTGAGTCACAGGGAGCTGCTCCTATCGCGCCGCAGCCTGCTCCTGCCGTCGATCGCCTGGTGAACCAGGAGGAGCGAAGCTGGATCGTGAGCGGCTACTGCATGGGGAACAGCAGCTACATCCAGACGGTGTGCCAGCGCTTCGGCGTGACTGCGCCCGAGCAGTTGCGCAAGAGCCACTACGACAAGCTCTACAGCGAGGCCACGACGCCCGCCCAGCCTGTTCAGTAGGCCAACCCGGCTTCCGTTTGAGGGCCGATGGCATCCCGCCATCGGCCCTTTTGTGTGTGAAAGGAACTTGTGATGCGCACTTCCACGCTCATGACCTCGGAGATACCGACCTATGTCGAGCGTACCGATCTGCCCCGCATCCTGGTGCGAGCCAAGGGCGGTACCGTTCGCTATTACGCTTACGTGAACGGCTATATTCGCGGGCCGCAATGCCGTGTGAAGGGGGTCACTGTGGTACCGCTGTACTACCTCTCCCTGGTGGACATGTCCGGCGATGGGGGAAAGCTCCAGGGCATCTGGTCCGCCCTCATCAGCGAGCCGCCGCAGGATGTCTACCTGGAGTCGGTCGGCACGGTCGCGCTGGCCCACCACGACCCCCAGTTCCAGAGCCTTGGGTACACCATCCACTGGAACTACGACCAGGGATCGACGAATGGCCGCGATAACGACCTGCACGCCGTGGTCGAGTCGAACATGCTGACGATGTTCGATCCCATCGCCGGATCCGCCCCGGTTCACCGCGAGCGCAAGCAGAAGAAGAAACTCCACCACGAGAGGCGGCAGAAACGCAAAGCGCGCTCGCACCAGAGGGTCGCGCTCTCAACGGCCACGAAGAAGGAACTGGGCGACCTGGAGGAGCGGACCAATCGCGAGAAGCGCCCGCTGTTCATGCTCATGGTCCCCGGCAATGTGCCTCCCGCCCGCCTGCCCGATGAGCCAGAAGAGGCCTACACCTTCCGGCGCGATGAGGCCGTGGGCGCGTTCCTCTCCGAGCTGTACTTCGCATTCCTCGACCTGCGCGCTCCCTGGGCCATGAGCATCGAGTGGGCCGAGTACCTCTGGCGGCGCGCGTTGGCCGCTCAAGAGAATAGCAAGCTTACCACCTGGTTCAAGGCAGCGCCGCAGCGGCAGGACGAGGACGAAGAGGGGACCGACGAGGGTGAGGCGTCTCGCACAAGCATGCCGGTCTTTTCGGAGACCTGGCTCTGCCGCCCGAACATTGCTCTCCTGGACGCCGATCTGAAAAGGGAGCGCCGGGAGGGACGCATCAGCGACTTGCGCGAGGCGGAAGAACCGGCCCCGGTCGATGAGGTCACCGTCATTTCCGCCGGCTAAGCGTCCGTTATATGCGCACACTCGCAGCCCGCTTTCTCCGGCGCGGCCAGAAGGGGAGCGGGCTGTGTGTGGTGAGCCAGAAAGATAGGAGAAACATGAGACCACAAGGCAAGGTCAAACTGGGGTTCTATCCCACACCTCCGCTCGTGGTACGAGCGATCGCCCGCCGGCTTGCGGCGATGAGCAGGGACGCGCGGTTCCGCATCCTGGACCCGTGCGCCGGAGATGGCAAAGCGCTGGCGCTCTTTGTCCAACGCCTCAGAGAACAGCATGAGCGCGAGCACGGCAGGTGGGTGGATTTCAGCGCCGAAACCTACGGCATCGAAATCCAGGCGATGCTTGCGCCGCAGGCCGAAGAACAGCTTGCGCGTGTCCTCGAGACCAGCTTTTTCACGACAACCCTCTCGCACGGCGATTCGTCCGATCGCGGCTGGCAGTGCATCTTCCTCAACCCGCCCTATGACGATGACACTGATGCCGCCAAAGGCGAGAAAAAGGAACGCGAGGAGTTCAAGTTCCTCAAACGGGCGACGCTCCTGCTCTCAGCCAACGGCATCCTGGTCTACATCATCCCGCAGTACATTTTGCGGCGCAGGGAGATCGCCAGGTTCCTGGCCCAGCACTATGAGCAGCATTGCTGTTTCCGCTTCCCCGACGAGCAGTGGCGACCGCCCGGCAGCGCGGCAGAGGTCTGCATGTACGAGCAGTTCAAGCAGGTGGTCTTTATCGGGCGCAAGCGTCCGAAGGCGCTGCCGTACGCAGCGGACGACGAGGAACTGAACCGCCTCATGGCGCAGATCGAGGAATGGGTCAATATGGGCGACCTGCTCACACCCATTGCGGTAGAGAGCGCCACCACCATCCAGTACGCGATCCCCAACGCGCCACCGGTGGAGCTGCGGTACTTCCTCAAAGGCTCGTTCGACCCCGATGCCGCCGCCACTGCCGCCGGGCAGTTTTCGGCGAAGACGAAGCGCCCCAAAGGCGGCGTGTGGGCCAGGGAGGATTACTGGGCGGCCCGCTTCCCCAACCCGCGCAAGGTCGGCCTCTCCGTCGGTCACCCGCTGCACAAGTTCAAGCGTGGCTACCTGATCGTCTTCGCCGTGGCCGGGCTGCTGAACCGCGCCGTGCTGACCGGGCGCGATGGCCGGCGCATCCTGGTCAAGGGGCATACGCGCAAGACCACGCACTACTCGTGCCAGGAGGACGAGTGGGAAAAGGTCGAGAAAGTCACCGACCGCTTCGAGTCGAGCCTGTGGTGTACCGATCTGGACACGGGCGACCTGATCCTCGTTGAGACCGGGGGTGGCGTCTCCGTCATATGGAACGTCGCGTACGAGAAGATGAGCATGCAGGAGTTCCTCGAGAACTTCGGGGATAGCCTCATGCAGCAGGTGCTGCATCTCAACGCCCCGCGTTACGCCAGCGCCCGCCAGGTCCCCTGGGCGAAGCAGGCCTTCTCACTGATCAAGCGCAAACCCCTGGGGAAGCAAATCGATACCGTGCTCGCGCAGGTCCACGCCTACGTGAATCGCTGGCGGGAGGGCGGCATCGATGACGACGAGCTGGCGCAGCGCATCGCAGAGGTGGCAGAGATGGCCTCCGGGAAGACGTACATGGCGATCTGTACGGCCTTCCTCGCGGACCTGTACGCCTGTGGGGCAGTTGAACTGGCGACTTCTGCGACCAGGCGGCAGCCGTTCTTCCCGGCGATCGTGCTCACCCCGCCGATCATGGCCCCCAAATGGAAACGCGAAATCGAACAGACCATACCCAACGCGCGGGTGCTCATCGTCGAGCGCTTTGGCTCGTCGCACGAGCTAGACCTCGAGGATGAGGACGAGGAGGAAGAGCCGGAGGAGCGGCGCTCGAACAAGGCGTTTTCCGACGCGAGCCAGGCCTTCCGGCAGTTCGACCCCGACTTCCTGGGAACCTCCCTGGGGACGGTGGGGAGCGTGGACCGCGCCGTCGCCCGTATCAGGCACGAACTCGCCGAGTGGCAGCGCGCATACGAGAAGGTGGAAGCGCGCAACCAGGCGATCCGCGAAGGACAGGCCGGAGGCGAATCTTCGCCTCTGCCTCTCAAGCCCTGCCACGTCCTCATCCTGACCTTCAACACGGCCAAGATGACGCCGCCATGGCAGCCGGTCTACCAGCTCAAACCGGTGCGCTACAGGGACCAGGAGAGCGGGAAGCTGAAGCTCCTCAAGCGGACCGATGGCAGGCCCGCGCTCGTCCCCTGCTGCCCTTCCTGTGGACGGGCCATCAAAGAGGAAAAGCGGGCCATGCGCGAACTCGCAAAGAGCGGTTCTGAGTACTACGAGCGGCAGGTCAAGCTGCGCGAGATGCGCAGAAAGCGAGCGGAAGACGGGCGGCGCCTGGGGCAGCGCCTGAACGCCTACGAGGAACGCGTCCGCGAGTTCCTGGCCGGAGACCCCGGCTATCGCGCGCTGGAGAAGGAGCGTGAAGCCGCGCTCCAGGTGATAGCCGCGCGGCAGGACCGCTACGCCAGCGAGATGCTGCCGCTGCGGAGCAGCGCGCCGGGCGTGAACACTTCGTTGCTGCGCACTATCGAACAGCGCTTCTGGCAGGAGATGGCGCAACTCGGAAGCCGCCTCGCCGAGTGCGACCAGCGCATCGCAGCGTACCTCTCGCACCTCACTGAGACGAGCGAGGAGTACGCGCGTCTCGTGGCCGAACGCGACACCGTGCGCCTGGCGTTTGCGCAGCACCAGCACCGCCTGGCGACCTTCGAGGAAGAGGGAGCCGAGCCGGTCTACCTCTACCTCAGCGAGTCGGAACTGCAGGGAACAAAGGATCACCGTGTGAAGCGCAACTGCACCGAGTGCGGCGAGCCTCTCTGGCAGTACGTCCCCAAGAAGCCCAAAAGCTGGGCGCCTTTCTCGGTACAAACCTTTTTGCCGGTGAAAAAGGAAGCGCGTTCCTTCGGAGTCTCCATCCTCGAGCAGCGCATCGGCTCACAGCACGTGATGCCCCTGCCGCTGCCCGCGCGGGACGAGCTGCCCGCCTGCGTCGAGACTACGTATCGGCGGCGCTGGGCCATCGCCGACTATATCGCCGACCACTACGCGGGGGTGTTCAAATTCCTGATTGCCGATGAGATGCACGAGGGGGCCGATGGCACTGCGCTCGACCAGGCGCGGCAACTGCTCACCAAAGCCTGCGGGCGCATGATCGGGCTCACGGGCACGCTCTCCAACGGCTACGCCTCCAGCCTCTTCCGGCTCTTCTACGTCATTATGCGCCAGGTGCGAGAGCTCTACCAGTACGACGCGGTCAAACGGTGGATTCGCGATCACGGCAAGATGCAAATGGTGCAGAAGTCCAAATACGAAGAGCCACCGACCGGCTCTGGCTCCGACAGCAAGCGCAAGATCAGCCCCGGCATGCCCGTCTACCGGGAGATCGCCGGATTCGACCCGACCGGCATGGGGTTGGTGGCGCAGCGCTCGACGCTCACCGAGTTGAAGGATGTGGTGCCGAACCTGGTCGGCTATACCGAGGAGATCCGCTTCGTGGAGATGGGCGAACTGCTTGGCCCGGCGTACAGCGCTTTTGAAGCGGCAGCGACGGAGGCGCTCGGCAGGCTCCTCTCGCAGGGAGATAACTCGGGACTCTCGCCCTGGTACAATGCGCTGTTGATCTACCCCGATATGCCGTGGCTGGGATGGACCTGCAAGACCAGGCGCGGCACCCTGCTCGGTACGGCTCCCGCGCTGCCGGAGAACGTCGTCTATCCCCTCGAACGCGCGCTCATCGACTATGTGCAGGAGCAGCACGACAAGGGGTTCCCGGTGCTCGTCTACACCGAGAACACGGGCCAGTACGACGACCAGGAGCGCCTCAAGTGCCTCTTCGAGACCAAGGTGCATGGGTGCGGTGGCAGGAAGCTCAAGGTGGCCATCCTGCGCTCGACCACGACCAAAAAGACCATGGATCGCGAGGCCTGGCTCGAGCGCTGCATTGCAGATGGCGTCGACGTGTTGATCTGCAATCCGGCGCTGGTCAAGGTCGGGCTCGACCTCATCTACTTCCCGCGCATCGCCTACAAGCGCACGCCGCGCAGGGTCTCCGATCTGCGCCAGTCGTCGCGGCGCTCGCTGCGGCCGGGCCAGAACAACGACGTGGAAGTCGTCTTCTTCGCCTACGAGGGGTCCATGTCGCTGCGCCTGTTGCACCTGATGGCGCGCAAAGCGCAATCCTCGCTGCTGGTGGAGGGCAAGATCGCGACCGAGGGGCTGGTGTCGCTGGGCTTTGAGGAAGAGGAGGACGAGGGCGACATCATGGGGCGCATGGCCCGCGAGATGCTGGACGCGCTCAAGCAGGGCGCGCTCTCCGACCACACGAAGATGGCAGAGGAACTGCAGGAGATGACGCGCCAGTCGATTGAGATCGAGCGCAGGCAGAACCAGGAGGTGGGTGAGGAAGATAGCGAGGCGCGGGTGGTGCTTGAGGCCATTCGGACGTCTCCTGTGAAGTCATCGGCCAGCTTCTATGAAGAAGGGGCCAACGACGAGCGCTCCATGGCCGAAGGCGAAGGCGCTGTGGGAGAGGCGGCAGCGCCGGAAGAGCCCATCGAAGTCACCATTGTGCCGATCAGCGTCACCGACGACCCCTGGGCCAGCGCGATTGCCGTGCAAGCGTCGCAGGACGTGTGGGCCGTTCTGCGGCAGCAACTGGGGCCAAAGAAGCGCAATGGGAGGCGACGCTAACGAGCTTCGCTTCTTTTTCTCTCTGTTCACGTCTTTTCGGGCGCGGCAGGCGCAACGTCTGTCGCGCCAGTTGTATGTTTCAAGGAGGAACACAGTGATTGATGCCATGACAACATTTGACCGGGGTTGCTACACCCGCTTAAAGCAAGCGGTAGATGCCCTGGCGGGCGTCTGCGACGGAGCGGAAGCGCGCGACGATGAGGGCTTTGATGGCGGCGATACGAAGGCAGGCCACCTGCTGGCCTTCCTGCCGCTTGAGGCCTGGCCGCTTTCCGCGTTCCACAGAGCGTGGCGATGGACGAAGAAATACCACCGGCAATTAGCCGAGATGCAGATCGATTGTGGGGCGCTAGCGGAACCCCCGCTGTTCGAGGGCGAGGATCGCCAGATCGCGCTCCAACCAGACGGCAAGGGGTTTTTCGTCACGTTTCCCTATGACTGGTCGCTGCTCGATGCCTTCCGGCGTATTCCCGGAAATGCCCTGCACACCCAGCCTATCGGCAAAGGAAAGCAGGTCTTCAGGTACCGCACCGTCCAGCTCGTGCCAGGGGCGGGAGCTGCGCTGCTGGCGTTTGCCGAACAGCATGGATTTCGGCTTGGCCCTGGCGTAGAGGACCTCGCCCGCGAATCGTGTGAGGCGGTAACCACGCTCCAGCAGGAGTATCGCGTCGCATTCGATCCGACGATTGCCCCCGCGTTTGCGCTCTACTTCCCACGTGATAAGTCGCTCAACGAAGAAGTGAAGGCCATTCCGGGGAAAGCGCCGTCGTATGCGGATGGGTTTCACTGGGTTATTCCGGCAACGTCACGCGCGGCCAGCGCGCTGCTTGACTTCCTGGAGCGGCACCAGCGCTTCTTTGTGCCGCTCGAAGTTGAGGACGCGCTCCGCACGCTCGCGATGTTCTCCTGATCTTCATGAAAGCCCTGCAACACTGTATTCACGGTTCTCCACGAAGGGCCGTTTTCCTCTCTCACCTCGTTGTACATGTTCGCCTGGCCGTTCACCTGCGGTCAGGCTTTTTACTCTTGCAGAAAGCGAGAACAATCTATGGCAATACAACCCGTTACGAACGCACAGGGCGAGGTCATCGATGAGTACGATGATGGTCAGCCCGATGCGCCTGCGCCTGAAAGCCAGGCGGCGCGCCAGCAAGAACAACCACCTGGAGGTCCTCCTGTTGATAGTCGGCAGGCGCTTGCTGAAACAGCGCCGGATCCCACTACACTCATATCACAGCGGGAACCACCAGGCCACCCGGCGCAGCAACCGGCGAGCGCGGGAAAGGCGGAGAAAGAGGACCCAACCGACTTTGAGCAGAGCGACGTGAAAATAGAGATCCTGCTGCACCGCGCGAGCGGCGACCCGCAGGGGCGTCTCGTTTCGGTCCTCATTCACAACTTCTCCGGCCCTCCGGCTACCCAGGATTTCCGCGAGGCAGACCTGACCGACAAGGCCCGCCTGGACAGCGTCCACCGCGCCATTTACCCCGTCATGCAGCGCTTCCTCCTGGACCTTGCTGCTCGCAAGCAGAAAAAGCTGGAAGAGGAAGCGAAACGGGCGCCGCGACCGGCGCCGAAAGCGGTTTCTTCGCCCTCTTCATCCCAGGCTGCTCCTCCTCCAACCAAGCCTGTTCCACCGGCTTCGACCCGGCAGCAGCCGCTACCGGAGGCGGAGAAAGAGGGCGACAGGAAGCAAGAAACCGGCAAACAAGGCAAGTACCAATCCATCCCCCTATTCTAGCAAAGGAGAATCACGTATGGCGAAAGTTAAGACGACGAATCAGGAATTTCCCATCCCCGCTGCCTGGGTTGCGCTGGACGATGACAGTCAAGAAGCCAAAATCCAGCGCGATACACGTCTGCGGCGGCTGCTCTCTGGCTACATCCCCGCTATCACCAATGCCCAGCTTACCTACGCGCAGGAGGGCGAAGAAACGATTGTGCGGGTGACGCCACAACTCGGCACGAAGGGGATAGAGGCGCATGCGACCGATCAAGGTGTTTCGCCCCTCTTCCTCACCTCCGGGCTACGCTGCTCTCTGGGCAACGTACATCAGGCGCTGCGCGATGCTCCAGCGTACCTGCCGCCCGTGCTCAAGCTCGCCTGGGAGCTGAAGTGGGCGATGCTCACCGGCAAACTGACGTTTGAGCGGCTCGTGGCATACCAACCGGAGATCCGGGAGGTGTTGGAAGAGCGCAGCGAGAGCGGTCTGGTGGAGCGCATCCACCAGCGCCTCAAAGATCTGCGCCCCACGCCAAGCCCGGCTGCACCTATTGGTTTCTAACGAGAAAGGAGGGCGGCGCTGGCGTGCTTTCCAGCGCCGCTTGAGCCATGATTGCCGATCTACGCCAATGGCTACGCGCCTTTCTCTTGCCGATGAATATCAGCGAGGCCGGGGAATTCCTGCACCTGGCCCGCTCCTCCTCGCAGTACCTCGATCTCTACCGGCGCTACTTTCCGGCTGAGTTCGTGCAGTCCATGCAGCGCAACCACAGGCGCTGGCTCATCCCGCTGCCAGGCAACGCCTACACCGTCTTCGAGTTGCAGTTCCTGAAACTCGTGGACAGGCACCTTTTCCCCATCCCGGAATACGTCTTTGACGATCCCTGCGAGGAAAATCGCTGTTTTGTGGTCCCCATCGAACCGCACGGCCTGGCCTCCATCTACGAGGTCGAGGATGCCGTCTGCGACATGGACCTCGGCTGGCAGCTCCTGCTCTACCTGGGGGGCCAGTTGCAATTCGAGTTCTTCGACGGCATGTTCGATGCGCCTACCGATGGCATCTTCGACCTTGAGATAGAGCAGGGCCAGGTCGACGGCTCCGTGCTCAGAGCACGGTGCGCGGAACGGGCGGGACCGCTGTCCTTCTTCCACCTGGCGATTGCCATGCTCGACCACGACACAGGCACCATCTTTCTCGACGCCACCTACGACATGCCGGTCGAAGATGCTCTCTGGGACCGGGAAACGCTGGATGCGCTGGCGGAGCAATTTGTGGAGTCCGAGGAGATCTGGGACAAAGCCATGCAGTGTATTCGCTGGCTCGAAGAAGACGTTTTGCACCATTTTACGGAGGTAGTTGAACTATGGAATCTCAGCATACAGGAGTCGCAGGTGCCCAGAACCGAGATGGAGGAGGAGCAGCCGCAGGAGTGATTGTCGATAACGACTCGCGCGAGGTGTGCGAGCCGGGTATCGAGGAATTCATCACATCCGAAGTCGTCCTGGGCCTGTTGGGTATCCCTGAGACGGGACTGCTGCGCATTAATGCGGCCCTGCTCATCGCCGGGAACAACGAGTTGTGCGCGTACTGGTGGCGCGACCAGTACAGTGGCCAGCAGCGCGCAGAATTGCGCGATCCTGTGCTGGTGCGGGCCGCGTTCTCCAACGTGGCCATCGACAGCGGCTACCTGCCCGCCAATGTGATCCGCCTGGGCATCAACGACGGGGTCCAGTGGATGGCGGTGTATGTGCCGCCTGCGTCCTACCGGTTCACCCTGCTGGATGATCGACAGGAGGCGTCGGTGATCGGCGTAGGGCTTCCTGGCCTCGTGCTCTGTGGGCGCGGCAGCCAGTACTGGATGTGGGCGGTCAAAGACCATCCCGTCTCGCCGAACTCGCCGGTCTATCACGTGCCGCTGCCCAACCTTGGCGGGGACGGGACGATGTGCTTTGGAACCAACAGGGCGCCAGTGGTCAACGGGCCGACGATCCTGCAGGCCCTGCACCTGTTTCTCGATAGCCCCTTTAACGACCACTGGGCGACCGGAAAGTCCCGCTCTCACCCCGGCGATATCCGCTTGCGCTTACACGAAATCGCGCAGTGGGAGCCTCCGCTGTTCCCGCAGGAGGAGCTGGCGCCGATCACGCCATCGGATGCCCCGGAGCGCCACCACACGCTCGATCAGTTACTGCGACACGTGATGAGGAGGTCGTAACATGCCCACCTACCAGCTGTTCAAACCCCCGTCAAATCCCCTGGAGATGAGCGCCGACTACATGCTCGCCGGCGATGGCGTCTACGGGGTGATGGCATGCTTTGGCATGCGCGTGCCGGTTCCACTGCTCCCCTGCGAGATACGCGGCCTCCCCGCGCTTTTTCCCTGGCTGGGCGACAGCCTTGCGGGAGGGGAAAGCGAAAATCGGCTGTCTGGAGAGGAGGAACTACTCGCCCCTGGTCCCAGCTACCACATCCTGTACGAGGACAGCCCCACGCTGCCGCCGGTCGATCCGACGCGCGTCTACCAGTACGTGGTCGCCAGGGAAGGGGTGTTGCTGCTGGCCGGGTGCGCCGGACTGGTGGTGCTGATGCCCATCTCGCCTCTGGCCGAGCTTCCGGGTCTGGCGTCCGTTACTCCCTTTATCGCCGCGTCTTATCCGCCTGTTGGCGAGGAGATCGTGCGCCAGATGCTCGAACACGCCAAAGCTGCTTGTGACGAACATGAGCAGCCCATCGAACAGCTTTTTTTCCTGCTGTGGGAAGAGGACAGGTGGCGGCTCGATATCCCCGAGCAGGAGGCATACCGCGACAGCGTGCGCGCCAGAGCCATCACGCCGGAATACCTCAATGCCTTTCTCGAGGGCCACTCCCATCACCGCTACCGCGCGAATTTCTCGCACCGTGACGACCACGCCGAGGTCAGAGACGGGGGCTTTCGCGTCTACTTCGTCCTGGGCAACATCTTTTCCCAGCCGGAGTTGCGCGTGCGCATCTGCATACACGGCTATGAATGGGAGGTGCCCGCGCGCTACTTCTTTGCGCTGCCTGAAGGCATTGTCGATTGCGTGGCGCAGGAATGGGAAGGAGCCTCGTGATGCTGCCTTCACCTGATCTGCAAGACCCCTGGCCCGTCGTCGCTCGCCAGGGTGAACGCATTTCCATCATCGTGATCGGAGCGGGGGGCACTGGCTCTCAGGTGGTGCCGCACCTCGCCCGGCTGGTGTGGGACTTCAATCAGCAGTGGGAACTCGCTGCGGGCACGAAGCGCCGCGCCTGCCTGCTGATCGTCGATCACGATATCGTCGCGGAGAAAAACGTGCGGGCGCGGCAGAACTTTTGCCCGCTGGAGATTGGCTTCCCCAAAGCGCAGGTGCTGGCCAATCGCTACGCTATCGCCTTCGGCATGCGCCAGGATGAAATCGGAGCCCTCGTGAGGCCGTTCGCCTCAGAGATCCCGAGCAAGCGCTGGGGCGACCTGGTCATTCTGGTGGGCTGCGTGGATACCGCGGCGGCGCGCGCTGCCATCGCACAGTGCCTGACGTTCAATCCTGCGGGGCAGGTCCCGCACATCTGGTACGTGGACGCAGGAAACGGGTTTCACTGGGGCCAGATCTTCGTGGGCAATACCGCCACGCTTGATGAACTGCGGGGGTGCCTGCACGAACGCATCTGCGCAAGGCTGCCATCGCCCGCCCTGCTCGCTCCATCGATGTTCGAGGTGCTGCAAGAAGAGGCGACCTCCACCACGATGAGGCTCTCGTGCGGTGACCTGGCGCTCTCCGAGCAGGAAGGGAACCGGCAATCGCGCACGATCAACACCCACATGGCCGGGCTCGTGTATGCCTACGTGGAGCATCTCGTCTACGGCGCCATCACCACGTTTGCCACGTACACCAACCTGTCCACCTTTGAGACCCATTCTATCTCTGTCACGCCGGAGGCGCTGGGTCGCGCCCTCGAGCAGCCTCCCGCCTTCTTCACGATGCATCCCGACGACGAGGATGACGACGAGGAAGAGCGTGAGGGGGACGGGGGTGACGATGAGGACGAGTTGTAAGGGTCGCGCCCCTGCCTGATAAGCGCCCTATCCACCGTTGATACATTTCCGCCCAGGCGTGACGCCGCCATGGTCAACTTTTTGTCTTGTCCAGGGCAATGCGGGGAGGGGCTGTGCAAGAGCCTCGCTGCCTCTCCCCATTTCCTTCCGAATTGTTTATTCACTAGTACACATTAGGAGAAACACACGATGATTACGCAACAAGATGTGACACTGATTACTACGGCTAGCGAAGCGCAGCTGCGCCCGCTGCTGCAGTTTGCCTGCGCACGGGATCGCCTGAACCTCGGCCTTTCTACGGTCTCCCGCGCGGTTTCAAAGAGCAGCATCGATATCGGGAAAATGCCGCTGCTTGGCTACATCCGCATGGAGGTCAAAGATGGCTTCCTGCTGCTGGCTGCGACCAACCTGGATATCAGCGTTACCACGAAGATCGAACTGGCGGAAAAGGAAGAGGTCCAGGAGGGCGTCATCGCCGTTCCCGCGCGGCTCTTTACGGACCTTGTCAGCAAGATGCCGGACGGCTGCCGGGTGAAGATCACCGTGTCGGCAGGGACCTACATGCTCTACCTCGAACATCCACGCGGCACGGCCGAACTGAAGTGCATGAGCGCCGAAGAATTCCTGCCTATTCCGAACGCCCAGGACGGGGAGCTACCCGTGCTGCTGCCTGTCGTCCCGCTCAAGGACACCATCCGGTCGGTCTCAGTGGCCGCTGCCCGCGACGATGCCCTCCCCGCTCTGGCCTGCATCTTCGTGCATATCGAGAACAACAAGCTGGTCTTCGCAGCCACCGACCGTTTCCGCACGGCGCATCAACCGCTGCTCCTGCCCACCGAGAGCAACGTCACCTGCGACCTGCTCATCCCACAGCGCTCGCTCGCCGAACTCTCCGCTATTCTGCCGGCCGATGGCATGGTCATGATGAGCGTGACCCCCAACCGCGGACAGGTCATCTTTCATACGCAGTGGATGACGCTCTCGTCCCGCTTGGTCGAAGGGACGTTCCCGAATTACCAGGCAGCTATCCCGGCCAGGGAAAATCGGCAGACCCGCGTCGTCGTAAAAACGGCGGAATTTCGGGAGATCGTGCAGCTCGCCTCCATCTACGCCAATGCGGCGGACGGGGCCGTGTGCCTCTCCGCCAAAGGCAGCCTGGGTATGGAGCCGGGGATCCTCACGGTGGCTTCCGAGCGCTCGGAGATAGGCAGCGGTCAGAACACCATTACCGCAGCGGTCGAGGGCCAGGATCAGGAGCCGATCAACTTCAACGTCAAGCTCCTGTTAGAGGCGCTCTCCGTGACCACGACGCCGGATGTGTCGCTGGAGATCGGTCTCATGAAGATCAAGGCGAAAGAACAAACCATTACCGCGTATGCCGGCGTGCTGAGGCCCGTCGGCACGAATACCTGCACCCACTCATTCATGTCGATGGCCACCAACCAGTAAAGAAGGGATGAACCTGGCAGCGCAAACCGCGCCGCTTCTCGCCATCAAGCAGTAGCGGCGCTTTTCATTCAGACAGAAGATGAAAAGGAAGCTTTTGCATGATACCAACAACAACCAGCATGATCAACGAAGACCGGTTTTTTAGATCCGGTGTCAAGAGGCTCTTCACAGGAAAGCCGTGGGAGTTTCTGAACGAACTGATACAGAACGCGCAGCGCGGCCTGGCCAGGCATGTCTGGGTATCCTTTCCCTCGCTATGTACCTGCGTGATACAGGACGACGGTCACGGCCTGGTCGAAGGGGTGGAGGGCTTGCGCACATTGCTCGTGTTCTCCGACAGCGGCTTTGCCGATCCACAGGTTGAAGAACACCAGCGGCCTCTCGGCATGGGCTTTTACGCGCTCATCGCCAACGAGCGCGTCACACAGTTGCGGATCGAAAGCTACTCGCCGCCCGACGGGAGCTTGCTCGTGTTCGAGATAGATACCCGGCGCTGGCTCGATGACACTGCCTACCGCGAAGCCTGGCGAGAGAACGTGGATTGGTATGATTGCCAGGAAGGAGCAACCGGCTTCCGGGTAACCATTACCGGCACGGAGTCCTTAACAGAAGAGATTCGCACATGCCTGTTGGACACTCCGGCCCGCAGGGAGCGCGACAAGGTGTATGGAAGTGATGGTCACTGGATTCGGAGCGCAATGAGTCCCGCCTGTGGCTATGGCGATCTGCTGGAAGTGGTGGTTGATGGAGAGGTGCTCGATACCAGCCTACCTACAGCCATCACGATCAAGGAGCCGCAGATTATCGATACCTACCAGGGCAACGACATCCGCATTTCGCTCTTCCCCGCTCCCACAACCCACCTCGATACTACCTGGTCAAGTCTTGCAGTGAACTGGTACGGCCAGCTGGTGCTGGATAGCAGCCGCGTGGGCTGGCATGCGTACCTGCACGTGCGGACCGGTCACCCGATGAACCCCAGGGCACCGACGCGCGCTGGGCTGATCGACGATGAAGCGAAGAGAACCCTGTATCAGTGGATTGAAGACCGCATTTTCGACTGGGTCTGCGAGCAGGACCTTCCGGAGGCAGAGTTCGTCGAGCGGCTTTATGCCATCAACCGGCAGCGGGCCGAGCAAGAGTGTCCCTTCGCCATCATACGGCGGTGGAAGCCGCTGCCAAAGGACTACGTCTTCGATTCGAGCGATGATGCTCTGAGCGAAGAGGGTGGTGAGAGCGACCTGCTAGAGCTCAGACAGGTCGTACGCAAGGGCGACCTCGCGACAGTCCTCGTATTGGATAAAAGCGTAACCTGTCCGCTGCCCGGCTCTCACCCGGGCCAGCCGTGGAACGTGCGGCGCGAGGTCGAAAGGGACCCGGCACGCGCCCTGGAGATCTTCCTGGTGGACTTTGACATCGGGCTGACCGGCCTCTTGCGAGCCACTGGGCTCTCCGCCTATAAAGCGGGCGTGGGTGTTCCGCAGGACCAGGTCCAGATGCTCTGGTGGCGGCCCGGCCCGATGGTGGACGACTACCACACCACGACGCCAGGGGAATGGGGGATCCAGGACTTCCCGACACCTGAGGACGAGCTAGAGTGCATTCCGCGCATCACCTGGCGCCCGCTTTCCGCCGACGCGCTCCCTGTGTTCGTGGTCGGCGAGTTCGAGTGTTATGACATCACGAACTGCCGCTGGATCATTGCGCTCGCCTCGACGGACCAGATGGTCGCCTTCCTGGAGCAGTGCGGGCACGCTCCGTTTGTGCCCGACGATGACGAGTACGACGGGAGCGTTGAGTCGTATGAGCAATCGGTGAAGTCGCTGACCCGTTCGTACCTGCGCGATACGATTGCCAGGGACCTCGAACTTGTCGACCTGCCAGCGATTGTGCAGAGCTTTCTGCCGGAGAGATACGACATGCGGCACGCGACCTGGAAGTTTCTCTACAAGAAAGGGACACGCACGCTCATGGGGCTGCAAATTTCGTTCCGGGGTGGGTACAAGAAAGTCTTAAAGTTTTACTGAGAAAGAGCCTGCAGCGCCGCGCATATACCCTGGAGGGGTGGCCATTCGGCGCTATGCCTGGCTTCTCCATTTTCACTGTTTTCTATCGCAGAGCCTCACCAGGAGCGCAGCACGCGTTCAGGTGAGGCCTTTGCCATATCACACGAAAGGCACGGACGCTTATGTTCACAGTTCTCACACAACTATACTGGTGCATACTTGTCGCGCCCGAATACCGCGAGCAGGTCACCGACTTGCTGATCGGCATTGCCGTCGGCGGTCGTGCGGAGGAGATATCTTACCGCATGTGGACGCTTGAGACCGGTGCGCTCTGCCTCGCACTTCCTCTCGCTGTTCCCGCTCCCATGCATGGACCGGAGGAGCGTGCCTCGGGGTGTTTCCACCCGGTTTCCTCTGCTGCGCTTGAGCCGTCTGTGCTCATGGCAGCGCAGGGTCATGAGGCGAGCGTTAGGCAACTCGCGCGAAGGCGGGGGATCATGCTGCCGGAAGCCATCCTGCTGTACGTATCGGAACAGCCAGGCGAAATGATTCTCTCGCTCAAATGCGAAGATGACAGTCCGGCCTGGGACCAGCGCGTCTGGTTGGTGCGGGTGGTGGAGGACGAAGGCTGGGCCTGGCAAGTCCACCACCTTCATCACAACCCGAGCGGCGAGCCCGCAACGTGTCCCAAGTTCGCCTGGAAAGACGTCGCTCCCCCTGTTCCCGCTTTACTCCAAACGAAAAGCAGAGCCAAAGCGGGCCACATCATCGCGGTCAAGTTGGAAGACGGGCGGTGAGAAGGCGTTCCCATCCCCACAAAGTGAACCGTGAAGAGTCCAGCCAGGGAACGAGAAGACCTCCCGTTCCCTGGCCATTTTTATGTATGAGGGAAACACGTATGAACGTAATACCCCATGAGCAAACTGCGAGACCTATGGTCCCTCCGCTTGTCGCCGACCTCCTGCGCGGCGGCCGGGAGCTTCGACCGACCCAGGTGGACATGGCGATGATGGTGCAGCGGGCGCTGGTTGAGGGGACCTCAGCCGTCATTGAAGCGCCGACCGGCGTTGGCAAAACAATGGCCTACCTGATACCCGCGATCCGCAGCGGCAAGATCATTGTGGTCAGCACCGCCAATAAAGCCTTGCAAGAGCAGCTCTACACCAAGGATGTCCCGTTCTTACAGGAGCACCTGCAACGCTTCGGAGTGGCGATGATCAAGGGGATGGGTAACTACCTGTGCCTTGATCGCCTGCACGAAGCCCGCAAGGACCTGCGCGTCTTCGATCAGTTTGGCGAGTTCCAGCAGCTCCTCGACGCGGTGAAGAACGACGGCGCGTTTGCGGGCGACTTTGAAACGCTCGGCTTCGTGCTGCCTGCCGAACTGCGCGCGCGTGTGAATGGAGATAGCGACCAGTGCGCCTGGAGCAGGTGCGACTGGTTTAACCAGTGCTACATTCGCACAATGCGTGACAGAGCGAAGAACGCTCAGGTGATCATCATCAATCACACGCTCTTGCTCCTGGACGCCGCGGCTGACAATGCCATCTTGCCCCCCTACGATGTCCTGGTCGTGGACGAGGCCCATCACCTCGCGGATGAGGCGACGAGGGCCTTCACCGTGGCGATCCGGCCAACGCAGGTTTACTCCTTGCTGCAGTTGCGCGCAGTGCAGGCGCACACGCCGGAGAACCTGTACAGGGAGGTGATGCAGCTCGCCGCCCAGCTCTGGTCGCGCATCGAACAAACCTCGTTCGGCAACGCCAGCAAAGTGACGTTCAAGCAGCCGGTGCAAGAGGCGTTGCTGCTTGCCACGAAGCTCACCGATTTGGCCGACGCGCTGCGCCAGCTGCGCCCGAAAGATCAGACGGAGAAAGAAGCCGCCTTATACGACAAGGTGATCGCGCGAGCGCAGAACCTTGCGAACCATATCCACCTCGTGTTCGCCGTCGAGACGGCGGGCAGCTATGTTCACTACATCGAGCGTGCGCTGGCTCGCGGTCAGCGCACGCCATTCTTTCAGGTGTGCGCGGCCCCGCTCCACGTGGCGCCGTTCTTGAAGGAAAAGCTCTTCGACAAAAAGAAGACTATCATCCTGACCTCGGCCACCCTGGCGACCGTTGGCCCCAATCCGGTGAAGCAAGAGGATAATGGCAAGCCGAACTTTGCCTACTTCCGCAAGCAGGTCGGCCTGGATGCCGTGGGGCGTCCAGAGGTCATCGAACGCATCCTCCCACACGCCTTCGATTACCCGAGCCAGGCCCTACTCTACGTTCCCCGCGATATCCCGGAACCTGCGTATGTGGGCCCGCCAGCGCAGCGCTACGCCCAGACCGTCGCCGAGCGCATGAAGCGCCTGGCACTTGCCTCGCGAGGACGGGCCTTCCTGCTCTTCTCGAGCCGCCGCATGCTGGACGAGGTGTACGGCCGCATCACGCCAGATCTTCCCTTCGCAGCCCTGCGCCAGGGCGAGATGAACCGCTCGGACCTCATCAAGCACTTCCGCACCGAGCGGGCAGTCTTGTTCGGCCTTAAGACCTTCTGGGAAGGCGTTGATATCGCCGGTGAGGCGCTGTCGCTGGTGGCCATTGATAAATTGCCCTTCAATGTGCCCGACGATCCCGTCCACGAGGCCATTGTCAACCAGATGAAGGCCAGGGGCGAGAACTGGTTTGGCGACTACGTGCTGCCGCAAGTAGTCCTGCTGCTGAAGCAGGGCGTGGGGCGACTCCTGCGCACGCGTGAGGACCGGGGCGTGATGGCCATCCTTGATGTGCGCCTGCACACGAAGGGCTACGGCCCCCAAGTGCTCAGCACGCTTCCTCCGGCCACTCGGACGGCGCTGCTCGCGGATGTCGAGCGATTTTTCACGCAACCATGACAAGGTGTTAGGCATTGATTCGGTGCTGCTGATGTAGAATGGGACAAGCTATTTCCTTCATGGCCTATGAGGCCCACTCATGGAGTTTACAACGCGAAGCTCTCGATTAGCTTTACAAGAAGCCATAGAATTTGTCAACCCCCCGGCAAGTCACCCGAGTCAAGCTGAGCTTGGAGGCACACCATGTCCCCGCGAAGCTGCCCTGTACGGGGCGACCTGCCTGAACGTGATCCCGAACTGGGTGGGGACCACCAGCTAGAGGGCGCCCTCTAGCTGGTGGTCCCCACCCAGACTTTGCTAGGATCGTAGTCCTCGCCGGTTTTCATCAGGTGGGTTGCCACCGCCACCATTTTGCGCATGACAGCCATCATGGCGGACATTTTCTTCAGCCCTCGCTCCACCAGATGATGATAATAGGCTCCAAAGGCGGATCCCTCCAGGTGAATACTGCGCAGAGCAGCTAAGTAGAGGATCTGACGCAGTAACCCACTGCCCCGCTTGGAAAGCTTAGCCTTCCCCTTAAACTTCCCGCTCTCTTTGATCTCGATATCCATGCCAGCGTAGGCCACCGCCTGGTCCGTGCAGGCAAAGCGATCGGCTTCCCCCAGTTCCGCGCGTAAGACCGCCACCGTCTTAGGACCCAGCTCGGGCATCTGTTGCAAGCCCTTGGTGCTGGGGTCCATCGTGATCAATTGCTCCAACTCCTCTTCCAGTCGTTTGAGATTCGCCTGGGTATGCTCAAGCTGGTCACAGAGGATCCGCAAACTGCTGGCCCGTCCGCTCACGGCGCGGCCGCTGCTGCTCGATACCTGAGCCGCTGCCACCAATTTCTTGGCGGTGGGGCGACCAAAATGGGCCGCAGGGACAGCTCGCAACACTTGATACACCGCCTCCACTCCGGCCTGCGCCACTGCCTGGGCATCTGGATACGCTTTGAGTACCGCCAAGGCACCCTGTCCGCAGGGATCAGCAAAGATTTGGCTAAACTCGGGAAAAAGCACCACCACCAGGATCTGGATCTGGTTCTGATAGCGAGCAGCCTCCTCACTCAGTTGGGTGTGCAAACGTACCAATTCGCGGTAGGTGCCGACTTGCTCCCCAGGAATATAGCCCACGCGCGCTTCCCCACTGAGTATGACGCGCGCAATGGTCATCGCATCGAGCCGGTCGGTCTTAGCTCGCAAGCCCTGTTGCTGGTGATAATGATGGGTTTGTCCAGGATGCAACAGGCGCATCTGGTAGCCTCGCTGTTCCAATTCGTGGTAGAGATTCTCATGGTAGCGCGAGGTGGCCTCCATCCCGATCACAATCTGGCTGGGGGCGGCGTCCAACTGGGCCAGTTTCTCCTCCATCACCTTCCATCCCTCCTTGGTGTTGGCAAAGGTGATTGGCTTGACCATCACACGTTTGTCTGGTCGCGTGACGCAACCCGAACAGGATTGGCTTCCAATATCAATCCCACAGACGTACTTCATTGAGGCTTCCTCTGAGGAGGAAGCGGATATGGTTGTACTCATCGCACACCTGCTTTTCTTTGCTCTCACCATCCCTGTGTATTCCATCCGGTGCGGCCTTTCACCGGGATCAGCGAGCAACCCGACCAGCCAGAGCGAGCGTCAGCTCATATCGGATCGGCAATCTGGCCCAGACGGCTGCCTTTCGAGAAGCCGCTGGCTGTTGCAACAAGCCTCATAGACCCTTGAGACCCTGATGGACGGGGAGCCGTCTTGTGAAGGAGGTCACTATTCACCTTACGCTGAACAGGCCACAAGCCAATACTGAGGCTCTCCCGCTGCTTCCACCACTATACCCCATACGGGGCCATACCTCTGCGCTGCTGCTACCAAATTATTATATGAGCCAGTCGAAAGAAAGAGATTGTCTTTTCTTACCTGCTCTGAACGGTTCTTGCATGAGCAGTTGTTGCATCTCTTGTCCCTTTGTGCCGCTTTTTCGTTTCTCACGAGGGCTTAACGTTGTCTATTTCGTCAGCGGGCCAAATAGGCCTATATGAATCCCAGCCACACCATGCTATAATCACACCCAGATAGAACGACACACAACGGCACAGAGGGACACCGTGGCATGGCAACACAACAGCAGGTACCACAGTCTCAAAAACCTCAGAAACGCCAAGGACTTCCTTTGGGCCAATGGATCATCATTAGTATTTTCATCTTCACCATCATCGCCTTCGGAATTGCTACCTTCGTCATATTAAATAACCAGGGAATCACTCAAGGATTCACCACGCTTACAATCGTCTCAATTATTTTCGGCTTGATAGTTGGTTTACTTGCCCTCATGTTCGCCATCTTCCAATGGCGTTATCCAGTAACCTCAAAAGCATCCGAATCGCCTGTAATTGCTTCTCCTCCACCTGCGATCCAACAATTGGATAGCCGCATTGATACCTCATCCAGGGACAGCCATCAAGAGCCTCTTTTCTGGAATTTCCCCCGTCGTCGTAATCTGTATTTCACAGGACGCGAAGCACTCTTGGAAAGTCTTCATGACCAATTCAACCAGACAAAAACCTTGGCTTTAACTCAAACCCAGGCCATCCATGGCCTTGGAGGAATTGGCAAAACGCAGACTGCCATGGAATATGCCTATCGCTATAGTCATGAGTATCGCCATCTGTTATGGATGGGAGCAGCAACCCGCGATACACTTATCAACGACTTTGTGACGATAGCGGACCTGCTCCATTTGCCAGGAAAAGATGAACAGAATCAGATGCTTACCGTTTCTGCTGTAAAACAGTGGCTGACAGAAAACCAAAACTGGCTCCTCATTCTGGACAATGCTGATGATTTTGCTGTCATCGGGGACTTCCTCCCTACCGGTGACAATGGGCATATCCTGATCACCACTCGTGTTCAAGCAGTTGGATCTATTGCTCACGGCATTGCCGTAGGTAAAATGGATGAAGCAGAAGGAACAATGTTCTTGCTGCGAAGGGCACGAGTTCTTGCAGCTGATGCCCCCCTCGCACAAGCAGCAGAGACGGATCGAAGCTGCGCTGCGGCCATTGTCTCAGTCATGGATGGCCTTCCCCTTGCGCTCGATCAAGCCGGAGCCTACATTGAAGATACTGGTTGTGGCCTCTCAAGCTACCTTGACCTTTATAAGACACGCCAAAAGGATCTCTTACAGCGACGAGGTACGATTCTCTCTGATCATCCTGAATCCGTAGCCACAACCTGGTCACTCTCCTTTCAAAGGATCGAACAGGCGAATCACGCTGCTGCCGACCTGTTGAGATTGTGCGCTTTCCTTGATCCTGATGCCATCCCTGAAGAGATCTTCATCGAAGGGGCTTCTGATCTCGGCTCCACCTTGATGTCTGTTGCTGCTGATCCACTCAAGCTGGACAAAGCAATAGCAGAAGTGCTGCGGTACTCGCTAATGCGACGCAACATGAAAGAGAAAATGCTGAGCATCCATCGCCTGGTTCAGGTAGTAGTCCAGGCGGAGATGAATCAGAAGATGCAACGACAGTGGGCAGAACGAGCCATGCGAGCGGTCAATCACACACTTCCTGAGATAAAGCGTGCGACCTTGCCTCGCGGCCAACGCTTGCTCCCTCATACTCAGGTATGTGCAACACTCAATGACCAGTATGGATTTGTGTTTCCAGAGGCGGCCCACCTGCTCATGTGGACTGGAACATACCTGGTAGCCCATGCAGAGTACCAACAAGAGGAGTTTCTAACCCAGCGAGCTTTGGCGATTCAGGAGCAGATGCCAGGACCAACTCGTCCTACTATCACTACAAAAGTTGTTAGCTTAGGTCCGTCCTCCCTCGAGCAAGGGAGAAACAAAGAAGCAGAGTCACTGTACCAGCGGGCATTGAAGATCCGTGAGCAGGCGTTAGGGCCAGAGCATCTTGACACTGCTGAGACACTTTCTGCCTTGGCTGACCTCTATCTCTATCAGAATCGCGATCAGTATGAGCAGGCTGAACGCCTGTATCAGCGGGCATTAAAGATCTATGAGCAGGCGCTGGGGCCAGAACACCGCAATACCGCTAGCATCTTGAATGATCTGGGCACCCTCTATTGGTGGCAGGACAGATACCAGGAGGCCGAGTCACGATACAAGCAGGCCCTGGCAATCCGCGAGCAGGTCTTCGGGCCAGAACATCCCGTTACTGCTATCAGCCTGCGTGGACTAGGACTGCTCTATTCAGAGCAGGGAAAGTATAAAGAAGCTGAAGCCCACTATCAGCAGGCGTTGAATATCCGTAAACAGGTCTTCGGGCCGGAACATCTCGCTACCGCCACTATCCTGGATGACCTGGGAAGGCTTTATTCAGTACAGGGCAGATACAAAGAGGCGGAGTCACAATTCGATCAGGCCCTGGCGATTCGCAAACAGGTATCTGGCCCCAAGCATCCCGATACTGTTATTAGCCTGAGAAACTTGGGACTGCTCTATTACCAGCAGGACAAGTGCCAAAAAGCAGAACCGCTCTTCCAGCAAGCCTTAGAGATCTATGAGAAAGTGTGGGGACCGAAACATCTCTCTACTGTTAGTAGCCTGGATAACTTGGGGACACTTTATACAGAGCTAGGCAGGTACAAGGAGTCAGAGCCACTCCTTCAGCGGGCATTGGCGATCTGCGAACAAGCACCGGAACAGGACCATCTCTTGAGAGCTCATAGCCTAACTAGTTTGGGAATGCTGTATCAAAGTCTACATAGATATACAGGGGCAGAGTCATTATTGCAACGGGCATTAGAGATCAGCGAACGAGAACAGGGATCAAACCATCTCGGCACAGCTCACAGCTTGAGCAATCTGGGAATGTCCTACTGGTGGCGAGGCAGGTACAAAGAGGCGGAACCACTGCATCAAAGGGCATTGGCGATCTACCAGCAGGTGCTCGGACTACACCATCCCGACACCGCTTACATCCGGATCAAACTCGGAACTGCCTATCGGAAGCTTGGGAGACGCAAAGAGGCAGAGGAGTACTACTTGCAGGGTGTGGCTGACTATAAAGAGGTGCTGGGGCTAACATCCCACCGTACAGGAAGAGTCCTAGGAGAAGTTTGCTGGCAACTGCTGAAGATGGGACGAATAAGACAAGCAGCACCTATGGGGGTACAAGCGCTGAAGTCGTTAGGACTGAAAGAGAGTATACGGGTTTTTGCATTACGAAGGGTCATTTTGCCTGCAAAGTGGTTCATGGGGCGCATTCTATGGAAGTCGTGAACATATTTGCCCTTTTTTGTCTTGTACAAAGAAGGGTTTGAATGAAACTACCCCCTCCGCGCCCGCAACAATTATCGCCTGTACATTGCGCCCGTCGTAGCTCTCGCTGCTGCTTCCTGCCAGGACTGGCCTGCTTGCAGTAACTCAAGCCTGTGCCGTTTGGCTGCGCGTCGTTGCTCTTACTTCATGAGAGTTTCCATCACACTTCTTTCAATAATTTCCCTCTCATCGTAGCAGAAGTTATCGCCCTAGTCTAGATTGGCAGGCTTTATTTTGCCTAACATCCTGCTTATGTAGACTGGGACGGAAGCGTCTTCTATTGAACGTGAATCTACTTGTTGTGTCCCATTTCTGATAAGCAGTACGGGAGATTGCCAAAGACCCTGCATGAGGAACGGGAAACGGTGAATTTGCACCTTAAGAGAACGTGGTCTTGCTACGACGGTAACTCATCACATTGTGAAACCAGTGTTGACATCGCGGCTTCCACGCACTAAGAAGAGGAGCGCATTCCTCATCCATTTCACTCAGCCGGTAGCTGTTGGCTTGCGCTTTCAGCAACGAAATTTGGCAAGACTTAGAAGCGACCGATTGCTGCAACAAACCAATGGCAATTTTCGCCCAGCCCCTCTGCAAAACGGATGGGAACCTGACGCGCGCACGAGGGAGGATGCTCATGTCACTTGATCAGGCGGCTTCTTCGCCGCCTTCTGTCTCTGAAACGTCTCTTACCTTTGTCGCCAAAGCCTACTTCTCGCCGGGTGAACTGGAGGAGGCACGGCGACTATACAAGGAGAGCGGCTCTTACGCCCAGTCCATTACCTATCTGGTTGGCTGCGGCGAGGACCTTCGCCGCACACCCAGCTACTTGACCATCCCCGGCGGCAGAGTCCATATCCCGCGACCTGGACGCGCGGAGGATTCCCTGGTCTATCTCTCCATCCCACTGGTAGAGCTGGCACGCCGCGCTTTTCCAGATCCCCTACCTCAAGCTGAGAAAGAGGTAGGCAGAACCGGTGCGAAGGGCAAGCAACCTGGTTTCTGGGACGCATCCGAACTCACAGCAGACGGACAGGAAGCGGCTGACGCTTCCGAGCAGCAGCCCAGAACGACGCGGCCCAAGACAAAGAAGCTCATGTATGTAGAACAGCCCATCTCGAGGAGGCGCAGGCAGCCAGCACAGGGCTGGGTCGTCAAAGACCGGGGGATTGGCTACACCGTTGAACCAATGCAGAGTGGCGGAGGCTTTCTCGTGAGCCTCATTCACCTCAAGAGCGGACGCGAGATGGCATCGGTGATTACCCAATCCCTCGACCACGAGCGCATCCGCGAATGGGTGTCTGCCTGCGCGATACTCACGGACTGGACCAGGGGGATACAGGTGATCCTGAGAGAAAAACAGGGAGAACAGAAGCAGCATGCCTGGTCGCGGCAGCTCGAAGGCATCTGGCGCGAGCAGAAAACGACGGTCAAACGACAATTGGCCTTCTTTTGATATGTGTAGCGAGGTCCCTGAGCAGCTCTCATTTTCAACAGGGGAGTTCCCGCCCGGAGGGAGTTCTCCTGTCTCATTGTTTGAAGTGAATACCAACGCGCAAGGAGTGAATACCATACCATACACACAAAATTGCAGCAACCGATGCCCTCTATGTCGTGGGCGCTGGCTTATCAAGCACTGGCAGACGGTACGCAATGTGCTGATGAGTAGCCGCCCCAGGCGCGAGAAGCGACACAGCCCGGCGCTTGGGGCTGTGTCGCTTGTATTCATCAAAGGAGCATACCGTTATGCCAAACCGAAACACAACATTTCACCTGGTGCTTGCTCCGGACTGCCATCTCACAGCGGTAGCGCCGGATGTCGAGACCGCCATCACGCTCGCGCGAGATGCGCTTCCCTTTTTGCGCGCAGCAAGTCAGCCAGGAAGCCTCGTCGTCTCTTCCAGCGAGGAAGACGGTGGGTATACGCTCACCTGCCTGCTCTGTGGAGCGGTCAATCCTTCGCGACCTGGGAGGACCGCGTTGGTGGCCATGCAGGAGCACCAGATAGAGGAGCACGATCTTCCCGCCGAGGCCTTTCAATCGGCTGTGCGCATCTCCACCACCTCTTTAGAGGAAGAGCGGTACGTCTGGGCGTTGCCCCCGGTGCTGGCCTCTCTGCTGGGCCTCGCTCAAGCGAGCTACCTGCGTGCTACGAAACGTCGAAAGAAAGATCAGGCAGCGGAACACCTTCCGTCTACCCCCGAAGTCATAGGGCTGGTCTTCAAAACCCCTGATGTGCCGCAGGTGGTGCAAACAATTCACCTTGTGCGGCAGGATGCGCATGCCTGGTATGGCTATCCTTCTCAAGCCCTTCGTTCGGGAGATCCACCGGTGTGGCCGAAAGGCGAATGGGAACTCGCCGATCCCGCAAATATCCTCGAATAACTTCGCTGGCTCGTTCCCTACTGACGAAAAATGACAAGGGCAGAGACCCGGATGGATTGTTCCACCCGGGTCTTTTTGCGTTCTAAGGAGGAAATTTCTCATGTCTATCCATCGCGCTGTTCATGAACAGTTTCTCCACGCCTTCCAGCAGTTCTGGCGCACTGATCCGGGGCTGCATCTGCTCGCAGAATTGAGCAGGAGCGCCTGTCAGGGTTGTGCGGCTGTCAAGGGATGGACAAAGGGTGGTTGCCTGGTCTGCGCTTATGGCATCAGGGACTATATCGCCCGCTCACTCGAGGCTTCAGGTGTGGACCTGGAGGTTTCGCTGGTCGCCGTCGCAACCGATGAGACCGAGGCCGCGCACGTGCTGGTGGCGCTCTGCAAAGACGGGGAAGAACGATTCCTGGATGCAACGGGGATGTGGACGCGCGAGACGTTGCTTCATCGACTGGCGCAGGAGTACCGGTATGATGCCTACTCTCTGGTGCGCTGGGAACAGATCGCTATCGACAGGGTGCGGATCCCCTTTGATGCGCGGATCGCGCAATCCGTTGAGGTGGCCCTGGTCCAGGCGCTCGGCCCGTTTTCCCCCGCATGCGTTTTCCCTGTGCCCGATCTGCTCGCCGCATGAGCGCTTACGCGCTCATCGCTCGCTATAAGCCACCTGCGTACAGCAGGCTGGCATCCAATAGAAAGGAACGCTAAGACACAATGGACAACGATTTTTCACAATTTAAACGCGGGTCCCTGGTGGCCGTGCGCCGCCAGTTTGCAGCTGGTATACCGTTAGAAGGTGGGAACTACTGGTTCTTCGCCGCAAAGGTGCAGCGGCGGCATCATAACGAGCACCTGACCGTAGTGTTCGATGACCTGGCCGGGAAACAGGTGATGATGAGGTTCGACCAACAGGGCTATCCTATCCGGCCAGACGGGGTTGCCGAGCATCACGACTACGAACGCTACGGTGGCCTGCTCATGCTGATCACACCCACTATCGAGCGCGTTTTCAGACACCAGAAAGTCCTGAGCGCCATCTGGAAACTGACCTGGGGCGAGCTACTGCTGCTACAAGACTACGAGCTGGATTACCTTTACGGGCTGCTCTCGGAGGCGAAATCCAGGGGCGTGGTCAGTCAACATATAGCCGATCGTGAGTGCCAGGCGCAGCGTGATGATGCGTCGCAGCCAGAATCGGAGAACTGGATACTCTGTCTCAGAGGAGATGGCTTCGACCTGGTGGAGCGCTTCCCCTACCGCCGTGGTGATCGCGTCAGCGTCGAGGCGCAATCCGTCGAGCAGGACAATATCCCCTGCGCGGCTTTGTCGGTCCGTTTCACGTCCGATGATGGGGGCTTCAGCGCTGAGCAGCTTGCTTTTCTCCGCGTGTTCCTGCGCAGAACTACCATCTTTGACATGAGTGAGCCGCTCAACGCGCTGCGCCTGTCCGGTTCGGAGAAAGCCAGGGAGGCGTAGAGAAGCACGCCATGCCGCGATTACAACCTCTTCCCATGTTCGATGAGATCCCGCCGGTGCTCCCCAGTAATCCCAGTAAAGTCGTCGTCTCCACGTCTTTTGGCAAAGACAGCATAGCCGCCCTCATCGAAGCGCTGGAAACCTACGGCCCGGATCTCGTTGTGGCGCACTACCAGGTGGTTAAGGAAGAATGGCCAGGCACTTTGGAGTACGGCCAGCGCGTCTGTGATTACCTGGGCGTGCCGCTCTATACCGCTCAGGGGAAATACTATGGCTACCGCTGCCTGGACTGTGGCCAGACCTACCTCAGCGCTCACCCTGAGAAAGCCATGTGTCGCCCCCCAAAGGGCTGCGGATCGCACAACAAGCAGTTCCTGCGGATGGTCGAGTCGGTCCATGGCATCATCGAATGGCGCGAACGATGGGTTTCCAAGCAGGTGAGGGCCTGCACAAAGTACTTTAAGGTCGAAGTGTTCAATAACTGGGCGAGAAACAATAAACCGCTGTTAGGCGCTCGTCCGCTGCTGGCGCTAGGTGAACGATGGTTGGAATCCGAGGACCGAGCGCATATCCCGGAATTGCGCTATCGCGCTGGCCTCCAAGGGGGCTGGATGCTGGAGTGGCATCCCATTCTCCGCTACCGGCGCATCGATTCGTTCCGCAAATTGCGTGAACACGGCATCGATCCTCACTATTGTTACCGCGTCCAGTGGCGCGAACTGCTCCGCGAGGAACACGCGCTCTGGCGCATGCAGGGCATTCCCCCGCGCTCGTCCTACGATGGGCAGTGGGATGGACTACGCGAAGTCGAGCGCTTGCCCGATGCTATCCTGGACCCGATCATCGACCGGCTAATGTTCGAAGTAAATGAAGAAGGCGGCCAACGCTGCTCCTGCGTGGACTGCTTCTTCAAGTCGGCCAGGCAGCTCCGAGCCTCCTACCGCACACTGCAGGGCAGGCCGGTGATCGAGGAGGCCATGTGTGTCGAGGACTCCATCGGCTTTACCATGAAACAAGGGAAATCCCTGAAGGACATTGTCGCATAGGAGCGACAGCGCGAACAGAAAGCTAGCTCTTACGCCAGCTTTCAGGCTTAGCGACAGGCGAAACGCTTGAAATGTACTCGTTTAGTTACGGCCGCCCTGAACCCAACAGTAGGGTTCAGGGCTTTGTATACATCACAAGGAGAATAATGTCGATGAAGCTCTCAGACATCATCGAGCGAAGAAAAGTAAAAACGCGAAAAGGGGAGCCAGGGCAGTTCAAAACTGCGCTCAAAGGAAGTGACAGGGGAAGCGTCCTGGTTTCGGCCTGCGGAGAGACACAAGAGAAGGCAGATGCCGCGCTGATAGAGCGCATTCGTGAGCGCTTCCGAGGCTCTTATGAGCCCCTGTACCTGCGCTTTCGCGGAAACGTAGTGCTCATCTGGCGCGACGGCAATGAGTGGGTCTACGGACACATTCATGAGAAGCAGCATCCTGAAGGAGTTCACCTGGGCGGGTGGGTCTCGCGTGACGAGGTGGAGCGCGTGGCGCGTTGCCACCTGGCCCAGATGGGGTGGGACGAGCAGGAAGAGACGAGCGAGATCATCAGCAACCAGCAAGACCAGGAAGAATTCAGCCGCTGGGCCAGCGTACAAAAGCAGTTCCTCAAGCAGTGGCGCATACTTCGCGGGGCTGGTTGGAGCGAGCAAGAGGCGCGACACATTCTTGACGGCTTTTGCCACCTGCTCGATCCTGCCCGCATCGAGGCGCTGGGTGATCCCCGGCAGCTCTTAGCAGGAGTAGGGGCAATACCACAGCAGCCCCGGCGGGCCCTGTGACCAGCGCAACCTTCCCCTATTGTTCTACCTACGGGATTGCTGCCACTACGCCACCGCTGTACATCCACTCCGGTGTTAACCGTCCCGATCTCTTGTCCCTGCTGGATGAGGAAGGTGCGCTGGGCATGGTGAACGTCCAGGTGGTCCGCGAATCACGGTTGCAGTTGGCCTTTCAGCGATATGCAGGGGTGCCGCTCTTCCTGGATTCGGGTTTCCGGCGCAAGATGGATGTTCCCAGCTACGTCCGCCTCATCGAACGCTACGGCCAGCGTTTCCGCTGGATTGCGAACCTGGACCACCTCTTCGACCAGCAAACGAGCGATCACAACTACCGCCAGATTACCTCGCAGTTGGGCGATGCCTCGTTGCGCACAAAGATTCTCTGGATTTACCAGGGAGGAAAACTCGCGGACCTGCAGGCCCGTGCGAGAGAACATCGCCTTGTAGGTGTCGGTGGTTGTGTGCTGCGCATGCTGCGGGATGGAGTCGAGGCGACACTCGCCTGGCTCATGCGCATCGGCGAGGTGCTGACAGGTGTGGGCGCAAAGGCGCACGTTTTCGGTGTGGGCAACAAGCCGATGATCTCAAGGCTCTGTGACCAACCCTGGCTCGCGAGCCTCGACAGTTCCAAATGGCTCATCGCGTACCGGGCGCATGTCGTGCTGCTGCCTTCAGGGGGGTGCATGCGAGCCACGGAGCTGAGCAGGCGTGAGTGCGCGGCCAGGAACATCCGGGTGATCGAAAGCTGGCTGCGACCCTTTCAAGACACCGCGTCCACTGCTTTACCACACCGTTCCTCCAGTTTGTTCTGAAGCCCACGGTTAACCGGTGCGGTTTTACCTTACCTTCGCGGTGAGGATTTTTTATGTGAAAGTGAGGTATCCATTGCTACAGAAACGCGCATGGCACATGCAATGCGCTCCTCCGGAGCGGGTCATTCTCGGCATTGACCCAGGCGTGGCAATTGCTGGATATGCGGTCCTCGTCGAACGGCAGGGACAATTGACCGCCCTTGCCTGCGACGTCATCCGCACCCCGGCACGAACGCCCCTCCCAGATCGCCTGCAGTTGCTCCATGAGCAGGTCAGCGTTCTACTCACGACCTATCACCCCACTGAAGCGGCGATGGAGTCGCTGTTCTTCGGAAAGAATCGTACAACAGCCATTGCCGTGGCGCACGCCCGCGGCGTTCTCATGCTTGCCCTCAAGCAGCATGACATTCCCATCGAGGAATTTACACCCAACCAGGTCAAGCTTGCAGTCACAGGCGACGGCCACGCGAAGAAAGACCAGGTCGGAGAGATGGTGCGCATCCTGCTGAAGCTTTCAGCGGTTCCGCGCCCTGACGATGCCGCCGACGCCGCTGCCGTCGCCATTTGTCACGCGCATACCAGCGCGTGGCGTTCACAGATTTCGCAATTGGAAAGGAAACAAGAACCACGATGACAGGTATGTCCACACGTTTTTCCGATCAGCTCGCGGACCTGCGGCAACTCGTCCTGTTCCCTGAAGTGGTAGGCGTCCGCTCTCTGCCGCTCGAAGAGAGCCATGCGGTGGTGTCCTCACAGGTAACGGAACAGGATGAAGGCCCTGTCCCTATCCAACAGGCCCTGGACACGGGGCAGCTTCTTTTGTTCGCTGACACCATTCAGCAGGGAATCCTCTCATGAGTCGGAGCAAGTAGAAGAACGCCTCAAAGCCTTCTTGAACGATGAGCGTGTTATCTTCGCGCTGCGTCCTGCTACACGGGAAGGCTTTCATGTGCTTGGTCCCTCATATCAGGTGCAGCTTGCTCAAGCTCTCAGGATGTAAAAACAGTCCATTCCAGAAGACATTCGCCACCGCTCGCCGGCCTGGCGTTTTTTATGTTCCAACGATCCCGCTGGCAAGTTTGGCGACAGACAGCGGGATCGCCGTTTCGATGGACAACTCCATCACGCTAACTATAGCACGCTGGAGTTGTCCATACAAGAAAGTGAGGCCCTTCCTTGTATGGGTACCGCGCATAAACAAGCCTTCGTCGTCATCATCGACGACTCACCCACCGTCTGTAAAATCCTCGAAACCTGTTTGCATCGCGAAGGGCACCAGGCTATCAGCTACCTGAATCCCATCCAGGCTCTACGGGCGCTCCTCAGAGGAGAAATTGCTCGCCCTGATGCGCTGTTCGTGGATATAGCTCTTCCGCAGATGGATGGCTATGAGGCGATAAAGCGTCTCAGGGCCAAACCAGAGTTTAAAGCTATTCCCATCATCGCCATTAGTGGCCGCGATGGCGTGTTGGATCGCCTCAAAGCCCGGTTAGCTGGTGCGAACGACTACGTCACCAAACCCTTCAAAACACAACACATCGTTGCGCTGGTTCAGAAGTATACCTCGCAAAACGCCAATTGAACCGGCGCAACGCGGCATGTGTGTGAACGAGATAGGGATACAGGAGATAGAAGGGAAACAACAAACATTCCTCAAGCAGCCCGTAGCTTGTCAGCAAGCCGTGGGCTGCTTGTTTGTCTTTTGAGGAGCATAGTATGGAACGACTACGAGAACAACTCCAGATGTACGGAGTAAAGTCACTCTCAACAGCTGAACTGATCGCAATCGTCTTGTCCAGCGTGTCTACACAAGGCGATCCTCTCGCCATAGCCTCTAAACTCCTGGACACATATGGAGTAAGAGGGTTGAAAACTATGGACGAGAACGAACTTGCCGGTGAAGGTCTTACCAAAGCGAAGGCTCGACTTTTCACAGTGGTATGCGAGCTAGCAGTGCGCCTATCACTATCGGATCCCGATGAACATAAACAGATAGTGTCACCACATGACGCTGCTGCTCTCCTACAGCCTTTCATGTCGCATTTAGATCACGAAGAGTTCCGTGTCCTCGTGCTTGATACGAAAAACTATGTCGTAGCGAATATCCTGCTCTACCAGGGGACTGTAAATGGCTCAGTTCTGCGAGCCTCCGAAGTGTTTCGTCAGAATCCATCCACGGAAGATTACGAGGTTACGAAGCAGCTCATAGATGCCGGGAAGCTTCTTGATATCGCGTTGCTTGATCACCTCATCATCGGCAATCCGCGATTTACAAGCTTAAAGGAACGTATGCGCTGGTGAGGGTACGCGTTAGACAACGCTTCCATTGACCAGGCATCGAAATCGGGTGGATTGTCCAACCCCTCGCGGGTCAGCAGCGCGGTATGGCTCTGTTTCTGAGCGGATTGTGCAGAGACACTGCCAAAGCCATGCTGCGACCTGGTCGGTAGATGCAGTAGAAGCGCTTGAGCGACCCCGGTCCTGTTCCAATCTTTCCACCCTTTTCCATCCATCCATCCATCCATCCATCCATCCATTCAATCAACCGAAAGGAGTTTCTATGTCCATCATCGGCTTTTCTACCAACGCTGAAACACTGCTGGTTCTCGCCTGGCTGGCTGTCCAGGCGCCGCTGCGGGAGGAACTGATCCAGAACCACGCGCAGCACCGTGACAACGAGCGCCTGATCCGATCTCGGCTGCTCAGCGCCCTCTATCCCTTCGTCCGGGACACAGTGTATGGCCCCGCCTACCAACGCCTGTTTGAACACCGCCTCGGACAGGTAGAGTTTACCTACGTGGACTGGGCCATGCGCGGATATAAGGCTGTCTACCTGGGGGACAACTTCACTAAAACAAGCCAGGAGGGGGCGGGAGAGATAGGGTACTCCACCGAGGAAACGGCCCTACTCTGGGAGGCCATCACGCAGAACGAACGTCTCTATGCTCGCCTAATACGGTTAAGTCGTGCCTGGGATAGCGACCTTCGCCGTGGGGCGCGCATTCTCCGCGCGCACTTTACGCTGCGCATGCCCTTACTTATGAGGACCCGCGAGTGCCCCTTCATCATCCAGGAAATTCTCCGCATCAGCCTGGAGCGTGTCAACTGGCTTGAACTGGCCGCGCTGGTGCTCGGTGTCGCGTACACGCCGCTGCCCCCTTTGCCAGGCGAGGAAGAGGAAGGCGAAGACCTGCAGGCGCTGTTTGCCATTTTGACAGAGGCGATCTGGCAGGGATACGTCGATTTCGGAGCATACTGCCAGCAACCCTGGTGCTCTGAAGACGTCCAGACGCTCTGCCTGGACCTTGCCGATCACTGCCATCGAATCTATCAAGAGCTGAGGAAATTGGAAGAGACTGGCCGCATCTATGCGGAGTAGCGCGAAAGGAAGGATGCTTCGCTGTTTATTCAGCGCGGCTTGCTAAAAGAGGAGCAGATCTATGTCTACATCACCTGCGCCACATGGAAAACCGGCCTTTCATCCTGCGGCTCACGCGCCGGGAAAGTGGAGGCTGGGAGACTCTGTTTCATTCTGGCCACGGTTTTCCTGCTCTTGCGCGTGGTGGCGGCAGCCCTGAGCTTCCTCATCGAGGCGCCCCAGTGAAACGGTAATGCGCCGTTGGGAGCCGACTATGGCCGCAGCATCTCCACTGTTGCCAGCGATTTAATGCAGGCGGTCAAGTCCCGCTGGTACCTGCAGGCCTACAAACGACCTTGACGACGTGCTGCTCGTGAACCTTACCACCGACGATTTCAAGAACCAGGCTGCGCATGGCGATGACTGCTACGGCCCGGTCTCAGCTTTCCAGCTCACGAGCTGCACAGAAGGCCATGGGAATGCCCAGTGCACCTACAGAGTGACACGTGGCAAGCTCTCCAGGCCGTACCGGTTCCGGCTCACTATGCAGCAGAGCCAGGATATCCGGGCGATCACTGGATATGGAGACGGAAATACCTTGGACCCTCTTGAGCAGCCACCTTACCGCTAATCGTCATTTCAAGAAGAAACCGCGCAACAGCTACTTTACCAAGGAGAGGCGCATTGCGCTGCAAAACGAAATGGCATCGTAGGAGTCGTGAGGCTTCATGTCATTCTGCAGCGCAGCGATCGCACTGTATCACGTTTGCATACATTTGAAAGGAGTTGAAGCATGACAACACAACAAGACAGTCAACTAGACTTACGACCTTTCTTGCTCTATGTTCCCGTCCCGCCCATGCTGGCTGAGGCCATTGGTTACACCGGTCATGTGTTCGGCCAACTGCTGGACGCACGCTGGGTGGGATTTTACTGGGAGCGAGGTGGGGACGAAGCAATGTACGATGATGGCCGAGCAAGCAGTACGGGTGAGTACACGGGCTATCTGGCCTTCGTCGATCACCCCAAAGTGGCGGTTCACCTGCGGCATTTCGATTTCGGGAGTAGCGAAACGAGGCCGCGCCATTACCTCCTCCTCGACCGCGCCGAACACCGCCTCTACGCACTGCCTGTCCGGTTAGCGCAGCAGTTCCTGCAACTTCAATGGCGAGAGCAAGGCCGGCATTCTGAAAATCAACCTGGAACGGGTGTCCCCTTGCAGGTGGCATCAGTCGAGGACCTGGCAGCCGCGCTCAACCTGGGTACCTGGCAGGAAGTGACCCCGCCAGCTGATTTCAATGCTCAGGTGATGGCCGCCATGCAGCGCCAAGGGCAGCTCGTACATGACCTGGTTGCGTGGCTGAACGGACAACAAAAACCGCTTTCGCCTGAGCGCATGGCAGAGTATGAGCCGCATGCGCCCGCTATGCTGCTGCGGCATGTCGTAGATAATGGCGCGTTTGCTCAGGCCGGAGAACTTGTCCATATCCAAGAAGTTCACGATAGCGGCGACCAGGTCACCGTCACGTTCTTCCGCGACAATGGCATCAATGGCCCTGATGCCTCCCACCTGTTTTCGGTGAGAGGTTCCTGGGCGGCTATTGCAGAGACCATCGAAACCTTGCTTGAACCCGGCCCCCTGGATGATCTTCTCGAATGTGATGCCCCGCTCGAACCGGTGTTTGGGCGCTACACAGCCTGGAATGGTCAGGCGTTCCCCGTCGTGCCGATGCTGGAGACGCTGGCGAGCCGGGTGTCGTTGCCCTGCGCTAGGTGCGGCAGGAATCCCATGATAGCCTATGCCCGTTCCGGGTGCCATCGCGGGGCATTTTGTTATGTATTCGATGCCGAAGCGAATTTCCTTGCTGACCTGCGCAATCAGGAATACATATGCAGCAGATGCCGAGAGAAGGGGTCGGAACAGACTTCCTCTTAATGTCCTTGTTATAGGTGGGCAGCCCTTCGTGGCTCTTTTGCCACGAAAGACTGCCTCACGGCATAAAGCAGAATGCAAGGTGGCATATTCGTGAAAACCTATGAACAGGTGTATGGCAAAAAAATTTTGCCTTTTTGGGTTGATACAGCTTCTTTTATTGCAAGTCGCAGGCTGGATAGGATAAAATAACGTCTTATTGAAGGAGGACTCACCATGGCAACGTATATCGAGTACACCCTAGAAGATGGTAGCACCTTGTTGGTCGAAGTGGATGAATCGACCGGTGGAGCGATCAAAGCTGCTGATGCGAGCGGCAATGTGATCATAAAAGCAGAGGAGAAGTTTAAGGATGCACTGAAGTCCATCAGGGGTTCAGTTGCTACCTTATGGCAGGGGCTTTCCGATTTGGAGGCCGATGATGTCGAGGTGACCTTTGGCATCAAAACGGTGGGGGAAGTCGGCCTTTTCGCCGTATGCAAAGCCGGGACAGAAATGAACTACGAAGTGAAGCTCAAGTGGTCTAAGAAGGAGTAGCACTACAGCGCAATAATAAAGGAAAGCCTTGTTGCGGAACCGGCAATTGGAGGGATGAAGCCGCACTCAAAAGATATATGAATTGGACAATGAGTCGGGAAGCGGTGTTTGAATACGAACACAAAGGCGCGTTAGAAGATGCCCTCTACACCGCCCTACTGCAAGTCACAGGTTGGATAGGTTAAAAAGGTTCTCGTTTATTTCGAGAGGCATCCTCATGGATATTACCTTTGCTCAAGCAGTTGAGCGTTGGCACGATTTCTATATCACGCTGGCGACCGTTGTCGGAGCGCTCATCGGCTTCCTGGCCGTGGCCGTATCAATAAAAGTAGACCTCCTTGCGGATGCCCATGTCTTCGCCCTCAAATATATTGCGCGCCAAACCTTTGTGAGCTTGATCTGCATCCTGCTAATTGCACTTGCTTTCCTCATTCCAGATCTCAGCCACGAGGCGTTGGGCCTGGTGTTCCTCGTATTCAGCGTACTCGGAGGAGTATGGACCATCTTCAATGGGATCTTCACGTTCCTACAAAACCGCATAATGGAGGAATCTGTCAAAATTGCGCTCCCAGAAACAGCCAAAGGGACGAGTGAACATCCTGAACCAAAGTCGATTCCTCGGCAGAATGCCGAAGAAGTTGATGTGTTCGCATCTGCCATGTCATTGTATTGCCTGCCAACCATATATTTGATCTTTCAGTTCATCTGCTACGTTGTTTTAGTCCCCGTAGCCTTACTAATCCGTTCGGCACAGATATCAGGACTATACTGGGTGGTTGTCGTTATCGCACTCATGGGCGTTGGAGCGATGGTAAGCTCCTGGTCTCTGCTATCCGGATTGCGCACCGCGAAACGCTTTGTCTCCACTATTAACAAGCCTTCCGCAGTACCGCCTCTGAGAGAGAAATCCCGGAAAGATCACAGGCGCTCAAATCCATAAAATTCCTTGCTTTCAGATATATGGTGAGTCAGGAACAACAGTGATCAATGGTTGCAGTGAGTTCTCAAGTAGGATCAACTTTCTCGAGTGATACCTTCTGTGAACAGGTAACGTGAACATGCTCGACTACGAGAACAGAAGAGTCAACGAAGCAGGTTAATCCGATATCGTGCGTTGCCTGTTGCCTATAGTGGTATTTTGCTGTACAGTTATATCTGCAACGACGAGAACATCTGAGAATGTGTTTGATTTGCTTGAGAAGGCGCCTCACGCGGTTCAGTTGTATCGCCTTCTGGAGCAAACTGACGTAGAGGCAACCTCCATTTCAGACGAATATCTCTGTCAAAGGTGGACGAGAAAGCCTTTCAGTTGGCCTGTCAGGCTGAAGCAACCCATCCTTGTAAAATGGCTCCAGGAGTAAACCAAACACACTCTGAGAACTCTCTTCAGGGCAGAAGCCGAAGAGTAGAATGCCAGTGCCAGTGTGTAGGATGGAGAAGAGATGTTATGTCACAAGATCTCGAACGGTGTGTCATCCGCATTTTGAACCAGTACGATGCAACGGTTGGTACGGGCTTTGTTGTAGCTGATGGCTTAGCAGTAACCTGTGCCCACGTCGTGAAGGCGGCAGGTAGTGACAAAGATGAATTAATATTCGTACAGTTCTATGCTGATGAGAGCCAGCAGATAGCCCAGGTTTTGACTGAGGGATGGTCGCCTCCCGAGGCCGATGATGTGGCTTTCTTGCAACTCGATTACCTGCCCGAAGGCGTGGTTCCCGTGGTGCTGGGTTCCGCGAAGCAATGTCAGGGCCATCTATATCACACACTCGGCTTTGCCCGCCTCGCTGGGTACGATAACCGTCATGTCACCGATACCCTCGATGGAGTTGTCTCGGTGCGGGACAAGCACAAGCGTCCGATGCTCCAACTCAAAGGTGAAGAAATTGATCAAGGCTTGAGCGGATCGCCGGTTCTCGATGCGCAGACGGACCGGGTTGTTGGCATGGTCAGTGAATACCAGGACAACGCACGCACACGTTTTGCCTGGGCCACCACGTCAGATACGCTGAGTACGCTTAATCCTGCTCTTCAACTGTGGCCCAATACCTACGGTCCCGATGAACTGAACGCTTATCTCGATTACTTAATCGACGCTAATCAAACACTCATCCTACCTGATGGAAACGAAGTACAGTTGGAGCGGGTGTATGTCTCACTACGTGCCGATGAGATGAATGCGCGAGACCGACAAGCAGAATACAATCTCTACCTCGAAGATGTAGCTGCGCTTCAAAAGTTACCTGGAGCAGCGGGTTCGGATGAGTATGCCAGGTTTGCTGCTATGCGCAAGGTGGTCGCGCGCCGACCAAGAATGCTGATGCTGAAAGCTCGCGACTGGGAAAGCCTGTTCGGTGTACGTACACAGGGTTTACTGAGTCTGGCTGAGGTAGTGCAGCGAAACCCGTATGTAGTGCTCCTGGGAGATCCGGGATCGGGTAAGACGACGCTTGGGAAATGGCTCGTGCTGCAGTTTGCGCGTGCCTTTCGCCAGGGCGCGACTCACGTGAAGGTGCAAGCTGACTTGGTGCGACCTGGCGATGAGTATAACAAACTGGTTGATCTCGGGCCAGTGACCCTGCCGATCCTTATCCGCATTGCCGACTATGCCCGCGTTCGTTGGGACAAAGAGCAGGGAGATAGTAGAATATCTCTGGAAGCTTTTCTTGGCTTCCGCCGAAATCAGCAGAATTTGCCATCTAAACTGACATCCGAAGCGGCAGATGCCATTATCCGAGAGTACCTGATGCAGGGGCGGGCGCTGATTGTGCTGGACGGGCTGGATGAGGTAGGTGACCCTGATCAACGCAAGGCTGTAATGCAGGCTGTGAGAAAGTTTCTGCAGGCTCAGCCTCCTGTGGCCCAGAATGACGAGTGGACGGGCAATCATGTAGTGCTCACCTCGCGTATCGTCGGTTATCAGTTCGACCCACTTACTCACCTACCTCACTATACAGTGGAAGATATGGACGAAACAGCCATCAGCGCATTTTGTAAAGCTTGGATGATGCATGTAGCCAAGGCTGAAGATGCTGCTGAGCAGGCTCAAGAGCTCAAAGATGCTATTTTTAGCCATGGTCATCCCGGCGTGCGAACACTTGCGGGTAATCCCTTGCTGCTGACTATTCTGGCGCAGGTGTATTGGAATAGTGCTGAGCGAAAGCTTCCAGCTCTGCGGGTAGACCTGTTTGAAGCCGCCACCCAGGCGCTATATGATCAGCGAAGAGACTTCTGGAGACAGGTGGGGATGACGTTAGAAGACCTGGTTCAGGCTTTAGGTGCGGTAGCGGCGTATATCCATGCTCATGAGGTGACCGGGTTTGCTGAGGAGGGTACAGTAAAAGCTCAGTTGAACACTGTCCTCAAGGATTGGAGGCAGGTGAGGGCAGTGTTGGAGGTTGCTCGTGAGGTCTCTGGCTTTCTCGTAGCACGTGGCGAGGGAGTATACGGTTTTCTCCACCGCTCTTTGCAAGAATATTTTGCTGCACAGCATCTAACCCGTCAGTACGAGCAGGTGGTCGAAAACCTCATCAACCGGGTATTGGACCCGATCTGGCGCGAGCCTGTTTCGCTCGCGATAGGAATAGCGAGCCAGCCTGGATATCCCGAGAGTCGCCGCATATTGCCAGAGGTATTTGCTGCCTTACTTGATATGCCTGATCCGGCAGGAGAGTTTTTACCGCGTCGTGAACTACTAGCTACCGCTGCCTGCGCTGAGTGTGAGCGGGTACCCCCGAGGTTTAGCCAGCGGATTGCGCAGAATCTGCTTTTCCTCTATGCTCAACGAGAAGGACGTGGCAGGTCTCCTGTCTTGCGCGCACGTATCCGCCGTGCGTTTGCCGTCCTACATGATAGTTATGCTAGGGAGGATGTCGAGACTGTTCTGTGTGCAGCCGTGCAGCATTCCGATCTTGAGAATCGCTATGCCGCGATAGATCTTATCATAGAAACACAATGGAGTTCACCTGCAATCGCTCGCGCGCTTTTGAAGGCCTGGCAAACCTACCCAGATCCAGCGGCTTCCTTGCTCATCGCCATAGATGATGTAAGCAGCCATAATCCGGCTAGCACTCAGGAGAATGCTCTACTATTGCGACAGGTGATGGGGATGGAGCCACTGTTGTGGGAAAGATTGCGCGCTAGCGAGGAATGGCAGGTGGTAATCCGCACACTCTATTTGCCTCAGGATGCGGACTTTGCAATTGACCAGATCAATCGGGACTCACCCTTAACAGAGCAAATACTATCTGTGCTCCGATCAGGCGGATCAGTGGCGGCATTTCGTCAAAGACTTGTGCATCAAGCCTGTCAACCAGGAACACCTCTAGCTCGCGATGCAGCACTGGTCCTCAGCGCACTGGATGATGCAAGTTGGGTCGGATCGTGTGTAACGAACTCAGGTGAGCAAGAAAGCAAGATACGGCCTATAGTTGCCTGCTTCACACGTGATCTCGCACTCGCTCGGGCTCTTGCCAGCGACCATGCTCTCGCACTCGCACGCTTTCTTGACAGCGCTCGCACCTATATTAACGACCATACCCTCGCCTTTGCTGGAGATCGTGCTCATGCCCTCGCTCGTGATCTTGACCTTGCCCAAGGTATGCCGCGGGGAACTGCCAGTGATAGAGAACTTTCCCTCATTTATGAACTCGCCCGATCCCAGGCACGTGCGCTCGCCGAAGAACTCGATCTTGCTCATGACAGTGAACTCTCCTTAAACTATGAGCGTGCCCGCGCTCGCCTCCATGCGCTCGCGGAGGAACATGATCTCTCTCGGGAACTTGCCCGCGCTTTCCAAATTGCCGAAGAACGTGAGCGTGCCCGTAAGCCTGAAAGAGAGCCCGTCCGCGAACGTGAGCCCAGGCGTACTTTTAAAAGTGAAGCTGAACGAAAGAGGGCTCTGGACCGTGCCCTTTTTGATGAACTAAAACTTGCTTGCGACCACGATCTCACACAAGCGCCTGAGCTTGCACGGGACCTTCAACAGGCCTTTGAGCGCATTCGCGAGTTTGTCCGTAAGGGCATCAGCATACCCGAGTATGAGATCGAGAATGCCCGTGAGCTGCTTGCGCGCGAACGCGCATTTTCCCGTAAACGTGAGCGTGAGCTTTCCCTTGAGCGTGAGCGTGAGCTCAATCTCGTTCTTCCTCTGATCCATGACCTGGCTCTAGATCGTGCTTTTATCGATGAGCTTGATCTGGCTCGTACTCGTGATCTAGCCCGCGTGCCCGGGCTTACTGAGGCGCTTGAGGAAACGCGAGCACGGATACGTGAGTACACACGTAAAGGCGATCAGATTCCCGAGCACGAACGTGAGTTTGTCCGTGAGCTGCGAGCCCGCGAACGCGAGCTTACCAATGAACTCGAACTTGCCCGTCTGCGCAGCCGCGCCTTTGAACGTGCTGTTGCCGGTGAATTTAACCTCGCTCTCATTCCCGTATTCGTGCATGCTCTTGTACAGGATGAGGAACTTGCCGCCATTCATACCCGTGTCCACACTTGCATCAATTCCCTTACTTCCGAACTCATCCGAATACGTGAGCAAGGCCGCGCGCGCGGGCTGGTCCTTATACAAGATTTAGCCCGCGTCAGCCATCGTAGCTTCGAACATTCTGAGGGCTCTGTATTCGACCGTGATCTCGCCAACATTTACTTGCTCTACCACGGAAGTAGCGAAGTTTCTAATGCTGGTGAGTTTCCTCAGGTTCATACTGTCGCCAGTGACTTAGATCGTGCACGCGCTCATGAGCTTGCGCTTGATCTCGCTCTCGATCTCGATCCCACTCGCGCCAGCGATAGCACTTTCGCCCGAATGCTCTCCAGAGACAACGAATTAGCTCTCATCCACAACCTTGCCCGCACCCGTGCCAGCGCGCTGGCACGGGCCCATGCGCTTGTTCTGTCTCTCGTTCGCGCCCGCGAACTCGACCTTGCCCAGAATCAGGATATCAAATTCGACCCGGCCAGCGTTCGTGATTTAGTCCTGGCAAGAAATCGCGCTCTTGAAGTAGAGCGTTCTATGCAGAAAGTGTCCATTCCATCGTCAAAAGATGATCCGACACTGGTATGGTTGATCAACTCCATTTATGCCTCGATTCAAACCATTCGGAGACTCGTAGATTTCTCTACCGCAGTAACTCGTGTGGGAGCATCTCTCACAGCTTTGTATAGAGAACGTTGGTTAGTAAAGACCAAACCTCCAGTAGTATCCATTGAAGTCGATCAGGTTCAGATGACTCCTGAGGTATTGACGACACTTCTGGCTGATCTAGCCTGCCCAAACGATGTACGCCGAGAATATGCTCAAAAGGTAATGAGTGCTGAGCGCCCTGCTTCTAAATTGGGAGAGGCGGCTGTTGAACGAATGGCTGAATTAGTACTAATTCATTCTTCCAGAGCGGGTACTAAATTGGAGTGGGTTCTGCAAACAATAACGCATGACCAACCTTCCTGGATCGTCAGGTGGATAAAACAGACGGAAGAAGATGAGCATGCCGCTATCCCGCCGCTCATTCTCGGGAATATGATGCGTATCACCACTGATGCCTTTGTGGTGCTGCTGAATGCACTACCGAGTGTTGAACCCCGTGTGAATACAGCTTTGTTGGAATCCCTGATTCGGATGTCTCGAAACGGACAGATACCAGATGAAAGACAGAACGACTTGCAAAAGAAGCTACTGAATTGGCTTGTGCAGGAAGCAGATCCAGACATATGCAGGGCAATTCTTGAGGTATTGGGATGCTGTCAGGACGATTCAGGATTCATAAGCCAAATTCTGTTAGCCAGACTCAGTGGGAATGTCCAAATGCCTGCTCCGGCAATGCTATATGAAGCATTGGCCCGCCTTGCAGCGCGACAGTCAAAGGTTGCGAAGCCGGCGTTTGCAGCGCTGCAGGAGAGATGTCCTCATCCAGCAGCAAGTGCTGCGCTTGCTCGTTTGAGTTTGATGGAGATAGACCGCCGCTTCTTTTATGAGGCAGGTCAGCGCAAACACTTGGATGCTATTGGCACTTCATTGCTCTCGAAGTTGTCAGAGGTATCGCTCAACCCTGTTCAATGCCTCATGGCACTTTTAGATGCTGGAACAGATAGTGATCCCTGGAACGAAAAATATCACGGCATCTTGGTAAATGCTATCCGGATCCATGTGGAACGGTATCGCGATTTACTAATACCAGCCCTGTTGACTTATACAGAGCAGACTTTACTGAGTCAGAATTGGTCAGCGCGTCGAATGGCGCTAGCTGCGGTGGCTACCTGCATTGAGGTGATGCCTGCTGCCGTTCAGGAAGCTTATCCAGGTAGCTTGGAGGATCTCTTTGTAAGAGGAACAATCGATGCGGAGAGTCACACGTCACGCCGCTTTGCTCTCACTGCCCTCAGTTACCTTCGTACCATCACTCCAAAAGTGGTCCCTGCGTTACTCGCTGGTTGTCAGGATATCCAAGTCGTCCAACACGATGCGATTGCCGCCGCCGGACGCTTCCAATCTGTTGAGGGTAATCTCTTGCCCACTTTGATTGCAGAGCTCCGGAGTGAAAGCAGGAGCACTGCCTATGCCGTGGCGCAGTTGCTTGGCGCCCTGGGGACATCCCTGGCGAGTGGAGAAACTGGTTTGCAAGGGCAGATCATTGAAGCACTGGTTGACGCACTCAAGGACCCAGCCAGCCAGCGAGAAGTCATAATTTCAAATGAGCACAAAGGTAAACTGGAGGATACCTTGTACACTGTTCTGCTGCAAGTCGCAGGCTAAATGAGATGAAGCGCAGCAGAGCGCCAGCGCCTAAAATAGTAGGTGGTTGTATCCCTAATGTTAGCGCTCCTTGTCTTTTCCCAGATCCCGTTCGACTGTTATCACGTTTTTGATCCTCTCAAGACGCATGAAGAGGCGCTGTAATTGCTCTAAACTATCGATTTCTAGCATAGCATTGACAATCGCGATCTCTTTACCAGTGCTTACATGCGAATTGACCGAGGTCATGTTGACGCCCACTTCATTAACCACTGTCGCAAGATCACGGATCAACCCTGAGCGATCACGCGCGGTAATCACTATTGGTGCCAGGTAGCGCTGCTGATTCATACTTTCCCAACTGACCGAGATCAGGCGTTCGCGGTCGCGTTCACGGTAGCGATAAACATTTTTACAATCGGCGCGATGAACAACCGCCCCTTTCCCACGAGTGACGAAGCCTACGATCTCGTCGCCAGGCAATGGACAACAACAATTTGCCAGACTAGTGAGTAACCCAACAGAGCCACCTACTCGTAGGCGTGCCGCCTGTGCTTGTTTCCCAGCCTTGGGCAAAAGAGGCATATCTTCTTCGAATATCTCTTTCCTGGCGTTTTGTTCATCAAGTTTTTTTTCTTTCCTGGCATATTGTTCATTGAGTTGTTGCCAGTAATCAACCAGTTTCACCGCAACGGAGTGCTGCCGTATCTCGTTGCTGCCGATGGCAGCGAGCAAATCTTCAAAAGTTTTTCTGTTATGCTCCTCTGCCAGCCATTTCTGCATGTCCTCAGTCAACGCCTTTGCCAGCCATTTCTGCATGTCTCCAGTCAACGCCTTAATACCACCTGCAACCCCTAAATTTATGAGTTCGCGGTCTAAACGCTCACGCCCAAGCTGAATGTTGAAGTCTCGTTCATGGGCCTTGAGATAGCGACGAATTTTACTTCGTGCAGCAGCAGTACGAGCAATAGATAGCCAGTCATGCGTTGGATGGGCAATGCGACTCGTGATAATATCTACAGTATCGCCGCTCCTGAGTTCGTAGTCCAGCGGCACTAAATGCGTGACAAGTTGAGTACCCTCACCTACAGTAATGCGTACCCCAACACAACTCTCACCTATCTTAGTGTGGATGCGGTAGGCAAAATCGAGCGGTGTAGAACCAGTTGGAAGATTAATAATCTCGCCTTTGGGTGTAAAGACGAAGATTTGCCCTTGGTGACTACCTTGATCAACCTCCCCAGCAAACCGGTCGCCAGAGGTATTTGGCGAGCGCAGGTCACGTTGCCAATTGGCAAGTTGGCGTAGCCAGCCTAAAAGCTCTCTTCTGTTCAAGGTAGAAGCAGCGTTGTCAACCTCTTTACTATGCCAGTGCATGGCTACACCGTACTCTGCCATTTCATGCATTGCAACAGTACGGATCTGTATCTCAACGAATTGGTCGTTGAGGCAGAGAACGGTCGTGTGTAACGCGCTGTAGCCATTTGGCTTGGGATTAGCGATAAAATCTTTGATGCGGCCAGCTCTGGGTTCCCACAGGCTATGTACAAGACTGAGCGCAATATAACACTCCGGCGTTTTTTCGACGAGAATGCGGAAGGCGAGCAGGTCATCTATCTGATTAACCTTAGAGGCGGATTGCAGCTCTTCAAGCCGTTCGGCGTTGCCAGCAAGCCGCTGTAACTTCTTGTAGAAGCTGTAGAAATGCTTGACTCGTCCTGTCACCTCTGCTTTCAGACCAATTTTGGCTAACTCCTCGCGGAGAATTGTACAAACTCTATCCACATACAACTGCCATTGTTTGCTTTCCATCTCTATGTGGTTCTGGACCCATGTGAACGCCTCTGGCTCCAGAATTTCAAAAGTGAGATCTTCTAGTTCAGATTCGATACGCCATAGACCTAGCCGTCCAGCCAGCGGTGCGTAAATTTCTCGGGTATCTTGAGCAGCTGTCAGCCACTCTTGTTGATTGGTATGATGAGGAGCAGCATGCTTCAAACGCATATAATGTAATTGATAGGCTAATTTAAGAATAACGGCGTGTGGGTCATTTGCCATAGCCACCAGCATTTTTCTGGCTTTCTCTGCCTGTTGGCGGCGCAAAGTTTCACGAATACGCTGGTTCTTCTGCTCGGGGGTTTTGCCCCTGTGAGCCTCGGAATGAGGAGCTGCTGGTGTCGCGACCAAGCGCATCTTCCGTTCAAATCTGTTCATCTCTAGGACGCTATCTATTACGTTCGCCACAGTAGAACCCATCACGCTCTCTACACGCTCAAGCGGTAAGCGGTCCGCGTTAACGAACTCGAACACGAGCCCAGCAGCTACGCCAACCGTGTCAATATGCATCTGAGCTAGAATGGTTGCCAAGTCTATAGAGCGTTGGATCAAGTCTATGCCAGCCGTTCCACTCCCTCTGGTTGTCTGAATCAACTGAAGCGCACGCAATACCTGCTCAATCTCAGCTGCTGTCATATACCGCTGTACGATATCCAGGAACTCTTGAGCTGATTTAGATGAGTATTCTTGTTGTATCGGTAGTTCTTCTATAGACATATCCACTAGCCTTCTTCTGTGTTAAGAAACACTTCCTAAAAGTGATCAGACTGAATAATGGCTTAGCAAAATGAGCGCATGAACGGTCACAAGAGTCAATCTACAGAGTTGAACTTGGCTTATCTGACAAGGCAATTGAAATCAACGATTAACTGATCAGCAGTTCTTGTCCCGAAACAGGACTCCTACTCGGCACGACACTCCTCTTTAAAGCAACCTCGTCGCAATAAAATTGTATTCAGAATACCAAAAAAGTGTGGTCTTAGCAATATATGAATGAATTATTGACCCGTTCAGCTTTTAGTAGTACATTATACGAAGTAATTTTTGTCGTCAAAGGAAATAGATGATCTGAGGTAACTCCTCAGGTCTCCTACCGATTTGCCAAAGCAGAGGAAACCAGCTAAAGTACACCCATGACGAACGAAGAAGAACTGCAAGCCCTTCGGGAAGAAAACCGAATCCTCAAAGCCTTGGTAGCGGAACTGCTCCCGTTGAAAGAGCAATTGGAAGAGGCGCATGCCCGCATCAAGGACCTGGAAGACCGGCTGGCACAAGACAGTCGCACGAGTAGCAAGCCGCCCTCTTCTGATGGGCTGGCGCGTCGGCCACGCAGTTCCCGTCGTCCGAGCGGAAAGCGTCCAGGAGGTCAGCCAGGACACCCTGGGCACACGCTCTGTATGGTGGAGCAGCCAGAGGAAGTGGTGCGTCACCGTCCCGAGGTCTGTAGCCAATGCGGTGAGGACCTCAGTGCTGTCCCAGGCACCGTCCTCGAACGCCGTCAAATCCTCGACGTGCCAGAAATCCGCCTGCGTGCTCACGAGCATCAGATCGAAGCCATCGGGTGCCCCTCCTGTCACAGCACCAGCCTAGGCAGCTTTCCCGCTTTTGCCAGCGCGCCCGTGCAATATGGTCCCCACCTGCAAGCTCTGGCCGTGTATCTGCACCAGGGGCAATTGCTCCCCACGGCTCGCACCTGTGAGGCGCTCGCTGCGATCTGTGGGTGCCAGATCTCGGCAGCTAGCTTGATAGAGTGGAGCGAACTGGCCGCAGAGCGGCTGGCTCCCACAGTGGAGCGCATTGCTGATCTGATCGCTGCCAGCCGCCTCCAGCATGCCGATGAGACCGGCATTCGCGTGTATGGGATGCTGCATTGGCTGCATGTGAACTGCACTCGCTTCTTGACGCATCTGGCGTGGCATGGGTCGCGAGGCAGAGAGGCCATGGACGAGATCGGCATCTGGCCGCGCTTTGGGGGGCGAGGCATGCATGACCGCTTTGTCAGCTATGATGCCTATGACTGTGCTCATAGCATCTGTGGAGCACACCTCCTGCGCGATTGTGCGGGCGTCGCCCAGCAGGAGCAGCAGCAGTGGGCTACCGAGATGCAGGATTTCTTGCTCGATCTGCATGAGGCGTGCCACCAGTGGCGTTTGCTCCACCTGAGCGCTGTTCCCCCCATCGAGCGCGACGACTGGGTCGCTCGCTCCTTCGAGATTCTGGCGGCTGGTTATGCTGCTCAACCGCCACCACCTGCCTCTTCCGCAGGAGCACGCACAGGCAAGCGCAAGCAAAGCAAGGCCAAGAATCTGCTGGATGCGCTGCTCTTGCGTGCCGAGCAAGTGTTGGCGTTGCTCGACGACCTGCGGATTCCTTTTACCAACAACCAGGCCGAGCGGGACCTGCGCTGGGCCAAAGTGCAGCAAAAGATTGCTGGCACTTTTCGCAGTGCGACTGGGGTTACCGCTTTTTGCTGCATCCGCAGTTATCTGTCGACGATGCAGAAACAAGGCCATCCCATGCTCTCTGCTCTGACGGCTGTCTTCCATGGTCACCCTTTACCGGTCGCTTGGGGACCTGAGTAGTTACCTTCAAACGTAAATGAATCGGAGTGATAGTTGCTTGTACTCGAGGATACTAATCTTAGCCTTGTGTGCGTAGGATAATTCTCATTGTTATGCATTTAGTAGTCAATTGATATTCGATTTGGAAATTGTTATTAAGAAGCGTTCATCCCTGAGGATTGGTAGAAATGACTGAAGAAAAACCATCAATAGAACATGAGCCTATAAGTAAGGCGGCCCAACAGATATTTAGTATTGTACAACAGTATCTGAATCCGGATGAAGTTAAGCTGATTTGGCAGGCAATCCAACTTATACTAGATTCCTGTGGAGATATACGAAGTGATAGCTTTATCTCGCTTCAAGCAAATCCTTTAGCAATAGCCTGCATCTTAACTGAGATGCATGTTGATGCGATTGTTATAGCAGCTGGTCTAGTCTTTGAACTTGTGTACGCGGAAATACTTTCGATTGAGCATGTTAAGAGCGTCCTTGGGCCAAAAGTAGCCCATGTTGTGGGCAGCACTTTGTTCCTAGACATTCTAGAACGAAAGAGACAGAGTGTCTCGAGCGAGGGGAAGAGTAAAGCGGAGGTTTTGCGTCGTCGGCAGGCTGAAACGGTACGCAAAATGTTTTTCGCCATGTCAGAAGACCCGCGTGTCATTCTTCTCAAGCTCGCCTACCGCCTGCACGCTATGCGCCTGATCCAGGCGGCCTCCTATCCAATCGATCATCAGGAAATACTCACCATGGCCCAGGAGACACGCGAAATTTATGCACCATTGGCCGGACGTTTGGGTATGTCACGTGTGAAGTCGGAGTTGGAAGACTTGGCATTTGAAATCCTTGAGCCAGAGAAATACACATGGATACGTAATCAAGTAGAAGAAGAGAAGAAGCGGTGGCGCTCCTATGTTGATCGTATCTGTACCATTCTTCGTCAGGAAATGACAAAGCTCGGCTTGAGAGCGGAGGTCTCGGGGCGCGTGAAGCACCTATACAGCTTTTACAAAAAGCTTCGGCGTAATGCAGGTAATGTCGAACGGCTAGAAGACCTGAAAGCAGCTGCCGACTTCAGCCAGATTCAAGACCTGGTTGCGTTCCGCGTTCTTGTCGAGTCACTATCTGATTGTTATGTAGTATTAGGTCATGTACATAGCTTGTGGAAACCTAAAGAGGGATGGATTAAAGATTATATTGCTAACCCTAAGTTGAATGGATATAGATCTCTTCATACCACGGTCTTCTGTCTAGATGACCAGCTTGCCGAGATTCAGATTCGCACCTTTGCTATGCATGAGATGGCTGAATATGGTATAGCACCGCAAGAAAATAATAAAGCGGCGCATCCCCATTGGTATTACAAGGATGCCTCTACTTCGCGCAAGGATCTACCAATGTGGCTGCGTCGTCTCGCCGATTGGCAACGTGATCTGCGTTCACTCGCCACCAGCGACACCGAGTTTATCGAAGCTGTGAAGGATGACATCTTCCAGGAACAGATCTTTGTATTCACGCCTAAAGGGGAGGTCAAGGACCTGCCCGTTGGCTCAACGCCCCTTGATTTTGCCTATCGTGTCCATTCCAAGGTTGGTGACCGCTGTGCTGGTGCGCACATCATCACAGGCGAAGGTAGCCGTTTGGTCACGCGCATGGTGCCGCTGGACTACGAACTCAGAAGCGGCGACATTGTGGATATCGTGACCAGTCGCACGGCTCATCCAACCCGCGACTGGCTGAATTTTGCGCGTACGGCTGCCGCCCGTAGCAAAATCCGCCGCTACCTGAAAATTCATGAGCGTGCTATCAATATCCAGATTGGACGTGAGTGCCTGGACCGTGAGCTCAAAATCATGGGCGCTCGTGATGTCGACATACTGAGTGAAGATAACCAGAACTGGCTGGCGAACGAGTTCCGCCAGGCATCGTTTGAGGATGTGCTCGCAGCCATCGGCGGTGACGATATACGTCCGCATGCAGCCGCGGTGAAACTGGTTGAACGCTGGCAGCAACTACGCGAGCGACGCGATGGTAAAGAGGCGAAAGACGAGTCGTTGACCCCGCTGCCACTGCCTGCTGCTCCCAAACAAGCGTCTTCGGCGCGCTTGCAGGTTGCAGGGGTCAGCGGGTTGCTGACGAGGCTCGCGAATTGCTGTTGTCCGCTGCCAGGTGATGAGATTGTAGGGTTCATCAGTCGCGACAAGGGGGCCATTGTCCATCGTGTCGATTGCCGCTATATCAGTCGTTATCGTGAGCGGGACCGCGAACGTTTGATAAACGTCAGTTGGACTAGTATGGGCCAGCAGCGTTACCTCGCGCCAATCCTGATCACGGCACGTGATCGTTCAGGTTCGATTCGTGATATTGCCACCGTTGTCTCCGAGGCGGGCGTGAATATGACTTCGGTAGGTTCCACTGTCGGTTCCGGTCAGCAGATGGTACTCATTAATGCCATGCTGGAGATTGAAAGCCTGGAGCAGTTGCACTGGGTCTTTTCACGGCTGGAGAAAGTCAAGGATGTGCTGCATGTTGAGCGCGATTTGGGGAAAAAGCCGAAGATATGAATAAAGAAATAGTGAAGAATCCCGAACTCTTGAGCGTCCCTTTAAGGATCACTTCCCTAGGAAGCGCTGCGTAAATGTCGCGATGAAACTGATTTCAATCGTCAGTCCTACTATAGCCTCAATAGCAGCTAAAACCACCAAAGGATCGCTCAAGGAGACGATATTGCTTGGAAAGAATCCTCGGCCGTGAAATGAGGCCACACTAAAGACAATTGCCTCCAATGGTGTAAGTGGAGATCTTATCATTGGTCCAACAAGATAGTAAGTTACAGCAAATCCTACAATGATAAGCAGATAGGCAGCAAGGCTTCGTTCTGGTTTATAGCCATAGCCCGCAAGCAGATCAAGAAACAACGATAAAGCATACTTACCATAGTCTACTAACATGTTGAAGAATCTAAGGAACATAGACCGCAGCCGAAATAATAACAGATATATCAAACAGATTGAAAAAAGGCATGCTAGTGTCAGTGGTAACAGAAATCTTGGTAAGAAGTAGATAAATGGCAATGAGAGTATGAAGAACAAGAGGAGCATGGAAAAGCCAATCAGTAGAAATGATAGGAGAAATATCAGTAGACCCATGAGTACAATGGGCAACGACAACATATTCTCTTTTTCATTTTTAGACTCTAGTTGTTGTAGTTTTCCCAATAGATATCCTAGTAACAGAAATACTATCAAGTATATTATCGTAAGGAACACTATTGGCGAAAATAATAACTCTATAATTTGCAATAGTAATTTGGGTGAAGGCAATTGCCATAAAAAAAGCCCAAGACTTAGCTCTATCGGCATAAACAGAATTTCAAGTATTGCAAATCCGAAAAGTAGCGGTGTAATTTTTGGCTTGTGATGCTCAAGGATTTGCTGTAGAAGTACCTGTCTTTGAAGAGCTTGTGCACGGTATGCGAAGTAAGAAGCCTCTTCATTCAGTCCTTGATTCCGCAACACGACTGCTAAATGCTTCCAGGCAAGAGTTGCGGGATAATGATACAATGGGGAAAAGAGTGTGGAAGAGTGAAGAAAAGGAAGGAATGTGTGACAGCCCCAATCACCTTACCCCCGTTAGATCAAGCCACCCTTACCGAGCTG
>WNFC01000113.1_pt1 | contig 72728 bp, 64 predicted proteins | sample 5400541 | NCBI WGS metagenome assembly WNFC01 (sample SAMN13153342, study PRJNA577476) | soil metagenome | isolation source: 120 cm saprolite under Douglas fir tree site 2 hole 2 replicate 1 | place: USA:California | collected 2015-04-18
TCCTCCATCTCTCGATTCACCGCTATCCGCAGCGCCAGAAACGTTTTTGTTGCGGGATGCAGTCTCTGCCTTCCCCATTGCTTTCGGGCCCCTGCCACAGTCGTTGCCAAGTGCGCGGTATCCCGTATCGGTCGCGCTCTCACGATCGCCTTGGCGATCCTTCTGGAATCGTGCTCATCCGCTTCCCGGTAGAGCAGGTCGGCGATTTCTTTTTCCGACCAGCGATTCACAATCTCGTCTGCCGTCAGTTCGTCGTTGGCAGTGTCCATCCGCATGTCCAGCACGGCGGCCTCGCGAAATGAAAATCCCCGCGCGGCTTGATCAAGCTGCATGCTCGAAACCCCCAAGTCGGCCAAGACCCCGTCCGCCGGCGGAATCCCCAACTCTTGCGCGACCTCCGCAATCCTCGAGAACGGCGACTGCACCAGCTTCACCGTCTCTCCGAAACTCTTCAGCCGCTCCCGCGCCAGTTCCAACGCCTGTGCGTCCCGGTCCACGCTGATCAACCTGCCGGAAGTGAGTCGCTTTGCGATCGCTTCCGAGTGCCCGCCCGCTCCCAGCGTTGCGTCGATGTACGTTCCGTCCGGCTTTACGCGCAGCCATTCGAGCACCTCTTCCAACAGCACCGGCGTGTGCGGCGCAGCCAATCTTGCAAAACCTTAAATTCCCAGGTCTTCCAAAGCCTTATCGTCTTCTTCCGTGTACGGCGAATTCTTCATGTCATCCAGCACGCGAGTGTGGTTCATCACCTCGAGGTAATCGAGATTGCCGAAAACATCCACTTCACCCTTCATCTGCGCCGACTCGCGCAACACCGCAGGCACCAGCACTCTGCCCTGCCCATCCAGCTCCACCGTCTGCCCGTAGTAACTCGTTCTCATCAAAAACTTTCTCTTCGCCCGGTTTTGGCTGGACACTTTCGCCAGCTTGTCTTCAATTTCCGACCACACCTTCATCGGGTAAATCCGCGCCGATTCCCCGGTAGGGCTGGTGATGTAAAACTGGCTGCCATACTCCTTCAAGGCGTCCAGAAACACGGCGGGTATCTTCAACCGACCCTTCTCGTCCACCTTCGCCGGACAGTTGCCCCGCAGCTTCATGCGCCCCGCTCGTCGGTCGTCTTACGGCCGCCTTAAACAATGTCGACCCCTGTTTGCCCTGGATCGCACACAAATATGTGGTCTTGAGTGGCCAAAATGCCAACTTTCACCAGAAATTCTCAGAGGATTTCTACTTCGCCCAGTGCCCGCTACTCTCTTCTACCGCAACCCACTTCTTACCACTTCCTGCCACATCATAGGCCGCTTTGCATTCTTGTCAAGAGGAATCATGCATTTTTCTTGAAATGGTTGTAGATTTTTGGGCACACCGGGAACGAGGAATTCCCCTACCACGGCTTGTGCTTGTGGTTTCGCTTTGCGACTACGCTTGGTGGCCTGCTTCTTCTGAATACGCTGTACCGAATTGCACCGTTCTTTCCGGGCTTTTTGTTTTCCTCTGGGACACCTGGTTCTCCTCTCTCTTCCCTTCCCGCCGGACACGTGTTATTCTTTTCTTGCCTTAACGAGCAATTTTCCCTAAGGAGCCAAGCTCATGGAATGGACCACTCCCCAGCACGAAGAAATCGATCTGAACTGCGAAGTCAGCTCGTACGCCAACGCCGAACTCTAGCCTGAACCTCCACCGCTCTCCGGAAGGCGGAGGATCGCATGCGCATTAAGATCCTCGGCTCCGCAGCCGGGGGCGGTTTTCCCCAATGGAATTGTATTTGTCCGAACTGCAGCGCGATGCGCGCTGGAACGTTGAAAGCCCGTCCGCGCACGCAAGCTCAAGTCGCTGTCTCGCCCAATCCGTCTTGCTGGTTACTTCTGAATGCCTCTCCTGATCTTCGGCAGCAAATCCTATCAACTCCAGATTTGAATCCATCTCCAGCCACTCGTGGGACCCCCATATCCACCGTCCTCCTCACGAGCGCCGATGTGGATTCCGTGATGGGTTTGCTTCATCTGCGAGAGTTCCAGCCGCTCCACATCTTGTCAACCGTGTCCGTCCGCCGCATTCTCACGGAAGAAAATGGCCTCTTTCGCGTTCTCGCACGGTCGAACCCGCCGGCAAAGTGGGACGCGATGCCTCCGGACCGCCTGATGCCTCTGGTTCCCCCTTCTGCGCCGGGAATGAAAGACGGCTTGTTTTACAAAGCCGTTCCTCTCCTCGGAAACTTTCCGGACTACGTCAGCGATTCTCTCCGGGGAAGCCTCCCCCCCGAAGAAGCGGTCGTCGGACTGGTTTTGATCCACAAGGAAAAGAAATTCTTTTATGGCCCGGGCTTGCCCGGTGTCGGCGAGGAATGGCGCCGCTCCGTGGACGATTGCGATCTCGCCCTGCTCGACGGTACCTTCTGGAAAGATGACGAACTCATCGTCGCCAAGCGAAGCCGCAAGACCGCAAGAGAGATGGGCCACAGTCCTCTAAGCGGCGACCGCGGCCTTCTTCGCCAGCCCTTCCGCCTTGGAAAGACGCGGCGTGTGTTAATCCATATCAATAATACAAACCCCGTGCTGAACGAAGACAGCCCGGAACACCGTGCTGTTCGTGAAGCCGGATGGGAAATCGCCTATGATGGAATGGAATTCGAACTGTGAACCCATCCGTGAACAATTTCGTTGAGCAACCACCGCTTTCGGAAGCCGCCTTCATCGCCGGCTTTCACGCCATCGGTGAGGAGCGCTACCACCATAAGCACCCTTTCCACGCCCTGATGCACGAAGGCAAGCTCACGCGCGGCCAGCTCCAGGCGTGGGCCCTCAATCGCTACTACTATCAGAGCCGCATCCCCATCAAGGACGCCGCCATCCTCGCGCGCAGCGAAGATCCCGCCTTCCGCCTGGCGTGGCGCAAGCGCATCCTCGATCACGATGGCGACGGCACAAGACCCGGCGGCATTGAAAAATGGTTGTGCCTCGTCGAAGCCACCGGTCTGCCGCGCGAACAGGCGCTTGCCGGCGATGGCATCCTTCCCGCCACGCGTTACGCCGTTCAAGCCTATGTGGACTTTGTCTCCACCCGTTCGCACCTCGAAGCGGTAGCTTCTTCCCTGACAGAACTCTTCTCGAAAAAACTCATCACGCTTCGCATGGACCGCCTCCGCGAGCATTACCCGTGGCTCTCCAGCGGCCTCGACTACTTCACCAGCCGCCTCACGCAAGCTCCCGAAGACGCCGAATTCGCGCTTGCCTGGGTCGTGCGGCACGCGCACAGGCGCGAGCAACAAGCTCTGGCGCACGCTGCCCTACGCGCCAAGTGCGACATCCTCTGGGCCCAGCTCGACGCTCTGTACTTTGCCTACGTGAATCCCGGCTGGCCCCCGCCCGGCACCTTTCAGCCGGACAAGGCATCTTGAAGGATTCGAATGACGCCTGACCCGAACAGCCGCCCGCGCCTCGCCCCCGGATGCCGCCTTGGCGAAAACAACAACCAGCGCGTGCTGCTCATGCCCGAGCGCGCCTTGCGCCTCAACGGCCCAAGCCTCGAAATCGTCGAGCGCTGCGACGGCAAGCATACCGTAGGGCAGATCGTCGCGGATCTTCAGAAAATCTATTCCAAGGCCGCGCCAGAAAAAGTCGCGCAAGATATACTGGGCTACCTCGCCCTATTGCACGACCAGCGCGCCCTGGATTTTGATTTGTAGCGGTCTCGATCGGACCGGGAGCGCATTTCGTTTGAATTTGTAGCGCCGGCATCCTTGCCGGCAACCTTTAGTTGTATAGGCAGGCGTCTTTTCTCTGACAATGACATCCACCCTTCCCAATCCACTCGCCCTTATCGCGGAACTCACCCACCGCTGCCCGCTTCACTGCGTCTACTGCTCCAATCCTCTGGAGATGCAATCCCGCGTCAACGAACTCCCCACCGAAGTCTGGTCCCGCGTCTTCAAAGAAGCCGCCGAAGCCGGCGTCCTGCAGGCCGATTTCACGGGCGGCGAGCCTCTCGCGCGAACGGACATCGTCGATCTCATCCATGCCGCCCGCACCGCCGGCCTCTACGTCAACCTCATCACTTCCGGCCTCCCCATGGACGAAACGAAGCTTGCAGCTTTGGTCGAAGCCGGCCTGGACCACATCCAACTCAGTTTTCAGGGCGCACGCGAGGACACCGCCAACGAAATCTCCGGCACAAAATGCCACGCGCATAAGCTGCGCGTCCTCGATTGGGTGAAACAGCACCGGATTGCTCTCACGCTGAATTTTGTCATCCACCGTCGCAACATCGATCAACTCGAGGAAATGGTCGCGCTCGCGGAGTCCTCCAGCGCCACGCGCATCGAATTTGCCAACGTCCAGTATTACGGCTGGGCCTTCGCCAATCGCGAAAACCTCTTGCCCACTCGCCGTCAGGTGAACGATTCCGTGGAGTTCATAAAGCGCGAGCAGGAACGATTGCAGGGGGAAATCCGTATTGAATTTGTCGTTCCCGATTACTACGCGAAGTATCCCAAGCCCTGCATGGGTGGCTGGGGCCGCAAACTCATGCTCATCACGCCCAGCGGCGACGCGCTTCCCTGCCACGCCGCGCAAGTCATCCCCGGTTTGTTATTCGAAAACGTCAAGGATTGCAGTTTGCGCGAAATCTGGGAGCACTCCGCGGCCTTCCAGAAATTCCGAGGCGAAGACTGGATGCAGGAACCGTGCCGCACCTGCGATCGCCGCGAGCAGGATTTTGGCGGTTGCCGCTGCCAGGCGCTGCTCCTCGCGGGCGATGCTTCCGCAACCGACCCCGTCTGTTCCCTGTCGCCGCTCCGCCCAAAAATCGACGCCATCCTCGCGGGAATAAACGCCGCACCGTCAGGCCAGGTCTTCGTGAAACCGTCCTGGCTCTACCGCCCGAATCCTGCTTAATTGCCTTCGGCCGTTTGCGGCTGCTTCAACTTCATCACAACTCGGAGCAAGAAGATGAGGCTCCCGAACAGCACCAAAAGGCCAAACAAGGAAAGGGTGTATGGTGCGCCAATCCGCTTCGCGACACCGCCCGCGATCAACGACCCAATCGGCTGCACGCCCATAAACATCGTCGCGTACACCGCCATCACGCGGCTCCGCAATTCGTCGGGCACTCGATTTTGAATCAGCGTATTTGTCGCCGCCATCTGCGATGTCGCGGCAAACCCCACCACGAGCAGCACCGCGGCGCACAACCAGAAAACTCTTGCTTGCGAAAAAACAAGGAGCGCCACGGCACACGTCATGGATGTCGCAGCGATCCATCGCGCCATTCCTCTGTAGTGCGTGCGCGCCGCGAATTGCAGTGCCCCAAGAACAGCGCCCACCCCGGCGAAACTCATCAACAGTCCAAGAGTGCGCGCGCCGCCTTTCAGGATGTCGTTCGCGTAAATCGGCAGGAAAACGGAATACTGCAAACCGAACAGGCTCAACACGCTCAACAACAAAAGCGCCGACCGGATGGGCAGGTCGCTCATGGCGAAATGGAAACCCTGCATAAAGCTCTTGAATGGCGAGTCCTCGCTGGGCTTCGCCTCACTACGGACATTGCGCATCATCAGCAGGGCCACAATCACTGCCGCAAAACTCAATCCATTCAGGAAGAAACACCAGCCTTCTCCGATCCGCGCGATTGCAAACCCCGCAATCGCCGGCCCTACCACCCGCGCGCCGTTGAAAATCGAGGAATTTAGTGCAATCGCGTTGGGAAGATCTTCCTTTCCGACCATCTGCACGAAAAACGCCTGCCGGATTGGCACGTCAAACGCGTTCACGATGCCCACCAGAAACGCGATGACGATCACTTGCCACTCGCGAATCATGTGCGTCAGCGTCAGCGCCGCCAGCACGAACGCCAGAATCATGGAAGCCGTCTGCGTGGCAATCACGCTGCGCTGCCGGTCGTAGCGGTCTCCGATGTACCCGCCGATCGAGGAAAGAAACAGCATCGGCACCTGGCTTGCAAATCCGAACACGCCCAGCAGCGCCGCGGATCCCGTCAGCTTGTAGACCAACCAGAGCTGCGCGGTCGTCTGCATCCACGTTCCAATCAGCGAAATGAGTTGTCCCGCGATGAATAGCTGGAAGTTGCGGTGCTGCATCGCGCGGAAGCGCGTGGAAGTCGACGGAAAGCGCGTGGACACGGCGGGGTTGACCGCTTTGCGGTCACTCTTCAAAATAATCTTCCTCCACTCGTTGGATGCGGAGAATCCGGACTAGTCACCATGCCGTGACATGCGGCCCATTGTCAACGCACCAATTCCCTCGTCTTCCGCCATTTTGTCTTGTAGGGGCCCGCCCCGGCGGGCTGCGCCCTAATCTGCTACATGTGTTGTTATGTGGAAATCTTTGGTGGGCTGGATGCGGAATGAGCAAAAAGCAATGCACCGCCATCAGTCCTGCTGAAATCGCTGTTGAACTAAAACTGAGAACGAATAACTGACAACAGCCTTATTCATTCGGCGGGTCCGGCGCTCCCCCGACATGCAGGTGGCTCAAATCTCTCAGCGTCGCTAGATCCTCGTCGCTCATCCCGCGCGTGAAGTTTGGATCGTTCAGCCTTCGGTTGCGCGCCGATTCCGGCATATTCTGCAGCACGCGCAGCCGCTGCTGAATCGCCTGCCTGCGCTCCGGCGGCATCTGCCTCCATCTTGGCAGCACTTCATTGCGCACGTGGTCCTGCTGCAGCGGCGTCATCTTTTGCCAGACTTGCGCTCGCTCGCGCAGCTCCTGCTGCTGTTGTGGCGGAAGCTGTCTGAATCGCCTTTCATCTTGCTGAAGTTTCCGCCGTTCTTCCGGCGTGAATTCTCGCGAGCGTCCCGTCGCATTCGGCGGACGGTTCTCATTAAAATTCGGCCGCTGAACGCTCTCCCCTCTCACATTCGGAGGGCGATTCCCCCCGTCGCGCGAGTTTCCCGATCCCCGCGGTGGAGGATACGCTGTGCCAGGATTGCGTGGCGCATCGAGGTTGCGGCGAGGATCTTCAGCATTACGGCGCGGCGCCTCGGCAATCTTCCGCTCCGGCTGCGCCCTGCGCGCTTCCTGCTGTGGCTGCCGGCGCTCCTGCCGTGGTTCTTGTCTTCGCTGTTGGTTTGGTTGCTGCCTCTGCTCCTTCGGCGGCTTATTTTCCCGCCGGCTCTGCTCCCGATCCGTGCGTGGATTCTGTGCCGCGCACTGCAACGCCAATCCCGCGCTGATCACCAGCGTCAGCAGCCATCCGCCGAATTGGAGCCGCAGTTTCATCGCGCCTTACATATCCTGGCTTTGCTGATCTGCGTTGTCAGCCGGCTCCGCTTGTGACAATTCGGTCAGCGGCTCGAAGCTCGAGATCACATCGTAGTTTTCGAGCACGGGTATGTCAGCCTGGTCAATTTGAGGTGGAGCGGAATACCTGCCAATCCACACCGTCGCCAGCAGCAGCAACGAAGCCGCAAACGCCACTCGCGGTGACGGCGTAAACCATGCCCACCAGCTCTGCTTCGCCGGTTCTGCTGCCACGCGTGCTCGCACGCGCAAATCAAACGCCGCCGATGGCTCGATCATCGGCAGCTCATCCAGCAACGCATGCACCGAGCGAAACTCATTCACGCGCAACTGGCACGCCCCGCAGGTCGAGAGATGCTTCTCCATCTCCAGCCGTTCGCCTTCTTTCAGGCGCCCGTCCACGTATCCCAGAATCTTGTTTTCCATCCGGCTGCAACTCATAACTTCCTTCCTTCTCTACCCAGGGTCTACTGCCTTGCTCGCTGCGCCACGAGGGGGGCTAGTTCCACCCGCAGCGTTTCGTACGCCCGGAACAGCAGTGACTTCAGCGCGCTCTCCGAGCAATCCAAAATCTTCGAAATCTCTCCGTAGTCCAGTTCCCGGTACTTGTGCAACAGTACCGCCGCGCGTTGCTTCTCCGGCAATTTCTCAATCGCATGCCGGATCATCTTGCGCTGCACGTCCTCGACGAGGTGCTGTTCGATGTTCGGGTGCTTCTCCGCGACGTCCAGCGTTTTCTCGTCACCGTCCTCGGCATCCACCGTCACCGGCGCATCCAGTGAGATTTCCATGCGCTGATAGCGGTTGTCTCTCACCGAATTCAATGCCAGGTTTGTCGCGATCCGGAAGAGCCAGGTTGTGAACTTCGCGCTGGGCACATAATCTTCCCGCGCGCGGTACACTCGCAAAAAAACTTCCTGCGCCAGGTCTTCCGCCTGTTCCCGGTTCCGAACCATCCGGTACAGAAAATTGACAAGCGGCCTCCTGTAGCGATGGAGTAGAAGCGCGAACGACTGTTCATCGCCCGCCTTCACGTCCAGCATCAGTTGGACGTCCGACCTGGCCATAGCCGCCACACTGTATCAAACCCAAGCTGTCTCAGAAAGTTGCAACTGGAAGGAACCGCCGAAATCGCCCTAAGTTGTGTAGACCCAACGCTTTAGCCTGGACCTGTCACTCGCTTGCGAAATTGCCCAGAATTTCCCTAAAAATTAAACAAGTGCTGCATTATCAACAGACTAGCCACTCCCACAAAAACCAGCAAGGCCATCCGCCAGTTCGGCTCCCGGTTCACTTCCGGCAGCAAATCCGTCGCCGCCACATACAACGTCACCCCACCCGAAAGCGGCAGCGCATATTTCAACTGCCCCTGCAATGCGCTCGTCAGCAGCACACCGGCAATCGTCGCCGCTCCTAACAACCCTGCTGCCAGAATCGCGTTGCGCTTCCCCTGTCCGCTAGCCAGCACCACGGACGCCACCGTGAAACCCTCCGGCAGCTTGTGCAAGAACACGGCCACGAAGATCACCGCGCCAAGCCACGTGGAAACCAGAAACCCCGCCGCAATCGCCACGCCATCAAAAAACGTGTGAATCGTCAACCCCAGCAGCACCGTTGTTTGCGCGTGCTGATGGCTGAACTCTTCGTGATGGGTCTCCTCCCCAAAATGAAAATGGGGCGCAATCGTGTGCTCAAACAAATGAATGATGAAATATCCGATCAGGACGTACAGCAGCGCGCTTTCACCCGAGAGCCTCACCGACTCCGGAATCACTTCGACAAACGCCACTGCCAGCATGTAGCCCGCGCCAAGCGCCAGAAAATATTGCAGGAACTGTCTCGGCCAGTCCTTTCGGATGACAAAGTATCCGCCGATCAAATTCCCCGCCGCGGCCACGAGCCCCAGCCCCGCCGCCAGCGCCGTCCGAAATGCCAAATCATGTCCCATCGTCAGTGGCACAGGCGGAACTTGTCCCGACCGGGTCGGGAGCCTGTGCAAACCCTCAATCCCTCTCGGCGGCAGCCCATGACGGCAAACTTATCCCTGCCGCTCTTCTCTGCGCCCTCCGCGTTTTCTAGAACCTCGGCGTTAATTCTCAATCTTTTTTCCCCAATTCGTTATTTCAGCGAGGCACCCAGAGTCGTCTCGGCGCTACGTCTGGGCAACCAGTCCCGACAATCAGCGGCTTGTTGCGAAGCTAAGAATTCCATAAATTGAGAATGCCAACTCAACCCAAGCAGCGCCGATGAACAATTGTGCGAGGCTCGACACTCCGCTCCATTTGAGAGGATTCCAGCTGCCCCATGTGGATTTTGCGGCGACTAAAGATACGACTAGAAAGCTGGCAGCGAGCGACCAACAGATGTAATCCAAAGTGAAGTCAGCGTTACGTCCGCGCGGCGCTTGCGCGAGGAGGAATGAGAAAAGCAGGGTCAGCGTGCCAAGGATATAGGCCGTCCAAAATATGGCGCGCTTGAAGACTGTTCGATTGGGCGAGTCAGTCATTTTCCCTCTTTGCAGATCGTTCGACACAGTTAGTCTCCGGACCCTTTGGCCTTTAGATCCTCGTACTGAGCTTCGGTGGCTTCATCCACTGTGCCGAAACAAAATCACATCCCCCTCTTGCACCACATATTCCTTCCCCTCCAACCGCACCTGCGCCTTCTCCCGCGCCGCCGCCAAACTTCCCGCCGCCAGCAAATCATTCCACCGCACCACTTCCGCGCGTATGAAACCTTTCTCAATGTCGCTGTGAATCGCCCCCGCCGCCTTCACCGCCATCGCACCCTTGCGAATCGTCCACGCCCGCACTTCCGGCTCTCCCGCCGTGAAAAACTGGATCAACCCGAGCAAATCATACGTCGCGCGAATCAGCCGGTTCAGCCCCGGCTCCTTCAATCCGTATGACGCCAGCAATTCCGCGGCCTCCTTCTCATCCATCTCCGCGAGTTCCGCTTCTAGCCGCCCGCAAATCGCCACCACCGCCGCATTCGGCCGCCCTTGCAGTGAGCCCAACTTGTGCCGCTCCACCGCCGTGTCCAGCTTGTCCGCTTCGTCGTCCCCCAAATTCAGCACGTATAAAACCGGCCGCGCCGACAAGAACAAGAATCCCCCAATCGACTTTCTCTCCTCCGTCGTCAACTCCAGTTCCCGCAGCGCCTTCTCGGCTTCCAGATGCGTTTTGCACTTCTCCAAAGTATTCTTCTCTAGCAACAGCGCCGGCTCGCTTTTCTTTTTCAAATCCTTCTCGAGCCGCTCTAGCCGTCGCGTAATCTGATCGTGGTCCGAAAGCATCAGCTCCAGGTCCAGATTCGTCGCATCCCGCAGCGGATCAATACTCCCCTCCGAATGCGGCACCGACGGATCGTCAAACACGCGGATCACGTGCGCAATCACATCCACTTCCCGCAGTTGCGCCAGCGCATCCCTCATGCGCTCTTTCTGCATCCCGCCCAAATCCACGTAATTCACGGTCGCATACGTAATTTTCTTCGGGTCATACAGCTTCGCCAGCTCCACCAGCCGCGGCTCCGGCACCTTCGCCACGCCAACGTGCGTCGCCGACGCCCCCGCCTTCCCCTCGACGTGCGCCTTCGTCAATATCCGAAACAGCGTCGTCTTCCCAACCTGCGGTAGTCCAATAATTCCCGTCTGCATAAACTCAGCATACTAGCACAGCCCCGCGAACGGGCACGTTGCGGCGCTTCGCGAGTAAAAGCAATTTTGTGCACCCAGCAAAGCTGATAATCTTTTGGACCGTTTTCAATCGGGAGCGACACCATGACCAAGGAATTTCACCTGCCGCCGTTCGACCTGCGCCTCGCAATGGACACCCTTGCAGCAAAAGATCCGCACCTCGCCCCGCTGATCAAGGAGACCGAAGAATTCCGCATTGAGACCGACGGCTCGGATAGCCCCTACGAAATTCTCCTCGAGTGCATCGCCTACCAATCCATCTCCGGAAAGGCCGCCGCCACGATCTTTGGCCGCGTCAAAGCCCTAGGGGCCAACGGCCGCGCACCCACGCCCGAAGAAATGCTGAAGCTCCGCAAGCCCGCCCTGCGCAAAGCCGGCCTCTCCGGCGCAAAAGTTCTTGCGATGAAAGATCTCGCAAAGAAGACCATCGTAGGCATCGTTCCCTCGCTCGAGGAAGCCCAAAAGCTCTCCGACGAAGAACTCGTCGAGCGCCTCGTCTCCGTCCGCGGCATCGGCGCCTGGACCGTCGAAATGTTTCTGATCTTCCGCCTCGGCCGCCCCGACGTTCTCCCCATCCACGACCTCGGCGTCAAAAAAGGCTGGTCCATCACCTACGGCAAGAAGCATATGCCCACGCCCAAGGAACTCCTCGCCTTCGGCGAGCGCTGGCGCCCCTATCGCACCGTCGCCAGTTGGTACATGTGGCGCGCCTGCCAGCGCGCCGGCCACGCCGCCATGCGCAAAATCCGCCCCGCACTCCCGCGCAAATCTCGCGCGCGCCCCAAGCGCAAACCCAACCTGCGCAAACGCTCCCGCAACAAGTGACTGTAGGGCCGGGCTTCAGCCCGGCTCTTCCGTCTGTACGGTCCGCCTTCTGGGCGGCCCGTTCCTTTGCCCTCATCCCGGTCCGGTCTGGTGGCCTACGGCTTTTTCCTTGACGATCTCTTCCTTTGGGATTATTCTTTTCCTGGGATGATGTGTATTTGGTTTGCGGCTTCCCGGCCGCTTTTTTTTGTTTGTAGGCGTCCCGCTTGCCCGCTCCACGCGCGTTTTCCGGTCAGCACCACGTCGCACAAACCCATGCTGCTTTTTGCACAATTTTGGTGCAACGTAACACCTTTAGAATCAACACTTGTGAAACCTCTTGTAAGTGTTGAAAACAAAAGACTTATGGAGGTGTTAAGCCCTTTAGAATCAACACTTACAAAAACAAGGGGGGAGGGGTGGTTACTGTTAACTTGTTTCTCGATTCTCAGTGGAGAGCGCCTAATTCTTTCACCATCAGATACATAGCTGCCAGTCCAGCCAGTAGAACTCCACTCTCTAACGAAACCGAAATCCGGTGCAATCGGCTGAACTCCGCTAGTAGCGGACTATCCGCCGCCGTCGCCTGAATCGACCCCATCTGCGTCCGCAGCGCCGCCATCTTGGGACTGACGGCATGCTGCGACACCACCGTGAGCCCGATCATCAGCACAACACACAGGGCGGCAGGTGCCGCTAGGCTTGAAAACGCGCGCGTCCGTAGCACCCGTGCCAGAAGAATCGCGATCCCGCACACTACGCCAATCATGTGCATCCACCACAGCCCGAACCCGACTATCGCCCCCGCCTGGTCTCGGCTCGCCAAAATCCGAAACGCCCCCGGCGCCACCACAAAGCTCAGAAACACATCGCTCCCCAGCCACAAGCTCAATCCTAGAAATTCGATCGTGCGCAGCAAGCTTTGCATGCGCCCACTATACAAGACCACTCCACATGAACCAAAATGCAGTCATGCTGAAACTGAAGTCTTGCCTCCGGCCCTGACGACAGATCCTCCACCGGACAAGGAGTTTCCCGCAGCCGCAGAAGCGCCCGATGTGATGAGCCACGGGGCCAGGCTCAACGCCGTGTTTTATATCGCCTCCGGCCGCGGGCCACATCCGGCCGTGCTCCTGATGCACGGTTTTCCCGGCAACGATAAGAATCTGGATCTTGCATACGCCATTCGCCGGGCCGGATGGAATGTTTTGATACCGCACTACCGCGGCTCATGGGGAAGCACGGGAACTTTCTCGTTCACGAACGCCATCGAGGACACGCAAGCGGCGATTCAGTTCTTGCGCGATGCGGAGAATGTGAAAAAATACCGGATGGATCCGAAATAGGTTGTGCTGATCGGCCACAGTATGGGTGGATTCATGGCGGCTTGCGCCACCGCGCGCGATCCAGAAGTTGCAGGCCTGGTGATGATCTCCGCTTGGAACATCGGCGCGACAATGTCGGGACCAAAGGAAACACATCGGGTTGATATGATTCCGTCCGCGTCTTCGCGGCTTGCGGGAACAACGCCCGCGGGGTTGCAGGCCGAAGCGGAAGCCAACGCCGCGAAATGGAATTACTTGGACTATGCTGAAGCCTTGAGAAATCGTCCCGTCTTGATTGTCGAATCTCACGACCGCAATCTCTCCTACAACAAGGAGATGAAGGAAGGCTGCAAAAGGCGGGTAATACCCGAGTGACCGAAACCTATCTGGAAACCGACCACTCCTATTCCGACCATCGGATCGCTCTTCAGGTCGCGGTCCTGCAATGGCTGGACACTGTCCTTGCGCCCGTTTCTAAATAGCAAGTTCAGCACAAAAACCGAACCGGGGCTGCCTGTTCCTAATCGATGTGCGAGAATTGGAGGGAGTGGTGGGCGACAAAGGACTTGAACCTTTGACCTCTCCCGTGTGAGGGGAGCGCTCTAACCAACTGAGCTAGTCGCCCGTTTTGCGGCAAGAACTTACCACGCTTCTCTATTTGTAACAGGAAGGACCTCGGTTTTCAACAGATGCTGACCGCCACCTCCCAAGTCGTCTCGCAACTGCAGCGCTCCATCGCGCGCGCGATCTACGGCAAAGAAGACGCCATCCAGCTCGCGCTGGTCACGCTGCTCGCGCGTGGCCACCTGCTCATCGAAGATGTTCCCGGAGTCGGCAAGACCACCCTGGCACAGGCGCTGGCGAAATCGTTCCACTGCTCCTTCCAGCGCATTCAATTCACGTCGGACCTGCTTCCCAGCGACGTTCTCGGCGTCAGCGTCTATAATCCCGAATCCCGCGAGTTTGAATTCCGCCCCGGCCCGATTTTCGCCAACGTCGTGCTCGCCGACGAAATCAATCGCACCACCCCGCGCACGCAATCCGCGCTTCTTGAAGCAATGAACGAAGCCCAGGTCACCGTCGACGGCAAAACGCTGCCGCTGCCTCAGCCGTTTCTCGTCATCGCCACGCAAAATCCGGTCGAGCACCACGGCACCTATCCCCTCCCGGAATCGCAGCTCGATCGCTTCCTCATGCGCATCAAGATGGGCTACCCCTCGCACGAAACGGAAAAAGAAATTCTGCGCAAGCGCGTGGGAGACAATCCCCTCGATTCACTCGAACCCTTGGCGGACATCAGTGAAGTGATCGCCATGCAGCACTCCGTCGCCCACGTCAAAGTCGACTCCAGTCTTCACGACTACGCGCTGGAAATCGTCAATCGCACGCGCAAGACCGAGCAGCTCACTCTCGGCGTCAGTCCTCGCGGCACGCTCATGCTCCAGCGCGCCGCGCAAGCCCGCGCCTTTCTCGACGGCCGTGACTTTTGCCTTCCGGACGATTTCAAACAGCTTGCCGTCTCGGTTTTCTCGCACCGCGTCGTCGCCAGTTCGCGCCACGCCTCCCTGCAGAAAAAATCGGAAGCCACTGAATCCGTGCTGCGCGATATCGTCGAATCCGTCCCCGTTCCTTTATAGATTTGAGCATTCTGGTGGACACCATTCTTACACGTAAATATTTGTCATTCCGAGCGGAGCGAGGAATCTGTTTCTGCCCGCCGCGGCCCGCAAAATGAGCGCTGCAAAGTCCACTCTCGCGCAGCTCTGGGCCAAAGCCGACCGCCCCTCCGTCCGTGCGTTCCTTCTCTCCATGGTTGCTCTCTCCGCCGCGCTTCTGCTCGCGCTTTATTCCGGCGCCGCCGCGGAACTTGGCCGGGTCGGCCTCGCCAGCACTTCCGCGCTTATCGCGCTGGCGGTTGCCGGCTGGGTAGGCGTCACGCTCGTCCCCGTCCTCGCGAAGCGCACCCCCCTTCGCTGGATCGGCTACAAGATGGAATTTCGCATTACCCGGGAGGGCTGGGTCTATATGGCCGGAATTCTCCTCGTCGCGCTACCCGCGCTGAACACCGGCAACAATCTTCTCTTCCTGATTCTTGCAAGCCTCATCGCCATCATCCTGATGTCCGGCATTCTTTCTTCGATTACCCTCTCGGGGATCGAAATGAGCCTGAAGATGCCCAAACATATCTTTGCGGGTCAGCCGGTCCGCGCGATGGTCGAACTCCAAAATGAGAAATTGACGCTGCCATCGTTCTCCCTCCGGGTCGAAGCCGCTAAGCCAAAAGGGGCGACCGCTCCCGCGGCGATGCTGGAGACGCCCGTTTATTTCCCGTATCTCCCCAAACATGACCGCGTGCAGCAAACCGTGCCCATGACCTTTCCGCGCCGTGGTATTTACCGTCAGGAGGCATTCCGCATCGTCACTCGCTTCCCGTTCGGATTCTTGCAGAAGTCCCGGCACGTCAATTTGAAAACGGAAGCTCTCGTCTATCCGTCCGTGGGACCGAGCGAAGAATATCTGGAAGTTTTGCCGGGCATCCAGGGAGCTCTCGAAAGTTTGGCCAAGGGCCGCGGTCAGGATCTTTACGCGCTGCGGGATTACGTCCCTACGGACAGCGCGCGTCACGTTCACTGGAAAGCTTCCGCGCGCTTTGGTTCGCTGATGGTCCGCGAATTTGCACGCGAGGACGATTGCCGCATCCTGCTTGTCCTCGACCCACATCTCTCCGCGGATCAAGCCGCGAGTTTTAAGCCAGGAATCTCAGAGACAAACGAGCGCTTCGAGCGCGCTGTATCCATCTGTGCCAGCCTGGCCTGGCATTTCTACGAGAACAATTCCTTATTGCAATTCCGCGGCGCCACCATGGAAACCGCTCTTGCTCCCGCAGGCGACCTCATCTTCGCCGTGTTGCGCTACCTCGCGCTCGAGCAGCCTCTGCCTCCCGACCCTAATCAAACACTCATGGCCGAGCTCGCCGCCTCGCCCGACCTTTTCAAAATCATCGTGACCAGCCAGCCCCACGGCTCCATCCCCGCCTCGGTTTGGAGTTCATCCTACGTCGTCTTCCTCGACGATCCTGAGCAGTAAGTAGGACAGGCATTCTTGCCTGTCCTGAACTTCGAGGGGCCTGTCCCCTTCCTCCGGCGAACGTTCAGAAACCGGACAGACAAGAATGCCTGTCCTACTCGGATGTGCGAGAATGTCCCGGAAACATGCAGAACGGCCGCGATCTCGCCACTTTTCGGAAACAGCTGCTCGGCTGGTTCCGCCAATTCCAGCGCGAACTGCCGTGGCGCCAAACGAGAGACCCGTACCGCATCTGGCTCTCAGAAATCATGCTGCAGCAGACACGTGTCGCGGCGGTGATTCCCTATTACGAACGTTTTCTCAAGCGTTTCCCCGATGTTCAAGCGCTCGCCAACGCGCCGGAAGAAGAAGTCCTGCGCCTCTGGTCCGGACTCGGCTATTACGGCCGCGCGCGCAATTTGCACAAAGCGGCGCAACAAATCGTAGCGAAGCACGGAGGACAATTTCCAATGACCGCGGGGGATGCCCTGGCCCTCCCCGGCATCGGCAATTACACCGCTGCCGCGATTTTGAGCATCGCTTTCGGAAAAAAACTTGCGGTCCTGGACGGAAATGTCGCGCGCGTACTCGCGCGCCTCGGCGCGATCCGCGGCGACGTCCGCGAATCGCAGCGCTGGCAAACTCTGCAAGACAATGCGAATTCCTTCCTCGATCCGGATTCACCTGGCGACTGGAATCAAGCGATGATGGAACTCGGCGCCACGCTTTGTACGTCGAAATCGCCGCAATGCCTGCTCTGCCCCGTGGCGCAATTTTGCGAAGGCCGCAAACTGGGCATCGCCGAATCCTTACCCGAAAAACGGAAGAAGCGAGCAAATGTCGAAGTCACTCTCGCTGCCGGAGTATTTGCGGACGAAAACGGCTGGACGCTCCTGCTCCCGCCGCCTGAAAAGGAAACCACGGCAGCTCTTGCGGATTACATCCCGACTCTCGTTTCAAGACTGTGGCATTTTCCAACAGTTTCCGTGACCGGCGATCCCGGCGCGAAACTCCGCGCTTCTCTCCGGAAACTTGTTCGCGGCGGCAGAAATGGAAACCTGCGCCTCGTTCCTGCCGGCCAAGTTCGCCACACCGTGACGTACCGCGACATCACCATCTTGCCCTTTCGCATCAACGTCAAGAAACTTCCTCGCATCAAGGATGCGAGGCGCGTTCCGCTGCGCGACGTTTCTTCGGCGCTCCCCGTTTCCAATCTCACTCGAAAAGTCGCCCGGGCCGTTCTTGCGGCTTTCGCCGCTCGCTGAGCGTTATCCTTTCGTCCAGTCTTTCAGCGGCCGCGCGCTGCGGATGCTACGATGGAAAGCTGCCATGGCCGCCTCGCTCGCAACTCCACGCACTCCCGCTTTGCCCGCCGAGCGTTTCTTTCGCACCTCTCTTTCGCTGCTCATCCTCACTTCCGTCCTCACTCTCGTCAGTACCGGAAAACTGGATGTGTTTACCATCGTGGTAGCCCCGCTCGCCGCTCTGTGTAAGGGTTATCGCTGGTGGCACGGCCGCCCCCCCGAACTCTCCTCGCGGGCAGCCACCTGGTGCGTGCTCGGGTACCTGGCGTTTCTCCCCGTGGATGTTCTTTTTCTTTCGCGCTTTTTCGTGGGGAATTCCTCGAACCCCCCGCTTTATGCGGCCCTGCTCGCGGCGGTGCATTTTCTCATCTACGTGATGCTCGTCCGCTTTTACAGCGCGGTCAGCGCTCGCGACGCCACTTTTCTTTCGATGCTTTCTTTCGCGGGAATTTTGGCCGCTGCCGTTCTTACCGTGGACACCACGTTTCTGGTTTTCTTTTTTGTTTTTCTGCTGTTTGGCGTCGCCACTTTTGTCGCCATGGAATTGCGCCGCGGAGCCGTGGGTGCGGTCACGCCCTCGCCGAACTTGCAGCCGGAGCGCGACCGCCGTCTGACTCGCGCGCTGAGTTTTGCCGCTCTCACCGTGGCGTTGGGGGCGATAGTCTTCGGCAGCGGGCTTTTTTTCTTTTTCCCGCGTTTCAACGCCGGTTACCTCGGGAACGCCAGCTTCAGTCCTTCGCTAATGACGGGTTTCAGCGAAAATGTGGAGCTCGGGCAAATCGGCGAGATCAAAAAGAATTCAGCGGTGGTCATGCGCGTGCAAACCGGCAGACCTCTCGGTTACGATCGGCTGCGGTGGAGAGGCATCGCGCTTACTACTTTTGACGGCAAACGGTGGACTTCTCCCGAGCGTGGTGCGCAAACCTTGTCGCCCAGCCTGGACGGATGGATCTACGTGGCGGACCCGGCGCAAAAAACGGATGCGCTGGGGCCGGGAATTCTCTACACGGTTTATCTGGAACCCATCGCCACCGATGCGATTTTTGTTCCCGGCAAGGCCATTTCTCTCAAAGGAAATTTCACCGGTGAAGGCGGGAATTCGTTTTCGGCGATGCGGCGTACCTACATTTTTCGCGATTCGACCGGCACGCTGCTGAATCCGTTTCACAGTTACAGCGCTCTCCGGTATGGAGGATTTTCGCGTTTCCCGCCGCTCAACGCGGCCAAGCTACGTGCGGCGCCTGCGTATTATTCGCAGGAGATCACCGAAACCTACCTCCAGCTCCCTCCGCGGCTTGACCCGCGAATCCCGGAGCTTGCGCGGGAGATTGCCAAGAACGCGAAGACGCCTTTCGACATGGCCCTAGTGATGGAGAGCTACCTCCGTGACCGATTCACCTATACGCTGAATCTGAGCGGGAAACCGGGCGACGATCCGCTGGCGCATTTTCTTTTCAAAACGCGCGCCGGCCATTGCGAATATTTTGCTTCCGCGATGACCATCATGCTGCGCACGCTGGGCATTCCCGCGCGCGAGGTGAACGGCTTCCTGCCGGGTGAATACAACGACCTGGGCGGCGACTACATCGTCCGCGCGAGCGACGCGCATAGCTGGGTGGAAGTCTATTTTCCCGGGAATGAATGGCAGGTATTCGATCCCACGCCTGCGGCGCCGGAGAACGCAGGAAATTTCCTGACGCGCCTCGGGCAATACGCGGACTGGCTGCAAATCACATGGAGTGAATGGGTGATTGGCTACGACTTTGCCCACCAGCTGCTCCTGGCACAGAACCTTCAGCACACTTCAAAAGGCTGGAGCGAAACGGCGCGCGACTGGTTCCGGATGAAGCAACGAGCCAGCAGGAAGTGGATGCAGTCCTGGCAATTCCAGCATGGTGCAATCGGTTTCCTGCTGCCCGTCTTCCTCGTGGCGCTCCTTGTGGCGCTGCGATTCAATCTGTTTGCGGAACTGATTCGCCGGGTCCGTTTGTTTCTGCAATTGCGGGGCGCGAGATCGGCGCAAAGCAATCCTCAGCTTGCGTCGCGGCTGTACAGCGAACTGCTGCGAATCCTGGCACGGCGCGGCCTGCTGCGAGTGGAATCACAAACACCATACGAATTCGCCGCCGCGGTGAATTCGCCGAATCTCGCTTCCCCGGTCCGGGAATTCACGCAGATTTACGCCCACGCCCGCTTCGGCGGCGCGCCCTGCGACACCACCCGCCTCCGCCAATTGCTCGATCAGATTCGCTCCGCTCTGCGCGCGCGCTGACGCGCACCACAGTGTGCCGAGTACTCACTCACCCCGCTGGGGGTAATATGTCCTCTGGTAGGCGTTCATATGAAACGGGCTATTGTTCCCCGCTTTCTTATGTTTCCGATACTTGCGGTAACCACTCTAGCGGGACCACAAGGCACTCACTCAACGCAAGCTGCCTCGGCGTCCATCTCTCAAAACCCAAAATGGACCGAAGCCGATAGGAAAGCTCTTCTGGTCAAGGCACAGCGTGGAGACACGGGGTCGCAGTTTTGGCTCGGCTCTGCATATGAACAAGGCTGGTTTGGAAAGACCGACTCTCAAGAAGCGCTGAAGTGGTTCAGAAGGGCTGCGGCACGCGGTGATGCCGACGCGCAAAACAGCTTGGGACAAATGTATGAGGATGGGGAGGGTGTGAAACAGAATTACATTCTAGCTGCCAAATGGTACCGAAAGGCTGCGGACCACGTCCCAAACTTGGGAGGGGCAGGTCAAGGCAGGAACAATTTGGGTCTGCTCTATATGAAGGGTCTTGGAGTTCCGAAGAATTACGTTCAGGCTTACATGTGGTTCAAACTGGCCAGCACCGAAACAAACCTTGCCTATGCCAAAGCTCAAATGACTCCTGCCCAGGTTCTTGAAGCTGAGCGAATGGCAATGAAATGGAAGGGCCATCACCCAGAACGGTAAAGTCCTAAAGGAAGCCGCTAGGTTTTGAGAATGGCCCGAAACTGAGCCACGAGCATTGCGCCCCTGCTCGGTAGCGCGCGACTGCATGTTACAATTGAGAATTGCGCAAACGTGTAAATTCATTGCCTATGACTAAGGTCGGATTCGTCAGCCTGGGATGCCCGAAGAACCTCGTGGACAGCGAGGTGATGATGGGTATTCTTGCGCGCGGAGGCTATGAACTTACGCCGCGCGCGGACGAAGCCGAAGTGCTGGTGGTCAACACGTGCAGCTTCATCGAGGCGGCGCAGAAAGAATCCGTCGAAGCCATCCTGGAGATGGCGGAACACAAGAAATTTGGGGCGGCAAAGAAATTGATCGTGGCGGGCTGCCTGGTCGAACGGTTTCGAGCGCAAATTCTCGAGCAAGTTCCCGAGGTGGACGCCGTCGTGGGCACCGGCGAAGTCGAGCGCATCCTAGAGGCAGTGGAAGGCGATTTGCGCATTTTGCCCGCACAGCCGCCGGCGTTTCTCTATCACGATTTGACGCCGCGCATTGTCACCACGCCGAAGCATGCGGCTTACATTAAAATTGCCGAAGGCTGCGACCATCCATGCACGTTTTGCATTATTCCCGAGTTGCGCGGAAAGTTTCGCAGCCGCCGGTTCGAATCGGTGGTCCGGGAAGCGGAGAATCTGGCGAAGGCGGGCGCGCGGGAAATCACGCTGATCGGGCAGGATACGACTTCGTACGGCGAAGATCTGGGGCTGCGCGACGGGCTGGCACAACTGCTTGAAAAGCTCGCGCAAGTGGACGACCTTCTCTGGGTGCGATTCCTGTATGCGTATCCCAATCGCGTCACGCAGAAATTGCTGGATACTCTTGCGGAGCATCCGCGGCTTGCGAAATACATGGACATGCCGCTGCAACACGCCAGCAGGAACGTTCTGGCGCGCATGAAGCGCGGTTCGAACGGCGATGCGTTCCTGAAATTACTGGAGCGCATGCGCACGACGATTCCCGGCGTAGCGTTGCGCACGTCGTTTATCGTCGGATTCCCCGGCGAAACGGAAAGCGATTTCGAGGAACTTTGCGATTTTGTGAAAGCGGCGAAGCTGGATTGGCTGGGCGTGTTCGAGTATTCGGACGTGGACAACGCGGAAAGCTACGCGCTGGATGAAAAAGTGGATGCGAGAACGATTACTGACCGCCGCAACCGCTTGATGGCCATTCAAAAGAAAATCTCGCGAGAGAATTTGCGCGCGAAGTATTTGCGCACAAAATCGCGCGGGTCAGAAGAGCGTGCGTTCACGGCGCTGATCGAAGGTCCGTCGAAGGACAACCCGCTAGTCTGGGAAGCGCGGCTGGAAAGCATGGCTCCGGAGATTGACGGCAAGCTGTATCTCACCGATATCGAGCTGCCGATTGGAGATGTGGCCGCTGCTGGAGATGTTGCGCGCGTTGAAATGACGAAGGCGGACGCGTACGACCTGATTGGCCGCGTCGTGGAAATCCTGCCTCGCCCCGCCGCGCACGACAGCGACCTCGTGGCGCCTCCGGCGGTTCCCCCGGCGGAGAAACTCCATCGAATCGCTACCGGCGCTCCTCTCCGCGTCCTCGCCTGAGTTATACTCTCAGTCCGAAGAAGCTGCTGCTCCATGAAACACAGATGCCCCATTTGTAAAGTCGAGACGGACTCCGCGATTCATGCGGACTTTCCGTTTTGCAGCGAGCGCTGCCGGGAGCGCGACCTGGGCAACTGGGCCAGCGAAAAGTACGTCGTCTCCGATCCGATTTTCGATGAAGCGGAAATCACCGAGAGCAATCCCAAGACCGTCATCCTTGATTTGGACGAACCGAATGGCAGCGAAAACTGACGCAGTGCCGGCACGCGAACCGCGGCTCGAGAAGCCGCGGCTCGCGCTTGCGATAGCCACTGCATTGGGCGTCGGGTACATTCCGAAGGCGCCGGGCACGTTTGGCTCGCTGGTGGGGGTTGCGACCGCGTTTCTCTCCTCCGTCTTTTTTCTGCGGCCGGCGTCCCTTGGGGGATTCTTCTCGTTTCAGCCGAGTCACGACGCGGTCCTGATGGACAAGCATTTTCTCGTTCCCGGCAGCGACGTTCACGACGCTGTGCTGGCCCTGCCAATTTTCTGCGCGCTGGCGCTGCTTCTATTGCTTGGCGCGATCGGCGTCTGGAGCGCTTCCCGGGCGGCCGCTTACGCGGGGATCAAGGATCCTCAATTCGTGGTGGTGGACGAAGTCGCAGGCCAGCACCTCGCGCTCTTGCTCCCGTTGATTCCTATCGCGCTACCGAATCTGGCTACACACATGGACTTCTCCACCTTTGCCATTTTCTTCGCGCTGAGCCTGGTCAACTGGAAATACCTGCTGCTCGGTTTTATACTTTTTCGCGTGTTCGACGTCTGGAAGCCGTGGCCGGTGCGCCAACTGGAAAAACTCCCCGGCGGCTGGGGCATCATGGCAGATGACTGGATGGCGGGCATCTACGCAGCAATTCTTTTGCGAGTCGCGTTACACTTTGGGCTTCTCTCGCTGCACATTGGCTGGGTATGAAATTCGGGTTCGGGTCCTCGGCGGAAAAGAACGGCAATCCCCATATTGAGAGAGTTGCGCCCGCAGCGGCCATTCCCGGCGGGGAGATCGCTATTCTCGGCAGAGGCTTTGTTTCGCGCGGGCAAGCGCGCCCGGTGGTGCTTTTTGGCGAAGCGGAAGCGAGCCTGGCGCTTGCGGCCGAGAATCGCTTGATCGCGCGCGTGCCGGAAGGCGCGAACGGCGGCGTGGTGCGCGTCGCGACGGCGGGGCAGGAGAGCCCGCCGCATCCAGTTCACATCGGGACACAAATCGCGGACAACTTGCATCCCGTCGCGAATCCCGCGGTCGATCAAGACGGAAATATTTATGTAACGTTTTCCGGACCGCGTGGCCAGCGCGTTCCGGTTTCGCTTTACAAAATCACCACGAATTACAGCGTGAAGCCGTTTGTCACTTCGCTGATGAATCCCAGCGGCCTGGCTCTCGATCGCGAGGGAAATCTTTTCGTTTCCTGCCGCAACGACGGCACCATCCACCGCATTACACCGGACGGCCGCTCTGAGGAGTGGATGGAAGGAATGGGGATTGCGACGGGCATTGCGTTTGACCAGGCCGGCAATCTTTACGTCGGAGACCGCAGCGGAACGATTTTCAAAATCAGCCCAGGCCGCGAGATTTTCGTGTTCGCGACCATGGAGCCGTCCATCGCGGCATACCACCTGGCATTTCATCCGAGCGGCGATCTCTACGTGACGGGCCCGACCACTTCCAGTTTTGACCGCGTGCATCGCATCACGCAGGGCGGCGACGTCAGCGTTTTCTTCCGTGGACTCGGCCGTCCGCAGGGATTGGCTTTTGACCGCGACGCGAATCTATATGTTGCCGGGTCGTATGGCGGCCGCCGCGGCATCGTTCGGATTACGCCGCAGGCTCACGCGGACGTGGTGCTCAGCGGCTCGGGACTCGTCGGCCTCGCGCTCCAACCCTCCGGCCGCGCCATTTTGGCCACTACCGGCGCCATCTTCACGCTGGACTGGGACGTGCGCGGCTTGCCACTCGTTGCATAATGGACCAAATGAAAGCTGAAATTATCGCAGTGGGTTCGGAGCTTCTTACTCCGGACCGCCTGGACACCAACTCGCTCTTCCTGACCGAAGAGCTGAACAAACTCGGCATCGAGGTGGTGCGCAAATCCATTGTGGGGGACAATCGCGATACGCTGCGCGCCGCGTTCCACGAAGCGCTTCAGCGCGTCGAACTGGTCATCGCTTCGGGCGGTCTGGGGCCGACCGAAGACGACCTGACGCGGGAAACCGTCGCCGACCTTCTCGGGCGCAAACTTCAACTCAACAAAGCGATTCTTCAATACATCGAGGGACGCTTCCGTCAGCTAGGCCGCGAGATGCCGCCCGTAAATGTGCGCCAGGCGATGGTGCCGGAAGGCGCGGAAGTTCTCGAGAATCCGCGCGGCTCCGCGCCCGGCCTGTGGATCGAAGACCGTGGACGATGGATCGCGCTCCTGCCCGGGCCGCCACGCGAATTGAAGCCCATGTTTCAGGAGCAGATTTTGCCGCGGGTGGAGCGGCGCGCGTCCGGCGTTCGAATGTTTCACCGCGAGCTGCGCGTTGTGGGCATGGGCGAATCGGCGCTCGAACAGCGCATCAAGCCGATCTACACGCGCTACGCGGACGTGGGCACGACCATTCTCGCCGCGCCCGGTGAAATTCAGATTCATTTGCGCATTTGGACCGACGACGCCGCGCACGCGCAAAAAACGCTCGATGAAATCTCGCAGAGTTTTGAACTGGCGCTGACGGACCGGATATTTTCGCAGGACGGTTCTTCGCTCGAAGAAGTGGTGGCGAATATCCTTACGATGAACAGCGCCACGATTTCCGCGGCGGAAAGCTGCACGGGCGGGCTACTCGCGCAGCGCCTGACAAGCATTCCCGGAAGCTCGTCGTATTTTGTCGGCGGGGTGGTCTGCTACAGCAACGAACTGAAAACGGCCTGGGCCGACGTGCCGCCGGAGATCCTCAAGTCGAAAGGCGCGGTGAGCAGCGAAGTGGCGATTGCGCTGGCCGACGGCATTCGGCGGCGCGTCAGCAGCACGCTCGGCGTAGGGATCACCGGCATCGCCGGCCCGGGCGGGGGAAGCGAAGAAAAACCCGTTGGCACCGTGCACGTCGCGATTGCGCACGCGGGCGGAGTGAAAGAACGCGGCGTGCGCTTCCCCGGCGACCGCGAAGCGATTCGCTGGCATGCAGCGCAGCTCGCGCTGGACATGGTGCGGATCCATTTTCTCTACAATGGCGGCGAGCCGCCGGCGCACACTCGCAAAGGGTCTTGAACCGTGCGCCTGTTCGTGGCACTGGAGATTCCTCCCGGAGTGCGCGAAAGTCTCGGCGAGTTTCTCGCGGTGCTTCGCGCGCTTTCGTCGCAACCCCGGTGGGTGCGAGCGGATAACCTTCATATCACTTTGAAATTCATCGGTGAAGTGCAGCCGGAGAAACTTGGCGACATTCGAGTAGCGCTCTCCGCCGTGCATTCCAATCGATCGGTCACGCTCGATTTTCGAGGAGTGGGTTTCTTTCCAAATGAAAAGCGGCCGCGCGTTTTCTGGGCTGGCGTTGAAGCTTCCGCAAATCTCGGGCGACTTGCAGGCGACATCGACCGGTCCTTGGAAAAACTTGGCGTTCCGCCGGAGAAACGGCCTTTCTCGCCGCATCTGACGCTTGCGCGATTCGAACCGCCGGGACTGCCGGAGCTGCGCGCGGCCATCCAGGAAAACGCGCGGCGCGAATTTGGTTCCGTTGCAGCCCGGGAATTCCACCTGATCGAGAGCAAGCTGAAACCAGGCGGCGCGGAGTACACTACGCTCGAAACCTTTCCCTTCGTCGTGGCGGAGGTGTGAGAGCGCATGCGGTCGATTCCCATTACCATTCTGCTGATCCCCCTCGTTGCGTATCTGCTTGGGTCGATTCCCTTCGGACTGATCCTGGTGAAGCTTTTTGGCCGTGGAGACGTGCGCAAGGAGGGCAGCGGCAATATCGGCGCAACGAACGTCTCGCGCGTAGCGGGGCCGCTGGCGGGAATTTTGACGCTGCTTCTTGACGGTGCAAAAGGAGCCGTAGCCGTGCTCGTCGCGGGAAATTATTCGAATGACAGTGCGATGTGGATGGTGATTGCGGGGCTGGCCGCGCTCGTGGGCCACTGCTTTCCCGTGTGGCTCAAATTCAAAGGCGGCAAAGGCGTGGCAACGGCCGCAGGAGTGTATCTCGCACTCTGTCCTCCCGCGTTTCTTGGCGGGCTCATCTTGTTTCTATTGGTCGCCGGCTTCTCGCGGTACGTTTCGCTCGGCTCCGTGGCGGCTGCCGTGGCGATGCCGCTGCTGATGTATTTTTTCTGGGCGCCGCACCATGCTCCGCCGCTGGTCATAACGTTTGGGGCGCTCGCCGTAGCGATGCTCATCGTCTACAAACATGATGGAAATCTTCAGCGGCTGGTGCAAGGCACGGAGCCGAAATTTTCTTTCCGCAGGAAGAACGCCGAGTGACCAGGATCGCCATCCTCGGAGCGGGAAGCTGGGGAACGGCGCTGGCGATTGTGTTTTCGCGCAGCGATCGAAAACACGACATCTCGCTGTGGGTGCATGACGAGGCGCTGGCGGCCAGCCTGCGCCGGACACGCGAAAACGAAGCGTATTTGCCGCACCACTCCCTTCCGGTGAACGTAGGCGTCACGAACAACCTCAAAGAGGCTGTTTCCGGAGCAACGATCGTCGTCGGCGCGATGCCCTCGGCGCACGCAAGAGACGTCTACACGGAGGCTCTTCCCCGCTTTTCGCACGACGTGATTTATGTCAGCGCGACGAAAGGACTCGAGCCTGCGACGCACCTGAGAATGAGCACGGTCCTCACGCAGGTCCTCCAGCAAGCGACCTCGCCCAAGTTTTTCCCACGCATTGCCGTGCTTTCCGGACCGTCCTTCGCAGCTGAAGCGGCGCGCGGCGAACCCACTGCAGTGGTACTGGCTTCACGCGACGTCACCGTCGCGACTAGACTACAGGAGGAGTTCGCCGCGCCGTCGTTCCGGCTTTACACCAACGACGACGTACTTGGCGTCGAACTGGCCGGCGCGATGAAAAACGTGATGGCCATCGCCGCCGGGGCGTGCCAGGGATTGGGTCTCGGTTCGAACGCACTTGCAGCGCTGATCACGCGCGGACTTGCCGAAATGACGCGCCTGGCCGTTGCCTTGGGCGCGCGTCCTGAAACACTCAGCGGTCTGGCGGGTCTGGGCGATCTTGTGCTCACTTGCACCGGATCGCTCAGCCGCAACCGTTACGTGGGCGTCGAGCTTGGGAAGGGCCGGCCGCTGCACGAGGTCCGCGCGGGCATGCGCATGGTGGCCGAAGGGGTGGAGACCGCTGCACCGCTGCTGGCTCTGGCGCGCGAGCACCAGATCGAGATGCCCATCACCGAACAGGTGGACGCCATCCTCCATGCGAGGAGGTCGCCCAAGGAAGCCATCCGAAGCATCATGGAGAGGCCGTTGAAGCGGGAATAGAGCACTACTGAGCGGCCCCACCGTGCGCCGGTAGTACTAAAGTCCCAGTTGTAGATGCGCGACGCCTTCCCCTGCCCGGCCCCCTGAGACCCCCAGGTTCCCCTAGAATCAAGAGTAGGAATGTCGTCCAGCTTTCAATCCCGGTGGGAGCAGGTGCGCGCAGGACGTGTGCGCATTTTGTGGCTCGTTCTGGGCGCGCTTTTGATGGTCAGCGCGCTGCCGATCGGGCTGTATCACCGCCAGGTGCTGCAACTGAGCCAGGACAAGCTCGTGGATACGGAGCGCGTTCAGCAGACCGACCTTACGCGCTCGCTGGCGCAGGAAATCCAGCTTTTCGAATCCAACCTGACGCAGCAGCTCACCAGCGAGCGGCAGATCCTGGCGCTGACGGGCCTGATCGAAAACGTCGAAGATCCGGCTGCCGAGCCCAAGGTGACGCGCCTGCTGGAAAACTTTGTCGAAAGCAATCGGAACACGTTCATCTATCTGACGGCGGTGGGCAAATCCGGCAAAGGCACCAATGCCTCGCAGGGAAATTTCCGTGCGGAGCAGGATCCTTTCGTCCACAAGGCGTTGCGGAGGGCGTTTGAGACTTGCCAGCAGCCGCAGGTTCCCAAGTACCGCAGCGATCCTCTGGCACTTGCACCGGAGAACCGGCCGGCCTTTGTCGTTGCGATTCCGCTGAGAGACGTTAACGAAAATTTCACGGGGATGCTGGCCGCAGTCGTTTCGCTGGATTCGATTCTTCACCGCCTGCAAGAGGCCAGCGTCCGCGGACGCACCGTTTTCCTTGTGGATCACAGCGGCCACATGGTTGTGCATCCGGCTACGAAAGATTTCGTTCCCGGCGCGGATGCCACCGGCAATACCCTCGTCGCAAAGGTGAAGGCGCTGCCAAACGAGCTGCGCAACACGGAGACGGTCCGTTTTGCTGAAACGGAAAAGAAACATCCGGTCGAAATGATCGGAACGTATAGCACGCTTTCCGAACTGAATTGGGCGGTCATCGCGGAGCGTAGTCTCGATCAGGCACAGACGGACACGGGCGTCACCGACCTCAACCGCCAGGCGCTGGCGTTCGTCAGCGTGGTGATTCTGTCCGCTATTCTCGTTGGTTATTTCTTTGCGGTGGGCATCAGCGGGCCGATTCGCGGGCTGGCTGCCTCCACGCGCGCGATCAGCCGCGGCGAATTTCATCAGCGTTCGCCGGTGCGCGGCGCTTCGGAAATCAGCGAACTCGCTGAAAATTTCAACAAGATGGCCGGCGATATCGAGGAGTACATCGAGCGGCTGAAAGAAGCCGCCGAAGAAAACCGCGAGCTGTTCATCGGCTCGATTCGAATGCTCGCCGCGGCCATCGACGAAAAGGATCCGTACACGCGCGGTCACTCCGGCCGGGTGGCCAAATATTCGATGCTGATTGGCCAGGAATTGGGGCTTTCCGCGGCAGAGCTGGACAAACTGCGCATTGCGGCCTTGCTGCACGACGTAGGAAAAATCGGCGTCGAAGACCGCGTGCTCAAGAAGCCCGGCTCGCTGACGCCCGAGGAATTTGGATTGATGAAGCAGCACACGGTCAAAGGCGCGAACATCATGCGCCCGGTTTCGCAGCTCAAGGAGATGCTCCCGGGCATCGAGCTACACCACGAGCACATGGACGGCCGCGGCTATCCCTACGGCTTGCAGGGGCAGCAGATTCCGCTGATGGCGCGCATCATCGGCGTGGCCGACACTCTCGATGCCATGACCACCAATCGCCCTTACCAGTCGGCGATGGACCTCGATTACGCGCTGGACCGCATCCGTGCACTGACGGGCTCAAAATTCGATGCGGTTGTGGTGACCGCTCTCGATTCCGCTGTTCAGCACGGCAAGCTTCGCCTCAGCGCTGTTGAAGTTCACGTCTAAATTGGCAGACCATCCATGGCATTGAGACGCGGAGGTTTGGAAGTGACGTCCGCAAGACGCCAATTCAAGATATCGGCATTGAAGAGAAAGAATGAGCTTTTCTGCCGGATAGACATGTGGGGATTTGTGAGTGTCATGCTCACCTTGCTTTTTCTGCTCATGCCAGGGACTGTAGTGGACCCTAAGGGGCCTGCCGCGGACCTAGCTGGGGCTCGCTCAATTCGAATGCCCGGTGCTCTGAAAGAAGACGCCCTGCAGGTTATGGTAACGCGCGACGGCCAGGTCTACTTACGCGGTTCTCATCTTATGTGTGGGGATTTGGCGGATGAAATCCGCGAACGTGTGAGGAATTGCGCAGAAAAGAAAGCCTACCTGGCTGTGGATGCACGCGCCAAGTACGGAGATGCAAAAGCGGTCTTGGATCAGATACGCATGGCAGGAATAGAAAACGTGAGTTTCCTCACCGAAGAACCGTACCGCTAGAACCCATGCTTGACAAGGCATGCGCGGCCCGCGAAAGACGCTTCTGCTACAATTCAGGATTGTGGATAGACCGAAGCGCGCCACTGTATGATTTCACTTTTTGGCAAGAACGAGCCTGAGCCGACGCTACTTGAGCGGCTGAAGAAGTCCGTCAGCAAGACCAAGGCGGCTCTTTCTGAGACTGTTGATACGATTTTTCTCGGTGAGCGGAAGATCGATCCTTCGATCCTCAAGGATCTGGAGACCGCGCTGCTCTCCGCCGACTTGGGTGTGAAACCGACGCGCGAGATTTTGGATGCCGTGCGCGAAAAGATGGACCGCAACGCGCTCTCCGATGCCGCGCAGCTCAAGCACGAAATCAAGTCGCACATCATTCGAATACTGAACGCGCCTGTGCGGGCGGATGTTGCGGCCGCCAGCGGCATTGCCACCTCGCAGAATGGCAGCGGTCCGCGCGTGATTTTTATTGTCGGCGTCAACGGCGCGGGCAAGACCACCAGCATCGGGAAACTCGCGAACCGGCTTCGCCAGGAAGGCCGGAGCGTGGTGCTCTGCGCCGCGGACACGTTTCGCGCCGCTGCCGTCGAGCAATTGGAAATCTGGGCGCAGCGCAACGGCATTGAGGTCATCAAACAGAAATCCGGCGCCGATCCGGCAGCCGTTGTTTACGATGCGGTATCCGCCGCCAAGGCGCGCGCGGCAGACGTCGTCATTGTGGACACCGCGGGACGATTGCACACGAAATCCAACTTGATGGCTGAGCTTGAAAAAATGAAGCGCACCGCCGCAAAAGTGATTCCCGGCGCGCCGCATGATGTTCTGCTGGTTCTCGACGCCACCACCGGACAAAACGGTCTTGCTCAGGCTCGCGAATTCACTTCTACCGTTAATGTTAGCGGCATCATCCTCACCAAGCTTGACGGTACCGCCAAGGGTGGCATCGTCGTCGCGATTTCGCGCGAGCTGGGCCTGCCTATACGTTTCGTCGGCACCGGCGAGCAGATCAACGATATGGTTCCTTTCGACGCCGAAACGTACGCTAATTCCCTCTTCGACTGAACCGTGGACGCACACGCCATTCGCTTCATGCAACACGCGCTGGCCCTGGCGCACAAAGGCGTTGGCCTGGCCAGCCCCAATCCTATGGTGGGCTGCGTCATCGTGCGCGAAGGCCAGATTGTCGGCGAGGGTTTTCATCAATACGAATGGCGCGATCACGCGGAGGTCGTTGCGCTGAAATCCGCGGGCGAGAAGGCGCGCGGTGCGACGATGTACGTCACGCTGGAACCCTGCAACCACACCGGCCGCACGGGCCCTTGCACGGAAGCCATCATTGCCGCGGGCGTACAACGTGTCGTCGCCGCCATGGACGATCCAAATCCCGTCAATTCCGGCCGCGGCTTCGAGCGCCTCCGCGCCGCCGGCATCGAAGTCTTCACCGGCGTTTGTGAAGCAGAAGCGCGCCGCCTTAACGAGCCGTTTACCTGTTGGATTCGAACGAAAAAACCTTTCGTCACGCTGAAGTCCGCGCTGACGCTCGACGGCCAGCTTGCCCTTCCAAAGCGCGTAAAGAAATCAGGCAAGCGCACCAACCGCGATTGGATCTCGTCGGAAGAATCCCGCGCAGAAGTTCACCGCATGCGCCACGCCTCGGACGCCCTGCTGACGGGCATCGGCACAATACTCGCTGACGATCCGCTGCTCACCGATCGCAGCGGGCTCGCGCGCCGCAAACGCCTACTGCGCGTCATTCTCGATTCGAAGCTGCGCCTTTCACCCGCATCCCGCATCGTGAAGACTTCCGACGACGATCTCCTCATCTTTACCACCGCGCCGCTGACCTCAACCAAGGCATGCAGGTTGCAAAATGCTGGCGTCGAAGTCGTTCGCGCGAAAGCGAAGAACGGCCGAATGGATCTGCCTGCCGTCCTCAAAGAACTCGGCCGCCGCGAAATCCTGAGCGTACTTCTCGAAGCGGGACCTACGCTCAACGGGGCTGCTCTCACGGCGGGAGTCGTCCGCAAACTTTTCCTTTTCTACGCTCCCAAAATCGCCGGTGAAAACCGCGTCCCATTCGCCCTCGCGCCCATTCTCGCGCCACAGCACTTGCACGATGTCCAGATTCATCAGTTCGGTCCGGACTTCGCCCTCGAAGCCCGCTTGAACAACAATTTTCCGCGTTGACTTGGCAGTTCGACGCCGACATACTTTCTCAAGTGCTTCTCGTTTTGTTTCCCGTGATTTCAAACTCTTTGCGGAGGAGAAACCCGATGCGACGCACCACGATCTTGCTGGTGGCTTTTTCCTTGATTGGCGTACGAGGACTTGCAGCGCAAGAACACCACCACGAACTCTCCGCAGAAGAAATAGGTTCGGTCCACTTCTCAACTTCGTGTTCGAAGGGGGCGCAGCCCGGTTTCAACCGGGCGGTGGCCCTGTTGCACTCCTTCCAGTACGAACAAGCGAGGCAAGCCTTCAACGAAGTTGCAGCGCTGGATTCCTCCTGCGCGATGGCGCAATGGGGCGTCGCCATGTCCCACTACCACGGTTTGTGGGACAACGGAGATATCGCCGCAGGCCGGCTCGCGCTCAAGCAAGCGCAGGAAATCGCCGCCGCCAAATCCGCCACCGCAGCCCGTGAAAAAGCTTATATCGAGGCTCTTGCCGCCTATTACAGGGAAGATGGTAACGACACGGCCGCGCACTCCCATGAGTTCGAGCAGAAAATGGGCGAAGTGCAGGCGGCATACCCGGACGATAGCGAGGCCGCTATTTTCCACGCGCTCTCGCTCTCGATTACTGCGCCCAAGACGGACAAGACCTTTGCGAATCAGCGCCGGTGCGGTGAGATCCTCGAACCGATTTTCAAGAAGCAGCCTCATCATCCCGGCGTCGCACACTACATCATCCATTGTTACGACAACCCGGTGCTGGCCGAGAAGGGCCTGACTGCCGCACGTATGTACGCGAAAATTGCTCCCGCCTCAGCCCATGCCAATCACATGCCTTCGCACCTCTTCACTCGAGTTGGTTCGTGGAAGGAATCCAGTACTTCCAATTTACGCGCTGCGCAGTTGGCCGCGGTGGCTGAGCCCGCTTCGTCAAACGGCGAAGCGCGCGACCAGCGTCTCCATGCCATGGATTACCTCGAATATGCGTACCTGCAAAGTGGCCAGATCAAGCAAGCGAAAGCCGTGCTCGCGGAAATGAACGCACTACCGCCCGTTTCGGGACTGACGCTCACCGGTGACTATGCCCTTGCTGCGGTTCCCGCCCGCGCCGCCATTGAGCTCGGCAATTGGGAACAGGCCAGCGCGTTGAAGGTAAGAGAAGGCGCTGTGCCGTGGGCGGAGGCGATCACTTGGGCCGCCATCGGAGAAGGTAGTGCGCGGTCCGGAAATCTGGGCCGCGCCGCAACGGCCGAACATAAACTGGCCGCACTCCGCGATGTGGCTTCGAAGCAAAACAATGTCTACTGGTCGAATCAGATTGAAGTGCAGCGTCGCGAAGTGGCCGCCTGGATCGCGGAACAGACTGGCAAGAAGAGTGATGCCATCGCCCAAATGCGCTCCGCCGTTGAACTCGAGGAGAGCATGGACAAGAGCGCCGTGACACCTGGGGCAGTCACGCCCGCCCGCGAGATGCTGGCGGAACTGCTTGCGCTGGAAAATAGGCCGCAAGAGTCGCTAACAGAGTACGAAGCCGTTCTCAAGATGGCGCCCAACCGTTTCAACGCTCTCTATGGCGCCGCGCGCGCTGCAGAAGCGTTGGGGAATGAAACTGTCGCCAAGCAATACATCCAGAAGCTTTCGGAAATTTCCCCCGGCAACGAGCGGCCGAAAATGCCAGGCAAAATCGTGTCTTCTTCAAATTCACGCTGAGAGTCCATCGTCAACGCGTAACACGGCAGCCCCGGGGATGGCGTCATTCTTAAGCGCATTCAGTGCGCGATTGGCGTCACTCAAGGGAAAAATCCGCACGTGAGTACGAATGGGAATCTCGGCCGCAACATGAAGAAAATCTTCCCCGTCCTTGCGCGTGTTGTTGGCCACGCTGCGAATCATGCGCTCCTGGTACAGCAACTCGTAATCGAAGGACGGAATCGGGCTCATGTGAATTCCGCCGAGCACCAGCACGCCGCCTTTCTTGAGGGCCTTTAGGGCAGCCGGAACAATTTCTCCGGCTGGCGCGAAGACAATTGCCGCATCCAGCCTCTTCGGCGGCTCATCGAATGTTCCTCCCGCCCACGCTGCGCCCAACTCCAGCGCGAGCTTTTGATGACGCGCATCGCGCGTGGATGCAAAAACTTCGACGCCCCAGTGCCGCGCTACTTGAATTGCCACGTGCGCCGCCGCGCCAAACCCATAAAATCCCAGCCGCCCGCCTCGCACAATTCCTGAAAGCCGCAACGAACGAAATCCGATGATTCCCGCGCAGAGCAGCGGCGCAGCCTGCTCGTCGGGAAATCCATCCGGAATCGCATAAACAAAATCTTGCGCCGCGACAATGTATTCGGCATAGCCACCATCCACGCTGTAGCCCGTAAACGCCGGATTGTCACAAAGATTTTCCGCGCCCGACTTGCAATATTCGCAAGTTCCATCCGTGCGATGTAGCCACGCAATTCCCACCCGCGCGCCCATCGCAAATCGCCGCGCATTCTCGCCTTGCTTTTCAACGATTCCGACAACCTGGTGCCCCGGAATCACCGGTGACTTGCGCGGGACCAGTTCACCTTCAATCACATGCAAATCCGTCCGGCATACTCCGCAAGCTCGCACGCGCACCAGGACTTCACCTTTGCCCGGATTGGGTGTGGCCGCTTCCGTGAATTCCAATGGATTCGTCTCAATCGCCGCTGGTGCCGGTAACAAACATGCTTTCATCACGCGACCTCCGTGTCGTTTCCGCTCTCCAACGGACTCCAGTCTAGTGCCGTCTGCCTTTTGCGGGAAATGCTGTACACTCGGATTCGAGAACGATCGAAAGCCATCATGTTCACTGGAATCATCGAACATCTCGGGACGATTGAAACCCTCGACCTCAAGCGCGATGGCGGCCGCGTCACTATCCACGCGCCGTCCCTCGCGCCGTCGCTCGCTGTTTCGAACAGCATCGCCGTAAACGGCTGTTGCCTTACCATCGTTGATCTTCATAACGGCCGGCTTTGCGCCGATCTATCCGGCGAGACCCTCAGCAAAACTTCTTTTGGTTCGGAAAGCGCCGGTTTGAAGCACGGCGCACGCGTGAATCTCGAGCAGCCACTCACGGCCGGAAAAGAATTTGGCGGACACTTCGTGCTCGGCCATGTGGACACCGTCGGCCACGTCACGCATCTCACGCCCGAAGGCGACAACTGGTGGTATGGCGTGAAGGTTCCCGAAGAATTTGCGCGCTACATCGTCCCTAAAGGATCCATCACCATCGACGGTATCAGTCTCACCGTCGCTCGCTGGAAGAACAACATCGTCGAAGTCGCCGTCATTCCCTACACCTACGAACACACCAATATCCGCGACCGCAAACCCGGCGACGCGGTCAACCTCGAAGGCGACATTCTGGGAAAATACGTGGAGCGCTATCTGGAAGCGCAGCGTTCTTCTTCGCTCTCAAAAATATCGATGAGCGACCTCGTCGAACAGGGCTTCTAAGTTCTAGCCGGCGCTGAGCGCTTTTCCCGCGCCCCCCGCCAATACAAAACCAGTCCCAGCGCAATCGCCGCCAGCGTTCCGATGAAGAGCTTGGCCTCGAACAGCACTTTGTTCGAAGAATCTCCCGGCGGCACCATGGAAACTGCCATGCAAACCAGCACCACAAGGAATCCAAGACCGGCGATCAACCACACGCCCGTCATACCCCCAGGAATCAGGACAGCGTGTTCATTTTCCCGCCGGTCTCTTCGCTTTGCGAGCTTGATCGCTGCCGCGAACATGTACAGAAACGGAATGAAGTAGATCAAAATGGTGATGTCCACCAAAACTTGATATGCGCCCCGCATGGTCTCGCTGATTTGGCTGATGAGCAGTACCGCGCCGGACGCCAGCGCTTGCACGATGATCGAGACGTACGGCGTTTTCCACCGCGGATGAATTTTTCCAAACGCGGCCGGCAAGTAGCGGTCGATTCCCACAACAAACGGCACCCGGGCGATTCCCGCCACCGTGCTTCCGACTCCGCCTGCATTGCCCATCGAAACCACAAGCGCGGCCATCACGCCAACGAATCCGATCCGCAGCGCCATCGAGCCGTGCGTGATAGCTTGAAACACGCCGCTCTTTGGATCCACTTCCGAGGCGGGAATCATCGACAGCACTGCGAATGTGCCGAGGATGTAGATTGCCGCGATCATCGCCCCCGAGGTCACCACCGCCCGCGGCAGCGTCCGCCGCGGATCCCGGATCTCCGCGCTCATTGCCGACACGAGCTCAAGTCCGGTAAATGCAAACGCGATCTGCGACCAGAAGTTCACCGTGTCCCAGCTCCAGTGCGGCATCATATTCGCCCAGGTGAAGTGCGTCACGGAACCGTGTTGAAACCAGAGCATCGTGGCGATGCCGACGAGCATCAGCAAGGGAATATACGTGGATACGCCGCCCGCGTTTTGCAGCCACTTCCCCACATTGAGTCCGATGACATTCAGTACCACCGCCACAAAGAGCAACACAAAAGAGCCAACCAGCAAAAAGGTTCTGTCTTGCGCGAGCGCCGCTCCTCCGGACCCTGCGAGGTACCCGCTCATTGCCGCGCTCGCCATCAACAGGCCGGGAAAATAAAAGATCGTATAGATCCAATAGGTCCAGCCCGCCACGAATCCGTGGAAATCGCCGAAGGCCTCTTTGGCCCACACGTACAGTCCGCCCTCCTCCGGAAAGCGCGACGAAAGTTCATTGATGACCATCGCGGACGGCACAAAGAAGAAAACTGCCGCCAGCACCCAGAGGCTGATCGAGGAAGTGCCGTTGTGGGCCGCAGCAGCAATCCAGCGCGGCCCCAGGACTGTTGCGATGTTGAAGAGAAGGACGTCCCAAAAGCCCATCTCTTTTCGTAATTGTTTAATCGGATCGGCGGAACCGTTCGCCGTTTGGCTCACAGAGTCACGTCCAGCGCCGGAATCAGTTCGTCTTGCATTCGAAAGTTCTTAAGAAAGGGATCCTCTGAATCTTCAAAGTCAGCCCATGGCCCGAAGAAAGTCACGCGGCCTTCCTGAAGAAACACGACCACGTCCGCCAGTTTTTTCGCCAGATGCGTATCGTGTGTGACCACGATCGAAGTTTTGTGAAACGCCTGCTTCAATCGCAGGATCAAGTCGCCCGCATGCGCCGCCATGATCGGGTCCACCATCGTTGTCGGCTCGTCATAAAGAATCGCGTCGGGATTTTGCGCCATCGCCCGGCCGACGGCCACCGCGCGCTTCATCCCCGTTGAAAGCTCGCTCGGCAATTTTTCGAGCACGTCATCCAGCTCCAGCATCTTCGCAATCTTCGTCACATACGCATCAATGTCCTCGTACGTCAGGCCCGTCTGGCCCTCCAGCGGAAATGCGATGTTCTCGGCAACCGTGAGCGAATCGAAAAGCGCGCCCGACTGAAACACCATCGTCACTTTGCGCCGAATCGGTTCGAACTCCTCTTCACTGAAATTTGTGACGTCCACCCCGTCGACAAAAACTTGCCCGGAGTCCGCCTTCAGAAACCCCATGATGTGTTTCAGCGATACGGATTTCCCGACGCCGCTGCGCCCCATGATCACGCAGGTCTCGCCGCGTTTCACCGTGAAGCTCACGTCCTTCAACACCGGGCGGTCGTCGAACGCCTTGCATACATCGCGAAACTCAAAATAATTGACCGCGTTGCCACTGTCTTGCGCTGCTTCGCTCACGCGCTCTCCGTTTTGAAACTCCGGCTGGCTTCTTCGTAGTCCGCCTGCGTATTCATGTTCCAGAACAGCCGCCCTGCGCTATCAAACCGTTTCCAGTCCGCCTCGTCAAGGACTTCCGAGCGCAGGAGTGCGACACCGTCCGTCACTTTGCGAATGCCCCTTTCAAACGCCGCACGCAGCGTTTCGGCCGCGTCGGTTCGCCAGCACGCGCACAGCGGCTCTGGCCCACCTGTGGAATGCGGCAGAATGACTTGCGCTGCACTCCTCGCGGCTCGCGTCGCCATATATTCCAGCCACTCGCGCGTCAAAAACGGCATGTCGCAGCTCAAAATCAGATTCCATTCGGCCCGCGCCGCACTTCCAGCAGCATCTTCTAGCGCGGTGATGATTCCACCTAGCGGCCCCTCCCCGGGCCATCGATCCTCAACAATTTCCACTCCGAACGCCTCGTACTTCCCGCGCACTGCAACGACTTTTGCTTCCTTCGCGGCACCCCGCAGAAGCTCGACCATGCGCGCCAACATGGGCTTCCCGCCGAACTCAACAAGGGCCTTGTCCTGCCCAAATCGCGTGCTTCCCCCACCAGCGAGCACGTAGCCCGCGAGATAATTGGAGGTCGCCGTACTCGCAATAAAATTCACCAGTCACCAGTCACGAGTCACCAGTTATTCTTCTTCCAGCGGTTCGCGGCCCGGTCGCCTTATTCCCAATTCGCGAAGTTTCTCCTGCAAACTCTGCCGGTGTAACCCGATAGTGGCCGCAGTTCGAGATACGTTCCAGCGATGCTCCGACAATTGTTTCGTCAGGTACGCTACCTCAAACTTCCGCTTGGCCTCCCGGAAATCGCGTTCGCCAATACCGTGGTCCGGCCCGCCATTGTTCTGCTTGTGCGAGAGCGCCTCGCCATGCACAACCTCCGCCGGCAGATCATCAATACCGATTTCGTCGCCTTGAGAAAGTACCAGGCTTCGTTCCAGCGCGTTCTTCAACTCGCGCACGTTTCCCGGCCAATCGTATTTCTCGATCGCTGCCACCGCCTCGCGTTTCAATCGCGCCGTTCGTCCCAGCCGTGCTCCATGCATTTGCAGGAAGGTATCCGCCAGCAGCGCGAGGTCTTCCTTGTGCGCGCGCAGCGGCGGCAACTCCAGGGTCACCACACGAAGCCGGTAGAACAAATCCTCGCGAAATTTTCCCGCACGAATCTCTGCCGCCAGATTTCTATGCGTCGCGCTGATCACGCGCACGTCCACGGGAATCGATTGCGTCCCGCCGAGCCGCTCGATGGTGCGGTTTTCCAGCACGCGCAACACTTTGGCCTGCGTCACCGGATTCATATCTCCAATTTCGTCCAGGAAAATCGTCCCGCCGGTGGCCAGCTCGAACTTCCCCTTTTTCTGTTGCGCCGCGCCCGTAAACGCTCCGCGCTCGTAGCCGAATAATTCCGATTCGATCAGTGTCTCCGGAAGCGCCGCGCAATTCACGGCCACGTACGCTTTTCCCGCGCGCGGCGAACGCGCATGAATTTCCTGCGCCAGCAAATCCTTTCCTGTTCCGCTCTCGCCAAGGATCAAGACCGTGGAATCCGTCGGCGCCACGCGATCCGCCATTTCGAACGAGCGCCGCATTTCCGCCGAGCGCCCGATCATTTGCCCAAACTGCCCTTCGGTCGTCAACCGCCGCCGCAACGCATCATTTTCCTTTTCCAGCGTCGCCAGCTTCAAAAGATTCGCCACCCGTTGCCGCAATTCCTCCAATTCGAATCCCTTTACCAAATAATCCGCCGCCCCAAGCTGCAGCGCTTCCACCGCAGTCTTGGCCGTGTCCAGCGCCGATACCATCAGCACCGGAATCTCGCTTCCCTGCTCGCGCATCCACCGCAGAAACGACAGTCCATCCTGACCCGGCAGAACCACATCCAGCAGCACGAGATCCGGCTGCTCCCGTGCCAGCGCCTCGGTGGCCGCTTCCGCCGAATCCGCCTCTGCGATTCGATATTTCGCTTCCAGCGCCCGCCGCAGCCCGTATCTCGCCGCCGGCTCGTCTTCTACGATCAGAATGGTCTTCATCTTATTTTCCTTACTTCCTTACTTCCTTACTTCATTACTTCTTTGTTCCTTCCACCGGCAGCGTCACCCGAAACCGCGTCCCATGGCCATCTCGCATCGGACTTTCGCAATTCATCTTCCCGCCGGACTCCGCAACGCGCCGCGCCACAATGGCCAAACCTAATCCGGTCCCCTGCGATTTCGTCGTAAAAAACGGCTGCAAGATCTTTTCCTGCAGCGCCGCCGGGATGCCCGGGCCGTCGTCTTCCACCGCAAGGACGCACTCCCCATCGTTCGAATCCGCAGCCACGACCACCCGCCCCCCGCGCGGCGTCGCTTCCAGCGCATTTACCAACAGATTGGACAAAATGTCATGGAGCGCCTCAGCGCTCGCCGCCACTTTGGCGTTGTTCCCGAAAACGTTTGTCTGCAGCTTCACGCCCCGCTTCTCCGCCTCGTGCGACAAAACGCCCGCCACCTCTTCCACCACCGCTCGCGCTTCGCAGTTCCCGGCAACGCTTCCGCCGCGCACCGCGGGCCGGCTGAACTGCAGCAGTTGATTCAGCTTCGTCGAGAGCCTGCCGATTTCTTCCAGCACCATTTTCGTTTCTCCGCGAATCGGTTCCGGCAGCTCCGGGTTTTCCATCTGCACCTGCAGAATCGTCTTCATGGAACCGAGCGGATTTTTCAGGTTGTGCGAGATGCTCGCCGCCATCTGTCCCACCAGCGCCAGCCGCTCGCGTTCCGCCAATTCCCTTTCCAGCCGCAGTTTTTCTTCAATCAGCCGGCACAAATCCAGCGCCCCCGGCAACTGTTCGCACAAAAACTCCAGCGCCACTTTCGTCTCTCCCGATATCGCCGCCCCATGCGGTTCGACCGAGAGCGTGCCGATCGTCCTGTTCCCTTGGAGGATCGCGAATCCTTGTTTGAACACCTTGCGGGCGGGAACCCGCTCCTCCTTGCCGGTCAATGGATCCCAGAGCATGCATCCCACGTCGGCCAGCTCAAATTGTTCTTTCAAGCGGCTCTCAATGAAACTCGCCAGCTGAAGCACATCACCCCGGCGCGCTTCTCCGTTGATTTCTGCCGAGAGACGACGCGCCAGCTCCATCTCTTTCAAAGCCGTTTCCTGCAGTCTTCGCCCTAGCGCTCTTTGCAACGGCTCAATGAAAATCACGAGTATGAAAAGCAGAATTGCCGCCGTCGCCTCAGGAGGCAGCACCGGCTCCAGCCAGGTACCGAGTCTGCGCACCAGGCTCAAGTAAAGCAACGCCAGGAACGTGGCAGAAATTGCGTACAGCAGATTCTTCTGCCGCCCGATCTGCAAGAAATTATGCCGCTGAACCAGGTAGATCAGCACCGTGAACGGCAAGATGGGTAGAAACGAAAAAGCCGTGGCCACCGCTTCTGCCGTTCGTGCTTCAACAGGGATCGGCGCAAAGTGCAACCCGGCGACTGCCAGAAACGACAAGACGAAAAAGGCCAGCAGCGTCCAGTGGAAATAGCGCTGCGGCTTGTCTGGTGCCGCCGCAGCGAACCGCCCTTCCCATCCCGCGCTCCACGCCAGGGCCGCTGCAAGCACGATCGCGAAGCCAGGCCCAAGGGATCTTCCGGGCACGAGAAAGTCGAAATGGGGATCCTGATAAAGAAGCGGAATCCGCTGAACCGCGAGATGCACACCAGCGGCATAGAAAACCAGCAACACGGCCAGCTTCCATCGCTTGCTCCTCAAGAGACCTCGCGTCTCCGCATACTCGATGTGCAGATGCAAGAGCACTGCGGGCAACAAACACAAGCCCAGAGTGATGATTCCAATCGCAAATTCGTTGAGTGCCGCGGGCGGCTGGGGATAGTAGAGGTGTGAGTTCAGCGCGAGAAGGGACCCGCTGTAAAACAAGAACAGCGCCACACAGAGAGAAAAGAACACGCGTTCAAAATTTCGCTGTCGCCGGTAACCGACAATTGCCACCATCCAGAAGAGCAGCAACAGCGTGCCAAACGTGTGGCCTATCAGCCGGATGTAGATCAGCGATCCCATGAGCCTCCGCGTGCGAAATTCTACCCTGAGCCTATCTGCAGTACAATCGCCGTGTGTCACTTTTTTCTTGCACTAGCTAAGTGCTTATAAACAGACAGCTTAGAGAATTCATAAAATCTACAATCCTATCGTGGCTTGTCCGGGAAAGACTTGACATGCAAGGCTTTTCTGCTATATTAGCAGTCGGCTGGGAGGAGTGCTAATTCCCCTTTTCCTTGTAGCCGCAATATAAGCCGCAAGTTCACCTACGGAGGTTGTTCAAGATGGCAGTGAATCTCACCCCGCTCCACGACCGTGTCGTCGTGAAGCGTATTGAAGAGAAGGAAAGCATCAAGGGCGGCATCATCATTCCGGACTCCGCCAAAGAAAAGCAGCAGGAAGGCGAAGTCATCGCCGTTGGCCCTGGCAAGCGCGAGAAGGGTGAACTTTATCCCCTCGACGTCAAGGTTGGCGATCGCGTGTTGTTCGGCAAGTACGGCGGCACCGAAATCAAAATCGAAGACGAAGAGCTCCTCATCCTCCGGGAAGAAGAGATCCTCGCGAAGCTGAGCGGCGCCGCAAAAGCAGCAAAGAGGTAGTGGCGGGTCTTTAGACCCGTTCGTTTCTGTTCAGAATTTCCCACTTGCACGAAGATTATCAGGAGGAATTTAGAAATGGCGAAGCAGATTGTTACAGGTGAGGCGTCACGCCAGGCGATTTTGCGCGGCGTGAATATCCTTGCCGACGCAGTGAAGATTACCCTCGGCCCCAAGGGCCGCAATGCGGTGATCGAAAAGAAGTTCGGCGCGCCGATCATTACCAAGGACGGCGTGACCGTAGCCAAGGAGATCGAACTCCGCGATCCCCTCGAGAACATGGGCGCGCAGATGGTCCGTGAAGTCGCTTCCAAGACTTCCGATGTTGCCGGTGACGGCACGACCACCGCGACCGTGCTCGCGCAGGCTATCTTCCGCGAGGGCGTGAAGACTGTCGCCGCAGGCGCCAGCCCCACCGCTCTCAAGCGCGGCATCGAGAAGGCCGTCGAAGTCGCCGTCGAAGAGATCAAGAAACTCCACAAGGACGTCAAGGGCGACATGATCGCCCAGGTTGGCACCATTTCCGCCAACAACGACAAGCAAATCGGCGGCATCATCGCCGAAGCCATGAAGAAGGTCGGCAAGGATGGCGTCATCACCGTCGAGGAATCCAAGACGATGGAGACCACCCTTGAAGTAGTCGAAGGCATGCAGTTTGACCGCGGCTACCTCTCCCCCTACTTCATCACCGACCCGGATCGTATGGAATGCGTGCTCGAAGACGTCCGCATCCTCATTCACGAAAAGAAAATCAGCTCGATGAAGGACCTGCTCCCGCTGCTCGAGCAGACCGCCAAGATGGGCAAGCCCCTCTTGATCGTCGCTGAAGACGTCGAGGGCGAAGCGCTCGCGACTCTCGTAGTGAACAAGCTCCGCGGCACGTTGCAGTGCGCTGCCGTCAAGGCCCCGGGCTTTGGCGACCGCCGCAAGGCCATGCTCGAAGACATCGCCACCCTGACGGGTGGCAAGGCCATCACCGAAGACCTCGGCATCAAGCTGGAAAACGTGAAGCTTGAGGACCTCGGCCGCGCCAAGAAGGTTGTGATTGATAAGGACAACACCACAATCATCGAAGGCGCCGGCAAGTCCGCCGACATCGAGGGCCGCGTGAAGCAGATTCGCGCGCAGGTCGAAAACACCACCTCCGACTACGACAAGGAAAAGCTCCAGGAGCGCCTTGCCAAGCTCGTCGGCGGCGTCGCCGTCATTAAAGTCGGCGCAGCCACCGAAACCGAGCTGAAGGAAAAGAAGGCTCGCGTCGAAGACGCTATGCACGCCACTCGCGCGGCTGTCGAGGAAGGTATTGTTCCCGGCGGCGGCACGGCCCTGCTGCGCTGCCTCGGGGCCATCGAGAAGCTCAAGCTGCATGATGACGAAGCTGTTGGCGTCGGCATCGTGAAGCGCGCTCTCGAAGAGCCTTCCCGCCAAATTGCACTCAACGCCGGCCATGAAGGCGCCGTTGTGATCGGCAAGATCCGCGATTCCAAGGACGAAAACTTCGGCTTCAACGCCGAGACCGGCGATTACGGCGACATGATCAAGATGGGCATCATCGACCCTGCCAAGGTCACCCGCCTCGCACTGCAGAACGCAGCGTCCATCGCGGGCTTGATGCTCACCACCGAAGCTCTTATCGCCGACATCAAGGAAGAGACCAAGGCGGCCGCAGCCGGTGGCGGAGCCCCCGGCGCTGGCGGCATGGGCGGCATGTACTAGGTTTTCCAGCTCGCCCGCAACCTCAATCCTAAAGGGGCGTCCTCGGTGCAAACCAGGACGCCCTTTTTCTTTCTTACTCGCCCGCGCACGCCCGTAGGGCTGGCCTTCTGAGGTCAGCCGCCCCACACTTGCAGCGGTCGACCTTCAGAACGGTGCTTCTCACTCTTCTTCTGTGCCCACTGTGTCAATTCTTTTTTCTTTCCCCCGCTAACCCATAAAGCGCGAGAATGTCACCGGCCGCCACCGCACGTTCCGCTGCGGCCGCCCGCAAAACGAGATAGGAGGCAATAGAGAAAATGGCCGAGTCAGAGATAACTCGAAGAAGTTTTAACAAGACCCTCGCTGGAGCCGCCGTTGGCATGCTCGCCTCGGCTGGGCCGCTGGCGCGTGCTGTCCTGGGAGCCAACGATCGGATCGGCATCGGCCTGATCGGCGCCGGCGGCATGGGTCAATTCAACCTAAAGGATTTCCTGAAAACCGATCAAGTCGATGTCGTCGCCATCGCCGATCCATTCGTGCCCAATCTGGACCGCGCTCTCGAGCTTACGGACGGAAAGGCCAAAGGCTTCAAAGACTTTCGCGCGATCCTCGACAACAAGGACATTCAGGCGGTGATCATTGCAACCCCTGACCATTGGCACGCCATCCCCATGATCATGGCCTGCGAAGCAGGCAAGGATGTCTATGTCGAAAAGCCTCTCTCGCACACGCTGGCCGAGGGCCGCAAGATGGTCCAGGCAGCGGCGAAATACAACCGCATCGTGCAGGTCGGCACCCAGCAACGCTCTGGTGAACATTTCCAAAAGGCAGTCGAGTTGGTGCAGAGCGGAAGAATCGGAAAGGTCACGCTTGCCAAGACGTGGATTCACAGCAATAGCTCGCCCGCCGGCATGGGCAATCCTCCCGACACCGATCCCCCTGCTTGGCTCGACTGGGACCTTTGGCTTGGACCCGCTCCCTACCACGTCTACAACCGCAATCGCTGCATCGGCAGCTTTCGCTCCTTCTGGGACTATTCCGGAGGAACATTGACCGACTGGGGCGTCCATCTGCTGGACGTTGTCCATTGGGCGATGGGAGTGGATGCGCCCAAGACCGTGAGTGCCTTCGGCGGAAAGTACGTCCTCAATGACAACAGCGAAATTCCGGACACCCTCGAAGTCGTCTTCGAATACCCTGCGTCCCCCGTGAGCGGCAAAGAATTTATCGTCACCTGGAGCAACCGCCACACCAATACGCGTGGGCCGGACGGCCACAACTACGGCATCGAGTTCTACGGCACCGAGGGCACGCTGTTCCTCGACCGCGACGGCTACACCGTGTGGCCGGAGCGCAAGCCCGTCGGAGGCGAGAGCGTCATGGCCTTCGGCGTGATCAAGAGCGAAGGCTCCGCCCAGCACTACCCGCACGTGGTGAACTTCCTGGACTGCGTCCGCTCACGTCGCAAGCCCAACTCCGACGTCGAGACCACCCACCGCTCGACCAGCGCCCCGCACGTAGCCAATATCGCCTTCAAACTGGGCCGCAAACTCCGCTGGAACCGCGACAACGAGCAGTTCCCGAACGACCCCGAAGCCAACAAACTCCTCTCTAAGCAGTACCGCAAACCCTGGAATATCATTTAGTCCGTGCGCGATCGCCATCCCATCGCAAGTTACTTTGCGTTGACGTTCGCCGTCTCCTGGTGCGGCGCGCTGCTTGTCGCCGCGCCGCACCTCTTGCATGGCCAGCCCGTGCCTAAAATGGCCGGCCTCCTGATGTTTCCCGCCATGCTTCTGGGCCCCAGCGTGGTCGGCATTGTTTTGACCAGGCTTGTCGACGGCCGCTCTGCTCTCCGCGAACTCTTTTCGCGAATGCGCCGCGTTCGCTTCCCTCTGCGCTGGTACGCCGCGCTCCTGACTCCGCCCGCCCTCGTTCTCACTGTTCTTCTGCTATTGAAAACTTTCGTTTCATCCGTCTACGCCCCCAATCGATTCTGGATCGGCGTCCTGTTTGGAATTCCCGCCGGCTTCTTCGAGGAGATCGGCTGGATGGGCTTCGCCTTCCCGAAAATGCGCGAAAAGCTTCCCGCTCTTTCTGCAGCGGTCTTGCTCGGCCTTCTGTGGGGCCTCTGGCACGTACCCGTCATCGATTACCTGGGAACCGCCACCCCTCATGGTCCCAACTGGTTCCCCTTTTTTCTTGCCTTCACCGCCGCGTTGACCGCCATGCGCGTTCTCATCGCCTGGCTCTACACCAACACAAAAAGCGTGCTCCTAACTCAACTCATGCACGCCTGCTTCACCGGCTCGCTGGTCATTTTCAGCCCGCCGGGTGTCACCGCCGCCCAGGAAGCCTTCTGGTACGTCCTCTACGCCTCCGCTCTATGGCTCGCCGTCGCCCTCGTCGCGCTCACCTTCGGCGCCAAAACTCTCCGATCCTCTCCGCGATAACCGAATGCCAACGTGTCCCGTGTTCCGACGGGGTCGGGAGCCCCGGAGGAAAGGGTATTCCGCTTCCCCATGCCCCAGGGGCGGGTGCCCCCGGAGGCTGGCTCACCCGCGAGGAGCGTGCCTTACACGGTCTCAGACTTGGATGATCAGGGGCGGCAGTAGAGGTCGAGCGCCCACTGGAGGGTTGCGCAGCGGGCCGTGTGGACAAATCCGGCAGACTCCAGGACGGACGCCATACGTTCCGGCGCGTGAACGAAGGCGCGAAACGGGTCTTGCCGTATCCGATACCAGGAGTTTTCCAGCACAACGGCGGCGCGCACGTACCACACGTCGAGAGGATAGGTGAACGCCACCATGCGGCGCGCGCGGGTAGCCGCTCCCCGGAGGAGCCCTTCCACTTCAGGGTAACAGCAGACGACGCGGTCGAGCGTGACGATATCGGCGTCGGGCAAGGTGTCTGCCGTCGCCGCGAAGTCGCCGAGGAAGAATTGAGCGGCGCGGGAGGCGCCGCGAGAGGCGAGGTGGCGCCGAGCGGCCTCGAGATAACCGGCTGAGGCGTCCGCCAGTGTCACGCTGGCCAGCCCTGCGCTGTTGAGTTCCACCGCGATCACGCCAATCCCACCGCCGACGTCGAGAAGACGGAGCCCCTGCAACGGCCAGCGGCGGAGTTCCGTTAGAAGCATTCGCGTGGTGGCGTCCGGACCCCGGCGTTGATAGCGGCGCAGATCACGGTCCGCCTTCTTGGGATTGAAGTGCGCGGCAGCAGCGCAAGGGCCATTGCAACACGTCATGGAGTGAACCTCGATGGCTCGCAGGGACGCCGGTTAGGAATGCTAGCAGAGCAGGGATGGTGGCCCAACTCTTCCCTGGGTGGGTGGGCGGGTGGCGCGGGTGCACCATACGCCGTTGGCGTTTACCACGACCCGGTCGGAGCGTGGATTTCCTCCCTTCTCAATACTTCCTGTTTCATTTTTCTGATTTCTAGTTTCTGACTTCTGATTTCCAATTTCAATTTTCCAATTTCCGTCTCGCTCCCGAGCGCATAATGCATCGAGGTACTGCTCCATGCCCTCTGAGCAAATCGATCCTGCAACCAACTCCCCTGCCGCTCCCCAAATAACGGGACCGCAGCGGCCTTGGGCTCGTCCCCTGGCCATAACGACTGCTGCACTGTTCGTCGTCTCTTGGGCGTTCCCCGCGGTCGCGGGCCTCTCAAAAAACACGGCGGACTTCTCAAAATGGTGGGGCAGGCTGGATGTCGGCTTGTCCTTTGTTCTCGCGATCCTGGCATTTACAATCATGGTGCTCGCCGAGGGCAAGGTGAATCAGCAAGCAGTCGACGCCACCTACCACGCCTATCGAATTCTGATCCATGGCATCTTCGTCCTGCTCGTCGTGTTTTTCCTGACAGGGGACCGCATCATTTGGATCAATTGCCTGACCGGCTTCGCCTGGCGTGCTTGGCTCCTCGCCTATTGCCTCCCCGCCTGGTTTACCGCGTTTGCTGGGGGTCGGAGCTTCGGCTCCGACATAAGTGCAACACAATAATTGTCATCCCGACCGAAGCGGCCGGCTTTTTCCTCCGCTCGCAAACGCGAGCACCGGCCGCGCAGTGGAGGGATCGGTGGCCTACCCGTAGATACCCGCGAAGTAACCGCTACTTGGCTCGCGACCTGAGCATGCTCAAAACCATCGCGATCTGCCCCGAATGGTAAATCGCGTGTTGCACTGCTCCCTGAAGCATCGTTTCGTAGGGATAGCTCCGCCCCGGAACCTGTTTCCCCAAATCTTTTATGGGAAAATTCCGAAGCCGGACTTCGAGCAGGTCGCGGCTGTGGTTCCAGCGCACGACGAGTTCGTTCCAGGGAATCGGCGGCTCGGCCCATTCCTTTTCGGCCTCCCAACGCGGGAGCGGATTGAGGTCGGAGGTGTTTCGAATTCTTTCATTCCAAAGGAGCATATGCTGAAGCAGTGCCGAAATGGAATGCGCTCCTGGAACGGGCGGCGTCGTCGCAAGTTCCGGCGAAATCTCTGCTAACAGCTCAGCGAGCGAAGGTCCGTACCAAGCGCCTTTGACCGTCACGGCCCGGTAAGAATCAGCGATTTGTTGCGTTTGGCTCACGTGTGCTTCCCCTATCCCGAATGCCGCTGCAGAAACCCCAGAGTCTTTTGGTTAAATTCATCCACCCGCTTGATCAATCTGTCCCAAAATACCCGGAACCTAGCCAATAGGTGGGAGGGCCGCCAGTCAGTATCTTCATCGTTTGTTGGCAGCCTTTCTGCGGACAGCGGAATTTCTGCAAATTTGTGTTTGGGTCGAAGGATTCAATAAACATCGATTCTTTGTGCTCGCCGCATATTACCTGTGTGCTGTGCTTTGCTATCCGGAGGCTCGCAGAATTCGTACCGATCCAGTAGTCATTGTTCCGTCCGATGGTAAAGTAGCCGAAACCGGGCGAGTATCTCTGCGGGCACGCATCCACGGGACACTCGCAACCGTGGATGTCGATTGTGTCCGCGCAGTTGGGCGCTGCCTGATGTGCGTTAGGGTCGGAAACCATAACTTCGTGGTGAGCCGGGCAGAGCGGTCGGAAGTAGTCACGTTTTTGACTGACCATGACGCCGGAATCTTATCCTGCCAATCCGAGGAATGTAAACCGGTGGCCGGGTACCCAACTTCATTTCTCAATAGACTTCCAGGTCGTGCCCAATGACCACTTTCCCACGATAGGTCTTCCCGATCTCTCGCAGCAATTGATCATCGGGGATGCGCCCGTGCGGTCCTCTGCCGGACGTGTGATAGACGACCAAAATTCCCGGCTTGGTGCGATTGGCGATCTCCGCCAATTCACTGGTTGAGGTGTGATACTTCGCGCGGTAGGTTTTGTAGTCCGGCATGCTCAACACGCTTTCCGGCGAATACACCTCGTGGATCAGCACGTCGCACGGCTGACAATGCGCCACAATCTCTTCGCTCGGGCTGGTGTCCCCGGAAATCACAATGCTTTTTCCCGGCGTATCAAAGCGGTAGCCGAAGGCTTCCGGCCACTGGCCGTGGGGCACTCGAAACGCCGTAACCTTGACGCGCTCGTCCTGGTAGACCACGCCCGACTTCACGTCGTGCGCCCGCACCACCAAGGCATGGCGCTGCTCCAGCCCCGTAGTGCGAATTTCGATGTCCTGCCGCCACGCCTCCAGCACGTGCTTGGTCATTTCCTCCAACCCTTCCGGCCCGTACACATCCAATTCCGTCCGGCCCATAACCCAAGGCGTGAGGATTAAATCCGGATAGCCTGCGGTGTGGTCCGAATGCAAGTGCGTGAGGAAGGCAACTTTCAGATTCGTCGATTCCAGTTGCGCCGTACCCTTTTCTGCCGCAGCCGCGGCGCGTCGCACCACGCCCGGGCCAAAGTCCACCAGATAGGCTCGCTCGCCCACCACAATCGCCGTCGCCGGCCCCGAGCGGTCGGGGAACGGGCGCGGCGTGCCCGTCCCCAGCAGAACAACCTTGGTCTGTGTTTTCTCCACGCTGGAGTTTTGGTCTTTGCTTTGGCTTTGCGTTGGGCTCTCGCTTCGGCCCGCCGCAACACTGCCAAGTATTACCGCCCAGCCAAAGAGCATAAGTGCTGCAATTGCTGTCCAGGCGATCCCGCAGTATCGCTCCTTCTGCATCGCGTCCTCCTCCGTTTCGTCAACGGGTCTGTTTCTTGCAGCGGCGAGTTTACGTTACCAGCAGAATTGGTTCTATGGTGGGTTGCACATTCTTCGTTTGCTGAGGAGCGCAACTGCAGGACTTTCAACACGTTACCGCTCCGTTCGAATGATATGCAGAAAGTAATTGACAAGCAGTATACTTTAATGCTACTCTTCCGCGTGTTAGCCAATCAAAATCCCCGCCGCTCGACCTCTTTGGTTTTCGTTGCCCCGCGTCCACTCCACTTCCGTGAAGCCGACATCCTTACAAATGCCCGATGGGTGTACCCCTCTGTCCATACTCCCACGCTCTTTTCGCTCTTTGCCCAAGGAGCGTTGCATAACTCACTTGCAATCAAATGATTCCAAACTCTTTCCAAAAATTGCCGGGTGTCACCCACTTCTCTGCCCTCATTCCTAAAGTATTACTTGAACTCCGCCAAGCACATGGGTCCACTTCCGCGCAAAAAGTCGTTCTGCAAATCTCTTGTTTTCTATGCGCTGCGCACTCTTCCAAGTTCCGTATCCTGTAAGTCCTGTATTTGCCACCCTTACGAAAACTGCCGGGCGTATACCAACTCTTCCCATTTTGGGACTCAACGCCCTCCGCTCACAACCCACTGCCCACTCCCCACTTCCCCACCAAATTGGGTAAACTTAAGATGAGAGGCTACAATCTTGTCTGACGCTCGTTCCCATTTCGCTACTGTCGAAGAAGCCGTCGAAGAAATTCGCCAGGGCCGCATGATCGTCCTCATTGACGACGAGGACCGCGAAAACGAAGGCGACCTCACCATGGCCGCCGAAAAGATTACGCCCGACGCCATCAACTTCATGGCCAAGTACGGCCGCGGCCTGATCTGCCTTCCCCTCACTGAAGAGCGTTGCGACGAGCTGCACTTGCCCCTCATGTCGCCGATAAACACTTCCGTCCACGGCACCGCGTTTACCGAAGCGGTCGACGCGCGCCTCGGCGTGACCACCGGCATCAGCGCGTCGGACCGCGCCATCACCATCCTCACCGCCATCGACCCGAAAACGAAACCGCAGGATCTCGCGCGTCCCGGCCACATCTTCCCGCTGCGCGCCCGCAAGGGCGGCGTGCTCGTCCGCGCCGGTCAGACCGAAGCGAGCGTGGACCTCGCCCGTATTGCCGGAATGAGCGCCGCCGGCGTCATCTGTGAAATCATGAATGAAGACGGCACCATGGCCCGCGTGCCGCAGCTCATAGAATTTTGCAAGGAACACAATTTGAAAATGCTCACGGTGGCGGACCTCATCCGCTACCGCATGCAGCATGAACGCTACGTTCGCCGCGTCGCGGAAGCCGTCCTGCCCACGCGCTTTGGCGATTTTCGCATGATCGCCTACGCAAGCGACGTAGACCACGACCAGCACGTCGCGCTGGTGCGCGGCGATCTCGAAGGCGCGGAGCCCGCACTGGTACGTGTTCATTCGCACTGTCTCACCGGCGACGTCTTCGGCTCCACCGCGTGCGACTGCAGCGAACTCGTCTCGCGCTCCCTGGAAACCATCGCCAAAGAAGATCGCGGCGTATTTCTCTATCTCCATCACACAGGCCGCGGCTTCAGCGTCGAAACCGCCGAAGAGCCCGGCGCGCTTCCGCAAATTCATTTTCACCAGCGCGGCCAGCTCGATCGCGAGCCCGCCCGTCAGCGCATGGTCCAGCACGAAAGCGGCATCGGCGCGCAAATCCTGATTGACCTCGGCCTCAAGGATATTCGCGTCCTCACCAATCACCCGAAAAAAGTCGTCGCCCTCGAAGGCTACGGCATCCGCATCGCCGACCAGGTCCCCCTGCGCATAGAAACACCCAAGCCTAGCCACCAGGTTTTGTGAAGCAACATGCGCGACTCTTACGGATGGTCGGATCGCTTTTCAACAGCAGAAGGTGACTTCGCCGGTGGCATCGTGGGCTTTGAAGCAGCCGGTTTTCCGACAGTCAAATACTTGCGCATCTTTTCTAGGCGCTTCGCACCTAGGCCCCGAATCGCCAGCAAGTCATCCACACTCTTGAACGGACCGTACGTCTTGCGCATTTGTAAAATCTTGCCAGCCGTCGCCGGCCCGATCCCCGGCACTTGCTGCAACTGTTCCGACGTCGCGGTATTGAGATTCACCGGCCGCTCCGGCGGTTTTTTCTTGGTACCAAGCAAACTCTGGGGAAACAGAAGACCAAAGACAAGAATGGAGAGGAGAGTTCCGGCGGAGAGTGGCCGCGATGCCATCGCCACAGTATAATGCATCAGGAAGATATCTAAAGCAATAACCAGTCAAGGATTTCGTCTAGCTGATGCGTTTGCCCTGCGCGTCGAAGACTTCGAGTTCGCCGAAGAGCGCGGCTTGCGATTCGATCTGCGCGCGGTCGCCGACCACGACGATTTGCATGTTCGCCGAGTCCAGATATTTCCGCGCGGTCGCAAGCAATTCGTCAGGAGTGATGGCGCGAACTTTCGCGCGGTACGTTTCGAGGTAGTCGTCGGGCAATTCGTTCAGCGCCACCGTGGAAAGCTGCGACAGCAAGCCATCTTGCGTCGCGAGTCCCATGGAAAAAACGCCGCTCAAATAATTCTGCGCGTCGGCCAATTCCGGCTCGGGCACCGGCAGCGATCGCAGTTTGTCCATCTCGTAGAAAATCTCCGTGAGTGACGCCGCCACGACGTCGTTGCGCACCGCCGCGGTAACCGAGAAATATCCATGCTGCCGCAACGCATGCACACCGCTCCGTGGGCTGTACGTATAGCCTTTGTCCTCGCGAATGTTCATCACCAGTCGCGAATTAAACGCTCCGCCATACAAACTATTCGTGAGCCCCACCTTCACCCAATCCGGATTTTTTCGCGTGATGGCGTGGCATCCCGCCAGAATCTGCGTTTGCACCGCGCCGGGCACGTGCACCAGATACATGCGCCGGCCGCGCTGCTTAGCCGGCGCAGCAGCCGTTTTCGTTTCCGGTTTCTGGCCGGTCCAGGCGCCAAACACTTTTTCGACGTTCTGCATCATTGCTAGCGATTCGAAATCTCCAACCAGCAAAAGCAGACCGTTCTGCGGCGTGTAGGCGTCGCGATACACTTTTTGCAAATCTCCGCGCTTGTACGCGGCGACTTGCTCTTCGCTCGGCGAAACCTGGGCGTAGGGATGCGTACCAAACAAAACTTTTCGCAATCGTTCGCTGGCCAGAAATCCCGGCTGCGTGCGCTCCAGTTTCACTTCTTCGAGTTTCTGGCGACGCTCGCGCTCGAATTCTGCTTCGGGAAATGCTGCTTCCCGCGCCAGCTCATTCACCAGACCGAGCAGCGGCTCCGCAAATTCCGAGAGACCCGCAAACGAAATCGCACTGGTATCTGCCCCGGCGTTCGAGGAAAGATCCGCTCCGATGCGCCGCAAATCTTCTTCGATCTGGCGGCTCGCGCGCTTCGCTGTCCCCGTTCGAACCACCGTTGCGGTCATTTCCGCCAGTCCCGGCGCGCGATCGGCAACCGCCGCGTTGCCCGACCGAAAAAACAATTCGCCATGAAATTTGGGAATCGAATGCGCTTCCGCGAGCACGACTTCCAATCCGTTCGAAAGCCGGGCCTTGGTGCGCTTCGGCCAAGTCACGGCACGCTCTGCGGAAAGTCCCGGCACGCCCGTCGCTACTTCCACCGTCCGTGTCGCCATCACGCCGCCTCCTTCGCGCCCGCGTTCACGGGCGTGCGGAAAACGATGGCACGCTTTTCGTTTCGCAAATATTTCTTCGCCGCGGCCTGAATTTCTTCCCGCGTCACGGCAAGAAATCCATCGAGGATGGTGTTCACGAGCTGCGGCTCATTATCGAAAAGTGTGAAGCATGCCAGCAAATGCATCAGCCCATACTTCGGCATGTATCCGCCGCGGCCGCCCTCGAGCGTCGCGTAGTAATCCGACCGCCACTTTACTTTCAATTGCTCGAGCTCGTCGGCGCTGATGCCGTTTTGCTGCACTTCGCGAATCACCGCATCGAATGCGGCCAGCGTCTTTTCGCTCGAATACTCCGGCTTGTGCAGGATGCGCGTGGTCATTTGCGTCGGCCCGTTGTATGCGAAAATATCGTCGATGCCGCCGCCGGCCTCCACGGCAATTTGTTTTTCCAGCACTAACTCGCGATGCAATCGTCCCGCTCTTCCGCCAAGCAGCGCCTGGTCCAGGAGTGCCATGGCGCACCAATCGGCGGTCCGCCGTTTCGGCATCACGTATCCGATGGCCATGGCCGGCAGGGTCCCGAATTTTTCTTCCACGATGCCGCGGCGCTCTTCGGCTTGTTCGGGTTCGCTTGGGTCGGCAAACGGCGGCGGTGCTCCCGCCGGAATATCGCCGAAGTATTTTTTCGAGAGTGCGATTCCTTCTTCCGCTTTCACGTCGCCGAGGACCAGCAGCACCGCGTTGGTCGGCACGTAATACGTTTTGTAAAATGCCTGCACATCCTTCAAATCCGCCGCGTCGAGATCCGCGAAATCACCGTAGAAATTATGCGCATTCGCCCAATTGCGGAACGCCACCGACGGCATGTCCAGCCAGGGAAATCCGCCGTACGGCTGATTCATGACGTTCACGCGAACTTCTTCCTTCACCACGTCGCGCTGGTTTTTCAAATTCTCGTCATCTACTTTGAGTGCACGCATGCGGTCGGCTTCGAGCCAAAGCACGCGCTCCAACGCGTTCGACGGCACCGCTTCGTAGTAGTTCGTCACGTCGTACGAAGTCGAGCCGTTCAGCACCCCGCCGCTTGAATTGATCAGCTTGATGTGCTGCATTTTCGGCGCGTTCGCGGAGCCCTGAAACATCATGTGCTCGAAAAGATGCGCGAAGCCGCTGCGCCCTTGCGGTTCCAGCCGGAATCCAATTTTGTAATACACACCGACGGTCACCACCGGCGCGGTCGTGTCCGGAGCGATCACCACTTTCAATCCATTCGCCAGCGTCGTGCTTTCGATGCCCACTTGCAGTCGTTTCACGCGTTGCCCCCCGTTGCTTTTGCTTTCACTTTTGTTGCTGCTTGCATTTTGTCCAATTCGGCCAGCATCCCGCCAGCATCCTGCGACAGCAGCCGCGCCGCCAATCGGTTCAGCGCTTCTTGCGCCAGCGCAAATTCAGCCGGAGACTCCCGCAACGCCTCCAAGTGCGCTTCCACGACATTGAAATCTCCGCGCGCGAGCGGCCCGGTCCACGCAGCCCGCAGCCCGAGCTGCTCCATATTTTCCAACACCTGCCGCGTCAGTGCCAGTAACGCTCTCGTGGCTTGCCCGCGCTTCATGCCGACCGAAATCAGCAATTGCGTGGCGGCTTCTTCCACAGCCAGCACATTCGAGGCCGCCATGGTCGCCGCGGCATGATACAAAATCTTTTTGCCGCCCGGTATCCGCGCGGGCAATCCGCCGAGCGAACGCGCGATTTGACGCGCCGCACGAACCCCCAGCGAGTCGCCTTCCACCGCAATCACTCTTCCTTCCAGCAATGGCACAGTAACACCGCTGAAAGATTGCAAGGGATGCATCGACCCGACCGCCGCGCCGCAGGCTTTGACGGGATCCAGCACACGCGCATCCAGCGCGCCGCTGGTGTGGAGCACGACTCTCCCGCGAAGCTCTTCCCCGCCGAGGCGCGCCAACTCTCTTGCTACGCCAGCAATCTCGTCATCAGGCACCGCGATCAAAATTACGCGCGACGATACGATCTGCCGTGTCATCTGCGCGTGCGGTTTCCCCGCGCCCATAAAGCGGACCGCTCGCCGCGCGCTCGCCGCGCTGCGAGTAATCACTGCGCCGATTTTCCAACCCAGCTCGCGTAATCGACGTCCTAAGGCGCGTCCCACGCGGCCCGCTCCGATGATGGACAGGCTATTTTCCATCCCGTGTTAGCATAACCTGAGGGCAACGCCGACACCAATTCCATGCACGTTTTCGGACTCGTCCTTTTTGGTATCATCGCGTTTTTCTGGCTCACCCACGGTATCCGCGTTGGCTACGGCGCGACTCGCCTTCCGTGGTTAAAGAAATTCTCTCCCGCAGCAGATGCGGACTGTCCGCGAATTTCACTGATCTTTGCGGCGCGCGACGAGGAAGAAAAACTTCCTGCGGCTCTCGCCACGCTGATGGAAATTGACTATACGAATCTTGAAGTTATCGCCGTGGACGACCGTTCGAATGATACGACCAGGCGCATTCTCGACGATTATGCCGCAGCGCATCCGCGGCTCCGCGTCGTGCATGTTACGGATTTGCCGTCCGGCTGGCTTGGGAAACCACACGCCCTCCAAAAGGCGTACGAAATCTCCGCCGGTGAGTGGCTACTCTTTACGGACGCGGACGTGCGTTTCAGGGCAGATGTTGTCCGCCGCGCCGTCACTCTTGCAACGCAACACAAGCTGGACCACCTCTCTCTCCTCTGTGACATCGAGGTCATTGGCTTTTGGGAGAAGCTGCTGGTTACATTTTTCGGTTTTGTCTTTCAAATCGCCACGGATCCCTACCGGGTCAGCAATCCGCATTCTTACTTCTACGTCGGAATCGGCGCGTTCCAGATGGTGAAGCGCTCCGCGTACGAAGCCAGCGGGACGCACCGCCGGCTGGCCATGGAAGTCCTGGATGACATGAAGTTGGGAAAAATCGTCAAGCGGTCGGGTTTTCGTTCGGGAGTGGGAATCGCGCAGGATAGCGTAACGGTTCGCTGGCACGCAGGGCTCGGCAATCTGATCCGCGGCGTGACGAAGAATTTCTTTGCAGGCGCGGGCTACAACGTAGGCATCGTTGTGCTCGGGCTCACCGGACTTTTTCTCATCGACGTCGCGCCCTTTCTCGGCGTTTTCCTAGGCCACGGCTGGATTCGAATGTTCGCCGCCATCGCCATGGCGATGGCTCTTTCTTTTCATGCTGCGGTTGCGTACACGATGCGCGTCTCGCCACTCTACGCGCTGACGCATCCTCTCGGCGCTGTCTTGCTGGGCTACATGCTCCTGCGTTCCACGATCATCACCCTCAAACAAGGCGGCATCGTCTGGCGCGATACGTTTTATCCGCTGGATGAGCTGAGGCGCGGGGTCGTTTAGGAGGCGGAATCCGCGGCGGCCGGCGCGGGGTCGACCGAAAACAAGCCGGCCATATCCCTCTGTTTCAGCGAGCGGATGCGGTCGCGGAGCTGAGCGGCTTTTTCGAATTCGAATTTCTTCGCGGCTTCGCGCATTTGCAGTTCGAGCTGCTGCAGCATCTCCGCAAATTGTTTTTCGCTCTTGATGTTCGCAGCGGCAGCGTCCAGCCCCGCTTCGTCAATCGGAATGGTCACGTAATCGGCTTCGACGATGCGCGCCAGATCCATATCCACGGATTTGATAATGGACATGGGCGTGATGTTGTTTTCCGTGTTGTAGGCGACTTGCTTCGCGCGGCGGCGGTTAGTTTCATCGATGGCCTGATTCATCGAATCGGTCCGCCGGTCCGCATACAAGATCGCACGGCCCTCAATGTGCCGCGCGCAGCGCCCTATCGTTTGAATCAGCGATGTGTTGCTCCGCAAAAATCCTTCCTTATCGGCATCCAGAATGGCCACCAGCGACACTTCCGGAAGGTCCAATCCTTCGCGGAGCAGGTTGATTCCGATCAGCACGTCAAATTCGCCGCGCCGCAAATCACGCAGAATCTTGATGCGATCCAGCGTCTCGACTTCCGAATGCAAGTAGCGGCACTTCACGCCAATTTCCGAGAAGTATTCGGATAAGTCCTCGGCCATACGTTTTGTGAGCGTAGTCACAAGCACGCGTTCATTTTTCTCGGAGCGCACGCGAATTTCCTCGAGAAGATCGTCCACCTGGCCCTTCACGGGCCGAATTTCCACTTGCGGATCGACGAGGCCCGTCGGACGAATCACCTGTTCCACCACGACGCCGCCCGCTTTGGTCAGCTCATAAGGCCCGGGCGTAGCCGAGACGTAGACCACCTGATTCATGCGGTGTTCGAACTCTTCGAACGTGAGCGGCCGATTGTCCAGGGCGGAGGGCATTCGAAAGCCGTAGTCCACCAGCGTTTGCTTGCGCGCGCGGTCGCCATTGAACATGCCACGCACCTGGCCCACGGTCTGGTGCGATTCATCGATGAACATCAGGAAATCCTGCGGCACGTAATCCAACAGCGTGGGCGGGGCTTCTCCGGGCAGGCGCCCACTCAAGTGCCGTGAATAATTTTCGACGCCGTGGCAGTATCCGATGGTGCGCATCATTTCGATATCAAACATGGTGCGTTGCACCACGCGCTGGGCCTCGACGAATTTTCCCTGCTTCTCCAGCTCCTTCTTCCACCACCAGAGTTCTTCCTGAATGGTCACAATCGCGCGCTCGCGCTGTTCCTGGGGCATCACGTAGTGGCTCTTTGGAAAAATGGTGACCTGGGGCAGATCCTCCTGCCCCGACTTCACTTCGCCGGTCAGCGGGTCGATCTGCCGGATGGAATCGATCTGCTCGCCCCACATCTCGAGACGGAACCCTTCGTCCTGATACGGCGGATAAATCTCGATCATGTCGCCGCGCACGCGAAATGTGCCGCGCCGCAAGTCCTCCGATCGCTCGTATTGAATGCCCACCAGCCGCCGGAGCAGCGCCTCGCGCGAGGTTTGCTGCCCCTTCTCCAGGCTGACCAGCATTCCGTAGTACGCCTCGGGCGAACCGATGCCGTAAATGCAGGAGACGGAGGCCACGATGATCACGTCGCGCCGTTCGAACAGCGACCGCGTGGCGCTCATGCGCAGCTTGTCCAGCTCGTCGTTGATGGTGGCTTCCTTGTCGATGTAAATGTCCGCGGAGGGAACGTAGGCTTCCGGCTGGTAAAAATCGTAGTAGCTAACGAAGTATTCGACGGCGTTTTCCGGGAAAAATCCTTTGAATTCGTGATAGAGCTGCGCGGCCAGCGTTTTGTTGTGCGCCAAAACCAGCGCGGGACGATTGGCCTGCTCGATGAGCTTCGCCATGGTGAAGGTTTTGCCGGAGCCGGTCACGCCCAGCAGCACCTGATGTTTTTCGCCTGCTTCCAAGCCGCCATAGAGCTGCTCGATTGCTGCAGGCTGGTCACCGCGCGGCTGATAGTTGCTGTGCAGCTTAAATTTCATGCGAGGGCTCTCCTGACGGTCCGACGGGCACTGCCGAAACCTTCATTATACTCCGGCAGTCAAACTCTGGCTTCAGGGCAGGGGCGGCGGAAACAGCCTCGGAGGCGGTTCAGGGATGAGACAGCGGCGTTTCCGTCACCAAAAGCACTTCCGAGTGGCTCTTGGCGTCCACGTTGTAGTGCACGCGGTTGGATTCATCGGCTTTCGCGACGGTGACGTCCATGGATTGATGGGCCTCTTCGGTGGCGCGGACGACTAATCTCGTCTTCAACGAAATGTAGGTGATGATTTCGTTGGCGCCTTTCGCCGTGCCCCTGGTTTTCAGCTCGCGGAGCTTGAAATCTTCCGGCGTCGCATCTTTCGGCGAGGAATTCTGCTTTAGCGTGGCCGTGGTCAGCAAAACCGCACATGTCTCCGAGGGCCCGCTCGACGGTGAGATCTCTCCTTTGATGGAAAGTTGTAGCGCATGGCAGTTTTCATTTCTAACGTAGGTTGACTCGCGCGCCCAATAGAGGCCGGCGATCGGGGCGCCGCCACTTTCCGGCTGATCGGATTTCCATTTTTCTCCCAGCTTCACTCCATTTTGCGGAAGCGTCCAGGCCGTCGCAAAGCGCGCCACCCATTGCTGCCAGGCCTGCTGCTGCTCCGGAAAGAGCGAATCCAAGCCGGTCATTTTCTCGACGGAGCCGTCCGGCGAAATGGTGAATTCGATTTGCTTGCCCTCGGGGTCCACTTTCTGAACTTGCCAGTGGGGCTCTTTGTCGCCGGGCTTTTTCACCCACACGCCGGAATCCAGGGTACGAAATTGACTTCGTGCATGAATCGCGGCTTTGCCGCCCACCTGCTGCACGCCCAGGACGCCAACCTGGAGCAATCCATGCGCATCCAGTTGCGCGGCGTTGGGGGCCATCGGCGCGACGACGTTGCTTTCGGTCTTTACGTTTTTGTCGCTGCGGTAGCGGATCAGATAGGTGATGGTTTGCCCGGCGTGCAATTCCGGGATCAGTTTGACGCGCGCGTCACCGGCGCAGACTGCGCCGACCCCGAGAAGAAAAAGCACGATGCAAAACTTCGCCGATCGCTTCATGTGCATGCCCAATTCGAACGAAGGCGGAGGAGACGTCATTTTGGAGAATTCTTGAAATGACGATCAAAAAAATCGCTGGCAGCGTGGTATGCCTCCAGCCAATGCCGGTGCAGCAGAAAATCATGGACGTCGTCGGGGAAGATGAGCTGTTCGATTTCCACGCCGCGTTCGCGGAGGCGTGCGACCAAATCCACGGTCTGTGTGAAATACACGTTGCGGTCGTCGTCGCCGTGGATGAAGAGCACCGGCGACTTCCAGGTGTTCACGGCGGTCACGGGAGAAGAATCGTGGGCGAGCTTGGTCAACTCCGGTGAAATATTTTTGCCGTCCCAATTGTCGGTTGGCCAGTCGTGGACGCCATGGATGTCCACTCCCGCCGCGAACAGATCGGAATTGCGGCCCAGTCCCAGCGCGGTCAAGTAGCCGCCGTAACTTCCGCCCCAGAGTCCGATGCGTTTGCCATCCACGTCGCTGCGGGTCTGCAAATATTTTCCAGCCGCCACGACGTCCTCGTATTCTTTCGCGCCACGGCCCGCACGGCCCGGGGCTTCGCGAAACGTGCGGCCGTAACCGATTCCGCTGCGGTAATTCAGCGCGAGGACCACATATCCGCGGTTGGCGAGATACTGGTTCATGGAGTAGGAATTCGAGTAGTAGTACATGTAATGCCAGCCGAGGAGCATCTGGCGCATCGAGCCACCATGGAGGAAAATCAGCGCGGGACGCTTCTCGCCAGACTTCAAACCCGCCGGAACAAAAAGCTGTGCGTGGAGTTCGAGACCGTCGGCTGATTTGAAGATGGCCTGCTGCGGCACGACCAATCGGTCTGACGGAAAGTCCTTGGGCCAAGTCTCCGGCGCCACAGGAGGCTTTGACTTAGCGCCAAAGTCGCTGATAACCGTTCTTGCAGGATGGGTCGCACCGGAAGCCAGAAAGGCGAAAGTCTGCCCGTCACTGAGCATTACCGAGCTCCATTCAATTCCATCGCCGCGCGTCCATTGTTCGGGACGATCCCCGGCGAGCTTTACGCTCCAAAGATGCCGGCGATCGATGTCGTTGCAATTCGAATTGAAGAGAACTGTTTTCTTGTCCGGCGTGAACGACCATTGTTCGACTTCGCAGTCGCCCGGAGTGAGCAGCTTCGGTTTTCCACCGTCCGCGGAAAGCGCGTACAGATGCTGCCAGCCGTCTTCTTCCGAAGCGATCACCAGTTGATTGCCAGCGGCCCAATTGATGACGCCGCCGCCGGTATCGCCCGCCATGTAGGGGTAGGATCCTTGCGGCGCGGCACTGCTATGCCAGATTTCTTTTGACGTGCCTGTCGCTGCATCGGCTGTCCAGATCGCCCACGGATGCGCTTTGTCCGGGGCGATGAAATATCCCTGCGGCGCGTCTCGCGGTTCCGCCGGCCGGCGCACGAACGCGATGCGCTTTCCATCGAGCGACCAAACCGGATCCCCATCGCGATCCACCGAGGGGGCGACGTAACGAATGCTCTTGGCAGATACGTCGTAAACGGCGATGAAGGCGTGATCGCCGCGCCCGGCCACGAACGCCAGCTTTCCCCCATCGAGTGACCACTGCGGATCGGAGCAGTTGCCTCGCGTAACAATTTGTTTGGGCTTCTCACTGCCATCGAGCGGCGCGATCCAGATTTGGCCGTCCTTGTCGTACGCTACCCAGCCTTTCGCGGAAATTTGCGCTTCGCGGCCACCTTCGTCAATTTTTCTCGGCGCGCCGCCTTTCCAATCCACCGCCCACAAAGCCATCTGCGCGCCAGCGGGATCGCTGGTGGGATTTCCGTATTGCCCAGCGGGATTTTTTTGCTCGCCGCGCACGTAGACGATCGTGTTGGCATCCGGCGAAAAACTCATGAAGGAAAGTTCGCCGCCATCATCCTCGGTGTAAGACGTCAGTTTCCGCGCCTTGAAATCCGAACCTTCCGCGACCCAGACGTTTCGTTTTCCTTGTTCGTCGAGCGTCCATGCCACACGGTTTCCCGTTTTGGCGGCCGTCAGATTGGCGGGAAACGGCGCGCTCATCACTTGCTCCAGCGTGAACGGCTTTTGCGCGTTCGCCCGCGAGATGAAAATCAGCAATCCTGCCGCGCACAGCAGACCATGACGCTTCATCGATCATTTCCTCCACTATTCAAGTGAACCATTTCTCTTGCGAGTTCAGAATTCAGTCCGCGGGCTGTCGCACGCCTGCTTTTTCAACGGAAACTCTTGGTCCATCCAATGGCCCGGATATTTTCAGGACGCGGCCATTTCCAAATTCAGCCGGCTTGCGGTCCTTGCCGTTCCGCGCACTGGCCGTCTCGATGGCCAGCTCCGCGTTCCGCCCAAAGCTCAGCGTTCCGTTGACCAGCGTGAGTTCCTTCCCGCCGTCCAGCTTCAAGTCGTCCAGAAAAATGCTTTGGCCCTTCACGCGGAACGAGCCGGTTCCGGCGGCCCAGCGCGAAATTCCGGTGTGCGCCGCGCCATCCGCGACGCTGGCGCTGACGTCCCACCCGCGGAGTTCAACCTTTATAAGGTGAAAATCGCCGCGCCCTTCCAGCTTGCTCAGCAATTCCTCACGGCCGACCCCTCCGGTCTTCAAGTGCAAAGTTCCCGCCGCTGTGCCGGTCAGACGCTCGGCGATTCGGCCCGTTCCGGGCAGCTGCGACAGATTGACGCGTTCGAGCTCCGCCGAGATGTCGTAGGCCGGCCGGGGCAAAAACCTTGCGTCAATCTTTGCGCGGACTTTTCCGCCAGCCCACTCCGCATCTGCATTGTAGACTTCCAACTGCAGGTTGCGCAGCGAACCCTTCGCGTGAACGTGCTCCAGCTTCAGTTTTTCGATGGTCAATTGCCCTACATCGAGCTCGCCCTCGGCATTCACACGCCGCACCAGCTCGCTCGCGGGAGGGCTCGGCGCCGATCCACCAAGCAAGGACGGCAGAAGCCGCTGCAGCCAGCCGGGCCGCGCCCGGGGCCCGACCCAGCGATCTAATTCCGCCGCATCCAACTGGTCTCCGGACAAATGAAAAATCCACCTCGGCGCATTTTCACCGTCCGTCGCCGCCGCTTCTTCAATGCTTCCAGTCCACATTCCCCCGAACGCTTCCACCCGCATCACTCGCGCGATCCGGCGCCCGCCGGCGAAATCCAAGGCGCTCTCGGTTATTTTCAAAGGCTGGTTCAAGCCCGCAACGGTCAAGTTGGCTTTGTTGAAGCCAATTCTTCCATTCCAGGTTCCGCTGAACGGTTTTTTCCATTCCCATTTCGTCAGCGCCGTCGCCTGTCCGTTCAATTCCCAGCCGTGATTCAACTGATGTCCAAAGGCCGCAGACAATTTCAGAAAATCTTCGGCTTTGAGGAAATTCCCCTCGATGCTGATGCCACCGGCCTGGGTGCTCAGATCCTGCACAAGCGTCAAATCGGCGGCGTTAATCATTGCCAGTGCGACGCGCCGTCTCTTCGGCGTCACCACGTCGCGGACCTCACCTCCGAGCGCGACCCGCACGGGACCGAACACCAGCGAAGAACGCTCGCGGCCGCCGTTGACCGGACCGATTCGAATAGGCTCGGCAAAGCCTGGGACTCGAACGACACCTCCGCTGCTGGAGATAGCAGCGGACTCCACGGCCAGTGGCCAGCCACGCAGAATCATCCCGCCGGTAAAATACTGATCCGCGGTCACGCCCTCGGCCACGTCCGGATGAAAGGCGCGGTACCACGCGAGCAGGTCGGCGGCTTGAACTCCCATCGAATCAAGCCGTAGTTCCGTGGAGCTCGCGTTTCCGCCGACTCGATCGAATCTCCCGCGCAGATTCGATTTCGGCCCTTCCAAGACAATTTGCTCGGCGACCACGCTGCCGGTTCCCGCGTTCCAGCGGCCCTTCACGTTGGCGTTTACGCGCGGATTGTCGGAACGTTCCGTCAAATCCCACCGATGGATCTGCGCCGCGCGTCCCTGCAGCGAGAATGTCCAATCCCCGGACTGATCCTCTTTGGCGATGCCGCTCTTCGCCGTGGCGTCCAGCGCGAACGAGCCGCGCGCACCGTAATCCTGCCCGCGGAAAAGCCGGAAGAGGTCCGCGAGGGAGGCGTCGCTCCAATGCAATTCAAACTCAGCGGGCTGCAGCCGCGTTGATGTGCCCGCCAGGTCGCCGCGCACGCGGATCGTGCCAGCCGATTGCAAGGAGACGCCGCTTCGCCAGGGCTCGGCCTCCAGTTGCAAGCGCCAGCGCCCGGGAGACACCTGCTCCACGCTTCCCGATACGTTCGTGAAGGCAAACGGCCGCTTATCCTCTTTTAGTTTGAAATTCACGCGGCCATCGTCAAATTCAATTTTCTGCAGGCGGTTCACTGGGGCCACAGGGGAAGGCGGCCCGTAGAGGGGCGCAGTTGAGCCGGGATTTGCTTTTGCCGGAGGCAGCCATCTCTCCAGGTTCCAGCGCCCCTCCGCATTGCGCACCAGGATCAGGCTCGGCCTGCTGAGCGACATCGTGCCAAATTCAAAGTGTCCGCGCAAAAATCCCCACCAGCGAAGATCGGCGCTCAGGCGTTCGGCGCGCAAAAAATATTCGTAGCCAAAACCGGGATCTTCGCCGACGGTCACATTGTTGGCATCGAGTTGCGGGCTCGGCAGAATTCGCACATCGAAAGTTTCCACCTCCACGGGACGGCCAAACGCACGCGCTAGTTGCGCCACCAGATAGCCGTGCACGCGGCTCGTGCGGGCGAGCAGCGAAACGCCGGCTTGCAGCGCGATCACCGACAGTACGATCGCCAGCGCCGGTTTCCACCACTTTCGCAGCGTTTTCATTTCGCTCGGAAGTTTCGCAGACTCGCACGGAAAAAGGTAGGGGCGAGCCCGCTGGTTCCAATCCGCGGGACCGGACCACTAGTGCACGGTGCGGAGCATGCGGCTCCATCGCGTGCGCGACGGCAGATGAGCCAGGGTCTGAAAAATGCCCGTCAAGCGCGACCAGAAGGTAGTCTCTCCGCTGTAATCGCCGCTGGTCGCGTCCACCGACCAGTACACCAAAAAGGGGCGCCCCATGATGGCGTCGCGGTCCACAAATCCCCAGTAGCGGCTATCCTGGCTGTGGTCGCGATTGTCACCCATGGCGAAGTATTTTCCGGTGGGAACAACGATCTCGTCGCCCTGCACGTATTTCCGGATTTGCGGCCGCCATTCGGGGATGACATTTGGCGAGATCACCTGGCTTCGGACCGGCGGAAAGGAAAAGTTGAACGGATCGACGGATGCCAATGGGTCGTGCACGGCATAGGGTTCATTCAAGCGCTTTCCGTTGACATGCACCTCCCCGTCGACAACTTTCAGGCGGTCGCCCGGCACCCCAATGACCCGCTTCACGAAATGCTGATGGTCCGCGAAGGGATACTTGAAAACGATAATGTCACCGCGCTCCAATTGCCGGTAAGGGAGCAGCTTTTCATACCAGGCGCCCGTTCCGCCGAAAACGAATTTATTCACCAGTAGGTGATCGCCGATCAGCAGCGTGCCTTCCATGGAGGCCGACGGAATCTTGAAGGCTTGCACAATGAAGCTGGTTCCGAAGAGCGCCAGGATGACCGTCACCAGGAGCGACTCCAGATATTCGGAAAACGTGGTCTGGCCTTCGCGATGCTCCTGCTTCTTTTCCGTCGCCTGCTCTTCGACTAACGTTTCTTCGGGCATTCCGCCTCAGCCTCTCGTTTCCGCATGCACTAGCTTCTCGAGCGCACTGCTCGCGGCTCGTTGTTCCGCTTCTTTTTTTGTGGCGCCTTCCCCCTCCGCCATGCGCTCTCCGTCGACCCACACTTCGATGAGGAAGTGTTTCTGGTGGTCCGGCCCGCTCTCTCCAGTCAGGCGATACTCCGCGGGCGTACGCCCGCGTCCCTGCAAAAATTCCTGCAGCGCCGATTTGCGATCCGAATCCGCGATCCGGTCGCCTCGCTCTTCCAAAGCCTGCTCAAACAACACCTGGCGCAGTACTTCCCGCGCCGGGCCTAGCCCCGCATCAAGATAAACTCCCGCGACGACTGCCTCGAACGCATCCGCCAGCAGCGTTTGCTTCTCCCGGCCGCCGGTCTTCTCTTCGCCACGTCCCAGCCGGAGATGTTCGCCGAGTCCGAGCCTCCTAGCAGCCGCCTCTAGCGAGCCCGCGTTCACGATCCGCGCCCGGCCCTTTGAGAGTTGCCCTTCGCTCCACTCCGGAAAATTTGTCAGAAGGTATTCGGTCGCCAGCAGCCCTAGCACGGCGTCACCGAGAAACTCCAGCCGCTCGTTGTCCATGGGTAGCGTGGCGCGGCTCGCCTCCTCTGCGCCGGACGCTCTCAGCTCCGGCACCGCCGAGCTATGCGTCAGCGCCCGCTCTAGTAGTGCCCGGCTCAAAAACTTGTAGCCTAGCCGTTCCTCGAGCGCAGCGTCGCGATTCCGGGTGTTCTCTTGCATAAATCCGGCGCGCCGGAGGTCTGTGCTTACTTGGGCGAGCTCAATTGCGTGGACCCAAGCTTTTTCGCTTCGTCCGCGCCGCTCTTGCAGACCGCCTGCATTGCGCCCGGCATCGCCACGCAATGATTGAAAGCCGCCACTGCGTCATCGAAGTGCGACGCGCCCTTGTTCGCCAATCCCAGCAAGTAGTAATTCACCGGGTCGGGAATCGGATCAATCTTTACCGCCAGCTCGAGTTCCGGGACGGCCTCCGCGTACTTTCCGCGCCGCACGAAAACCAATCCCAGCCCGCTGTGCGCCATCGCCAATGATTGGTTTTTGGCATTGTCAAATTGCTGGTCGGTCACTTCTGCGGGCTTGGGCAGTGTCGGAGCAATTTCAATCGCCTGCTTGGAATACTTTTCTGCCTTGCTCAGAGCCTGCGCCGCCTCGGACGGGTTGTTGGGCAGCCTGCGGGGAAGCGTCTGGCCGAGCATGGCGAGCGTGGAGACGTCGTTTGGCGCCAGCGCGAGTTCCTTTTCGCCGTACTCCACCATCTTTGGCACCTGCCCAATCTGCTGGTATTCGAATACCAGCGCCACATACACGGGAGACCTGTAACGGCTCTGCGGATACTTTTGGAGAAACGCTTCTCCCGACTCAATCTTCTTGTTCGCGTTTTCCAGCGAAAGATCGTGGAATGCCTTATAGGCCGCATCTTCGTCCGCGCTGACCGGCGCCGGAGCGTCCAGCGTCAGAGGCGTAATCTCCGGGGTCTTCGATTTGTCGCTCGGCTGCGGAGCCGGCTGGCTCTGGCTTCCCTGCCCGCTCTGCGAGCTCTGCGCGCCGGCGATTCCACTCGCGCACACGAGCACTCCCGCCATAATCAACATTCTCCAGTTTCTTCTCATCTCATTTTCTCCTCTTCCCTTTTTCCCGTTTCGAGCTTCGGGCCGGATCACCTGCGCTGCCGCTGAAACTTTCCCTCAAAGCCAAAATCGGCCTTGCCTCACGGCCGCGCGGTTGACTTATCTCCCGCAAATGCCGCAAGTCCTTTTTGTGCGGCCAGCTTTGCCTGATCGGGCCCGCCTTCCACGGCCAACGCGGACTGATACTCCGCCTTGGCTACGTCCGGTTTTCCCTCGTCATCGAAAATTCGCGCCAAATAAATGTGCGACCACGCCAGCACCATGGGGTCCGCGGTCGCCGCGTATTCCCCCGTCGTGAGCCGCCCGAACACCTGCTTGGCCCTCGCCGCGTCATGGTCCAGCAGCGCCACCAATCCCATCCCGTACCAGGCACGCGCCTGGTCCGGATACTTTGTCAATACTTTCTGAAAGGAACTCTCTGCCGCGCGCGGATTCTTTTCCGCGATGCGCCGTTCCCCCTCCGTCAGAGCCGCGATGACTTCGGCATCATTGGGCACTGTTGTTGGGGCAGTTTTCTTTCGTCGCGCCACTTCTTCGGCTGAAGGTTCATCCCCTGTTTTTGCCGGCTCGGCTGCCGCAAAATTCACGGTTGCCAGCCGCTTCGACTCCGCGCCCGTATCGATTGCTCTCACCAAGTCCGGAAAAAAGAGCTTCATGGAGGGCTCGGAACTCTCGTACTTCGGCAGCGCGCCAAAAAGAGGCCTCGCCAGGACGTAACCGTCTTCGTCGTACCGGCTCAGCGCCGCTTCTTTTTCGCCCGGCGACATCCTCTTCAGTTTCAGCTCCACCGCCCGCACCAGGCATTCCGCAAAGTAAGACGCGTAATCGTCCTTCAGTTCCGGGGCGAGCCGTGGCGCCAGCGCCGCCTTTTCAAACAGGGGCCGCTTTACAGCAACTACGCGCGGATACGAGAGCGGCAGCCGGTCCAGCAGGAAGTGCAGGAAGGCGTGCCGCAACACATCCGTGGGAATCTCTTCCCCGCCGCTTAGCACCAGCGCGTAGTGATTCCCGAAGTTCCGCACGTTGGTGATTCGTCCCACCAGCGGCTCGACAACGATTGTGAATGTGTCCGGATCTGAGGCATCCAGAATTTCCCGGACGTAAGCCGCCGAAACGAACACGATTTGCGAGACCGGATCATGCAGCCGCACCACTTCGCGCTCGTAAATCGGCTGCACCTGCCTCCAGAGCTGGCCGATTTTCTGTTCCTGGTAATAGTTCGAGAGGATTTCGCCGAAGCCTTCCAGCGCCAGCACTTCCGGCGGTATTTCGTCTCGCCGGAGAACCGTTTGAAACTTAGGCGCGGGCCCGGTCACCAGGCCAAACCAGAGGTAGCGGGAGAGCGTCGCGCCAGCATCCTGCAGCTCGTGCTGCTTATAGAATTCCCGCACGGCGTCCACCGCCGGCCCTTGCTGCTGACGCAACCTCTCCCTCATCTGCGCCCGAAACACCGTCCAATGGTCCGCGCTGACATTGGATTCAAAGCCTGCCGCGACGAGCGCGCACATCGTCGCAAACATCGCTTCGCTGCCGTCCACCGTCACTGCGCTCGGAGGCGCTGCTCTATGGCGTGGACGCACCGCGGGCGAAGGCGCCGCAGGGGGAGGAGGTTGCGTCTGCACCTGTGCCGGGGCCGGCGCCTGCCCTGCCGCCGGCAATGCTATTGCCGCGCACAAAGCAGACTGAAGCATTCTTCGTATAGTTTTCTTCATTCTTATCGCCGCAGTTCTCACTCGGACCAAAGGCTCTTTCTCTCTCTCGGCTGGTAACGTCTCCCAGCAAGGGTGGGTATGCCTGCGAGACGAATCTCTCCTCTCGCAACGCCGCGGCATTCAGTCAATTTACCGTCGGCCCCCGTATCCGTCAAGGAATCGCTCCTATTTCTCTCTCCGCCTTCCGGTGCAACACTTGCCCCTTCTTCTGGCATCTGATAACAGTGAAGATGCGCCCAAACCCAGCGGGGGATGGCTCCTTCGGATGCTTGCCGGCCCCATGAAAAAAATCGCACTCCTTCCTGCATTGACCATCGTCGCGGTGATTTTCCCAGCCCGGCTTGCGGCCCAGCTCGTGCACGAAAATCCTGCGCCGCCGCCGCAAGCATCCGCCAAACAGGACGCCCAGAATTCCTCAGCGGTTCCCGTGCCTTCCGGCAAGAAACGCCTCTCCCAGGAGATCCAGCTCACCGGCGAACGTACATGGATGGACAGCGGCATCGACGTGCAAGCCGGTGAACACGTGCTCCTTGCCGCCACCGGCAAGCTCCGCTATGCCGACGCGAAAGAGGACAACGGCCCCGACGGCCTCGGACGCGGATTCAAGGATCTTCTCCGCGTGCTTCCTTTAAACGAAGCAGGCCGCGGCGCGCTCATCGGCCGCATCGGTGACCAAGACATTGCTCAGACGTTTTTGATCGGCGCGCGCCGCGACGTGCTCGCTCCCGTGTCCGGCCGCCTCTCTGTAGGCATCAATCAAACCAGCGACGACACCGGCGACGGTAACTACGCCGTCCGCATTGAAATCTATGCTCCCCAGGACGGCTCCACTCGCGTCGCCGTAAAGCAAGTCACTTCTCTTCCCGGCATTGACACCCAACTCTTCGCGAAGATTCCCCGCCGCATCGGCGACAAAGACGGCAATCCGGGCGACATGGTTAATTTCCTTATACTCGGCTCCGAAGCTGCCATGCAGCGTGCCTTCACCACTGCTGGCTGGGTGAAAGTCGACGCCGACGTTAAGGACACCGTGCTCCACGGCATCCTCGGCAGCCTTTCGAAAGAGTCCTATCTGACCATGCCCATGAGCCAGCTCTATCTCTTCGGCCGGCCGCAGGATTATGGCTGGGCGCATGCCGAGCCCATCAGCGTCGTCCGGTCGCGCAACCATCTGCGTATCTGGAAGGCTCCTTTCCAGGTCAAAGGCGAAACGCTCTGGGTCGGTGCCGCCACGCACGACATCGGTTTCGAACTCGACCAGCGCAACGACGGCATCACCCACAAGATCGATCCCGACATCGACCTCGAGCGCGAATACGTCGAAAAAACGCTCTCGTCCACCGGACTCGTCGCCGAAGTCTCTCACATCCTACCCGGCAATCCCTTGAAGGAAGCCAAGACCGCCACTGGCGGCGCGTTTCATTCGAACGGCCAGGTTCTTGTCCTCAAGCTTGCCAACTCCGGCAAAGACGCGAACATCAGTACAACTGCCAGCGATGAGAACTAGCCCCTCGGTTCTTGCGCGTTATTTCTCCGCTTCCAGTTCGAGCGCAATCACTCGATCTGCTTCGTCTGGCCGCGGCTCCGGCACTTTCAGCACGAGTCCTCCCTTGACGGCGCTGAACTCCACGCTGCTTCCATCACGCAGCAGCCGCGCCGAACGTACCGGCCGCGGCAGGCTCGGCAGCGCCAGCACCGGCCCATTCCAATCGAGCACGTGCACGTAGACCGTTGAGCCGCGCTGCGTGGTCACGCCCCATGGCCCTGCCGTCACCGGCCCGCCCCGCGTTCCATAAACCGATTCCCCATACTGCTTGGTCCACTTCCCCATTTCCGTCAGGCGCTGCACAAACTCCGGCTGGATTTCGCCGCTCGGCATCGGCCCAACATTCAGGAGAAAATTCGCATTCATCCCCGCGGCTCGCACCAGATAGCGGATCAGATTTCCTGTGCTCTTGTAACGGTCATCCGTGATCCGGAATCCCCACGAATCATTCATGGTTTCCGAGGTTTCCAGCGGCAGAGTGCTCACCGATTGTTCCGGGTTGAAGCCTGTGGTGTGCCCGCCAGGCAAATCTTTTTCGAACATCTGAAAATCCTCGCCGGGAAACGGATTCTTGTGGTGGTTGCTGCCAACTAGCGCCTGTGGCTGCAGTAGGTGAAGCAGCGCGTACGTCCGCGCGAGATGCCAGTCGGCGCCAGGCTTGTCCCACATTCCGTCAAACCACACGCCGCCGATCTCGCCGTAATTGGTCAGCAATTCGCGCAACTGTCCGTCCATGAAATTCAAGTACGCATCCCAGTTGCCGGCTTCCGGCCGGCCCGTCTTGTGCCCGGTGCGCCCGCGTGGAAAATAATCAGGCGAGTGCCAATCGAGCTGCGAGTGGTAGAGAAACAGCTTGATACCTTGCTTGTGGCATTCCGCTGCAAGCATTCCAATTACATCTTTGCCGTACGGCGTCCGTGCCACCACGTTCCAATCCGACAGGCGCGAATCGAACATCGCGAATCCATCATGATGCTTCGAAGTGATGGTGATGTATTTCATTCCCGCGGCCTTGGCCAGCGCCACCCACGCCGCCGGGTCAAACTTGATGGGATTGAAGAATGCGGGGAGTTTCGCGTAGTCCCCTCCGTTTACCGGGCGCGTCTCCATCACCCATTCCCCGTCTCCCAGCACGCTGTACACCCCCCAGTGAATGAACATTCCAAATTTCGCATCCTGAAACCAGCTGCGCGCCTTCAGGTTGGCGGGAGCAGGACTGTAGTTCTCCTGCGCCCTCGTCCCCAACACTCCCGCAATGGCTGCGGAGCAAAGAACCATCGCAAGAGTGAAAGCCCGCATCCGGATGGCATTCTTCATCTCAACCTCCCTTGATAATCGTCAATACGCGCTGAACCAATCAAGTGGATTTTAGCGAATACAAGCATGAAGTCGAGCGATATCGCATTAGAAACCCGCGCTTCCCGCAGGCATTCTCTTGGGACTGTGCCGTTCATGGGGGCACCCTCCCTTCCCCGGGCGGCCACGTCAGCGGTTCCGCAACGAAGATTGTTAACCGACCAAACTGTTTGATTCCATTCATGTTTTAGCCGAGGTACGCTCAGAGAGCAAATTCGCATTGTGTTTTTGCTCTTGACTTTTCCTTTTATCTTGTATATATAGCATGT
>WNFC01000508.1_pt1 | contig 72420 bp, 63 predicted proteins | sample 5400541 | NCBI WGS metagenome assembly WNFC01 (sample SAMN13153342, study PRJNA577476) | soil metagenome | isolation source: 120 cm saprolite under Douglas fir tree site 2 hole 2 replicate 1 | place: USA:California | collected 2015-04-18
GAGTTCGGCCTCGGATACGCCATCGTCGCAGTAGGTGGTGGCGGTGGTGCGTGACACCAGGGTCCGTTCGGCCGAAGATTTTAGGTTTTTAAACGTGATGAGGCCGGCGTGAAAGCCGTCTTCCAGATCGTGCACCGAGTAGGCCACGTCGTCGGCCCAGTCCATGACCTGGGCCTCCAGGCACGGCCGGCCCGTCGGCGCGCCCGCCCTGATCCAGTTGAACACCTCGGCGTCTTCGGCGTAGGCGCCGAACTTGGCAAGGGCCAGGGGGGCAAGGGGGGTCCGGGGGGATGGGTCCCCCCGGTCGCGGGGGCCTCGGGGGGGTTCGGGGGGGTCGTCCCCCCCGGGCGGCAGAGCGGGGGGTCGCCCCCCCGGGCCAGCACTGAACCAGGGGTACTTGAGGGTCGCGTCTAGGGTGGCGCGGGTCAGGTTGAGGCCAGCCCCGGCGACCTTGGGCTCGAGCCTGGTCAGCAGGCGCAGCGACTGGGCGTTGCCCTCGAACCCGCCGTACGGGCCGGCCAGCTCGTTGAGGGCCGCCTCGCCGTTGTGGCCGAACGGGCTGTGGCCGATGTCGTGCGCCAGGCAGGCGGCGTCCACCAGGTCCGGGTCGCAGCCGATTTCCTCGCCGAGCTCGCGGCCGATCTGCGCGCATTCGAGCGAGTGGGTGAGCCTGGTCCGCGGGAAGTCGGCCGAGCCGGCCGCGACGACCTGGGTCTTCGCCGACAGCCTGCGCAGCCCGGCGCAGTGCAGGACGCGGGCGCGGTCCCGCTTGAAGTCACTGCGCCCGGCCCGCTTGGGCGGTTCTGCCACCCAGCGGGCCGTGGCGCTTTCGTCGTAACCGGGCGTCAATCCTCGTTACCTGCTGTCGGAGCCACCCGCGGCCAGAGCGGCGCGACCTGCCTCCAGGCGGGCGATCGGCACGCGGAACGGTGAGCAGGACACGTAGTCCAGGCCCACTTCGTGGAAAAAGTGCACCGAATCGGGGTCGCCGCCGTGCTCGCCGCAGACGCCGAGTTCGATGTCGGGCCGGGCGGCCTTGCCTTCCCTGACCGCGATGTCGACCAGCCGGCCGACGCCGTCGCGGTCGATCGTCTCGAACGGCGAGACGCCGAAGATGCCCAGCTCGATGTACCGGCTGAAGAACGCGCCCTCCACGTCGTCACGAGAGAAGCCCCAGGTCATCTGCGTCAGGTCGTTCGTGCCGAAGGAGAAGAACTCGGCGCTGGCGGCGATCGGGCCCGCGTTCAGGGCCGCCCTCGGCACCTCGATCATCGTGCCGATCATGGTGTGCACTCCGGTGCCGGTCTCTTCCGCGACCTCCTTGAGCACCCTCTCGGTGTGCTCGCGGGTGATCTCCATCTCCTGCACGGTCGCGGTGAGCGGGATCATCACCTCCGGGCGCGGGTCCTTACCGGCCTGCTTGAGCTCCGCGGCCGCGTGCGCGATCGCGCGGACCTGCATGTCGAACAGGCCGGGGATGACCAGGCCGAGCCGGACGCCGCGCAGGCCGAGCATCGGGTTCTGCTCGTGCAGCCTGCGCACCGCGGCGAGCAGCGCCTTGTCCTTCTCGGTCGCGTTGTCGCCGTCCAGGGCGATCTTGACGGAGAGTTCGGTCAGGTCGGGCAGGAACTCGTGCAGCGGCGGGTCGATCAGCCGGATCGTCACCGGCAGGCCGTCCATGGCGTCCAGGATCTCGATAAAGTCGCCGCGCTGCAGCGGCTCGAGCGCGTCGAGCGCGTGCTGCCGCTCCTCCTCGGTGTCGGCCAGGATGAGGTCCTCGACCAGCTGACGGCGCTCGCCGAGGAACATGTGCTCGGTGCGGACCAGGCCGACGCCGCCCGCGCCGAACCGGCGGGCCCGGGCGCAGTCCGGACCGGTGTCCGCGTTGGCGTACACGCCGAGGCGGCGCTCGTGGTCGGCGTGCACCATGATCGAGTGCACGGCCCGGATCAGGTCGTCGGCCTCGTCGGCGTGCGGGTGCAGCTCGCCCTCGAAGTAGCGCACGACCTCGGACGAGACGACGGGGATCTGGCCGGCGTAGACGACACCGCTCGTGCCGTCGACGGAGATCATGTCGCCTTCGGAGATCGTGATGCCGCCGGGAGCGGTGAACTTCTTCCCCTTGGTGTCCACGTCGAGGTCGTCGGCGCCGCAGACGCAGGTCTTGCCCATGCCGCGGGCGACCACGGCCGCGTGGCTGGTCTTGCCGCCGCGGCTGGTCAGGATGCCCTGGGCGGCGATCATGCCGTGCAGGTCGTCCGGGTTGGTCTCGCGGCGGACCAGGATCACCTTCTCGCCCTGGGCGGCCAGCTCGACCGCGCGGGCCGAGTCGAAGACGGCCTGGCCGACCGCCGCGCCCGGCGACGCGCTCACCCCGGTGGCGATCTTGGTGACCTGGCCGCTGGTGTCGAACCTGGGGAACATCAGCCGGGCCAGCTCTTCGCCCGACACCCTTGAGAGGGCTTCATCCAGGGTGATGAGACCCTGGTCCACGAGCTGCATGGCGATCCGGAACGCGGCCGCGGCGGTGCGCTTGCCCACCCGGGTCTGCAGCATCCACAGCTTGCCGCGCTCGATGGTGAACTCGATGTCGCACAGGTCGCGGTAGTGGTTCTCCAGCGTCCGCATGATCTGCATCAGCTGATCGTAGGAGGCCTTGTCGATGGTCTCCAGGTCCTGCAGCGGCACGGTGTTCCTGATGCCGGCCACCACGTCCTCGCCCTGGGCGTTCTGCAGGTAGTCACCGTAGACGCCCTGGGCGCCGGTGCCCGGGTCCCGGGTGAACGCGACGCCGGTGCCCGAGTCCATGCCCAGGTTGCCGAAGACCATCGCGACCACGTTCACGGCCGTGCCCAGGTCGGCGGGGATGCGCTCCTGACGCCGGTAGAGGATGGCGCGGTCGGCGTTCCAGGAGTCGAACACGGCCTTGATGGCCAGGTCCATCTGCTCCCGGGGGTGCTGCGGGAATTCGCGGCCGGCCTGCGTCTTGACGATGCCCTTGAACGTCTCGACGAGGTTCTGCAGGTCGGTCGCGTCCAGGTCAAGGTCGTTGCGGACGCCCTTGGCCTTCTTCGCGTCGTCGATGGCGTGCTCGAAGTGCTCGCCCTCGATGCCGAGCACGGTCTTGCCGAACATCTGGATCAGCCGCCGGTAGGAGTCCCAGGCGAACCGCTCGTTGCCGGCCTGCTTGGCCAGGCCCTGCACCGACTCATCGGACAGCCCGATGTTCAGGACGGTCTCCATCATGCCCGGCATGGAGAACTTCGCCCCGGACCTGACGCTGACGAGCAGCGGGTCGGCCGGATCACCGAGCTTGCGGCCCATCGCCGTTTCCAGCTGATCCAGGTGGGTCGCGATTTCATCGTCGAGGCCTTCTGGTGTCGTGCCTTGTTCCAGGTAGTAACGACATGCCTCGGTGGTAATCACGAATCCGGGCGGCACCGGCAGGCCCAGATTGGTCATCTCGGCCAGGTTGGCACCCTTACCGCCCAGCAGATCCTTAAGATCCTTATTACCTTCGGTGAAGTCATAAACGAGCTTCGGCACTTCCTGCTCCTCGCAGCGCGCAACGTCTTGTATTCACTCGGGACTCTACCGTCCTGGCCGATCGTTTACGGCCGGGGCACGCAACCGCAGCCGGGCGCCTGGTGAAATAAGGAGCATGGGAGCGGGAGACACTGTCACGGTCGGGCTGCTGCATCCGGGTGAGATGGGCGCGGCGGTCGGGCAGTGCCTGGCCGGGGCCGGGCATCAGGTGCTGTGGGCGCCGGAGGGGCGCAGCCCCGCGACCGGCGCGCGCGCCGCGGCAGCCGGGCTGACCGCCTGCGGACTGGCGGAGATGGTCCGCCGTTCGGATCTCATCGTGTCGGTGTGCCCGCCGCACGCGGCGCTCGACATCGCTCGGCAGGTGGCCGGGGCAGGATTCGGGGGCGTGTACGTGGACGCCAATGCAATATCGCCTGCGACCGCGCGCGAGGTCGGCGGGATCGTGGCGGGCGGCAGGGCCAGCTACGTGGACGGCGGGATCATCGGGACTCCCCCAGTGACGCCGGGATTCATCCGGCTCTACCTGTCCGGCCTGCGAGCCGGGAATGTACGTGATCTGTTCGATGGTAGTCCTGTAGACGCGCGAGTGGTCGACCATGGAACGGAGTCCGACGTGGAGGCAATGGGGGCGGCGTCCGCGGTGAAGATGGCGTACGCGTCCTGGACCAAGGGCAGCGCGGCGCTGCTGCTGGCGGCGCGGGCTCTGGCCCGCGCCGAGGGCGTGGAGGAGACGCTGCTGGCCGAGTGGGGCATCTCCCAGCCGGGCCTGGACGAACGGTCGGCCCGAGCGGCCGGGTCTGCGGCGGCCAAGGGCTGGCGCTGGGTCGCCGAGATGGAGGAGATCGCCGCGACCATGGCCGCGGCGGGCCTCCCCGACGGCTTTCACCAGGCCGCGGCCGAGATTTACCGCCGCTCCCGGCACGCCGGCGCTGCCGCCCAGGACAACGAGGCCGCCCAGGACAACGGGGCCGCCCTGGACGCCGTGCTCGGGGCGCTGCGGCGTGACACCCGGGACCGTTCGGCGTAAAAGATCTTTTCTTTTCCCGAACGAACCTGGGTGCGTGCGCAGACAGCAAGCGGACGGCGCCAGGAGCCGGGTCTCAGCAGGGGCCGAGGCGCTCAGTTAGATAGGCCTCGACGCTGTCGATGCCGACCCGCTCCTGCTGCATGGTGTCGCGGTCCCTGACCGTGACGGCCTGGTCGTTCAGGGTGTCGAAGTCGACGGTGACGCAGTACGGGGTGCCGATCTCGTCCTGCCGCCGGTACCGGCGGCCGATCGCGCTGGCGTCGTCGAAGTCGGTGTTCCAGCGCTTGCGCAGCGCCGCCGCGAGGTCGCGCGCCTTGGGCGAGAGGTCGGCGTTGCGCGACAGCGGCAGCACCGCCGCCTTCACCGGCGCGAGCCTTCGGTCCAGGCGCAGCACCGTCCGCTTCTCCAGGTTGCCCTTGGCGTCCGGCGCCTCGTCCTCGGTGTAGGCGTCGAGCAGGAACACCAGCATGCCGCGGTCGACGCCGGCCGCGGGCTCGACCACGAACGGGATGAACCGGTCCCCGGACTCCTGGTCGAGGTAGGACATGTCCTGCTTGGAGGCCTGCTGGTGGGTGGTCAGGTCGTAGTCGGTGCGGTTGGCGATTCCTTCCAGCTCACCCCACTCGTTGCCGACGAAGTCAAACTTGTACTCGATGTCGACCGTGCGCTTGGAGTAGTGCGACAGCTTTTCCTTCGGGTGCTCGTAGAGCCGCAGGTTCTCGGCCCGGATGCCGAGGTCGGTGTACCAGCCGAAGCGCGTGTCGATCCAGTACTGGTGCCAGTCCTCGTCGGTGCCCGGGCGGACGAAGAACTCCATCTCCATCTGCTCGAACTCCCGGGTGCGGAAGATGAAGTTGCCCGGGGTGATCTCGTTGCGGAACGACTTGCCGATCTGGCCGATGCCGAACGGGATCTTCCGGCGCGAGGTCTGCAGCACGTTGGGGCGGAGGTAGGCCAGCCCGGACTCGTCCTCCACCGGGCCGAGGTGGGTGCGCAACAGTCCGTTGAACATGCGCGGCTCGGTGAAGGTGCCCTTGTTGCCGCAGTTCGGGCAGGTGATTGCGGCCAGGCCGTCGACCGGGGGGTGGCCGTGCTTCTCCTCGTAGGCCTCGATCAGCTGATCGGCGCGGTACCGCTTGTGGCAGAACGAGCACTCGGTGAGGGGATCCACGAACTCGGTGACGTGACCGCTGGCCTCCCATACCTCCCGGGCCAGGATCACCGAAGAGTCCAGGCCCACGATGTCGTCGCGTTCGGTGACCATCGTGCGCCACCACTGGCGCTTGATGTTGTTCTTCAGCTCCACGCCGAGCGGACCGTAGTCCCAGGACGCCCGCAGGCCCCCGTAGATCTCGCTGGACGGGTAGACGAATCCCCGTCGCTTGCTCAGGCTGACAATGGCGTCGAGACGGTCACTGCGCAGGGCCATCAGAGGTCTCCATCCGGCTGGCGGTCGGCGGGCGCGACGGGCGCGAATCCCATGGTGATTCCGGCGCGGGCGCGGGTGGCTCAGTTTCCGCCGCCGCGGCCTCCACGACCGGAACCCTTAGCTTAGGAGCACTGGCCCGTGATCGCGAATTGAATTCACCCGGTGCGCATGGGTGACTTCCTGATCACCCATGCGCTACCGCGCTGGCTACCCAGTCGGAGTCGATGTCCAGCGAGATCCCGCCCACCTTCACCGTGCGGTTGCCTTGGTACTGCTTGGACCGGCTGGCCACCGGCCACACCGCGGAGGTCATGTAGGGCGCCCCGGTCAGGGTGGTCGAGTTGTCCCACAGCGCGAACCAGATGGCCTGCGGCTCGGCCAGCGGGTGCCCGGCGATCGTGGTCGTCGACTGCAGATCGATGATCGCCGCGTCGGCGCTCGAGTACACGCCCGACACGTAGCCCTGGGCCTTCAGCTGCCTGGTCCAGGCGTCGAGGAAGGTGAGGACCGCGGTCCGGCAGCCGGCGTTGGTGTGGTCGTAGGCTTCCATGTCGTAGTAGACCGGCGACCCCGAGCCCAGGCCGAACGTGTTCGCGTCCGCGATCGCCTGGTTAGCGGCCGCGGTCCCCTGGGAGGCCGCCTGCTTCGCGTTGATCTTCCCGCTGAAGCTGTCGCACGGCGCCTGCAGCCCGACGAACGTGGGCATCAGCGACCAGCCCATCGCTTCGGCCTGCTGAACCCAGGTGGCGGACAGGTTGGCCTGGCCGCAGGCCATCATCTGGCCGCCGATGTAGATCGCAGTGGCGGCGTACTTCGCCCGCCAGGCCTTCATGGTCGGCAGCGACGGGGCCGTGCAGGTATCGAAGCCGGCCATGGCAGCGGTCGGTCCCGGCGGTGACGCCGAGGGCGCGGGCGCCGGGTTGTCCGCCAGGACCGGTCGGGTCGGCTTCGGCCCTGGCGTGGTCTTGGGCGCGGGCGTGTGCGGCGCGGTCGGCTGCGGAGCGGTCGGCGGCGTGAACCAGGCCGCGGCGATCCCGGTCGGCGGCGGCGGATCCTTCGGCCAGGCCGGATTCTTCGCCTCGATGACCGGAGGCCGGACGGCGCGTATCGAGTCGCCGGTCCGCGCCGACCGGCTGGTGACCGGCCGGACGGTGGCCAGCGTCTGCTCGACAAGGTTCGGGTCGGTCCCGTAGGTGGCGTCGATCCACGGCGCGGAGTCCGGCATGGCGAGCGCGACCTCATGCAGGTCCGCATCCTGGACGATCGTTCCGGGCGTGAACCGCCGCTGGCCAGCCCGGGCTGGCGTCTTCCGGTCGCCTGCGGTCTTCCGGGTGGCCGGCGTCAGCTGGGTGGCCGGCGTCAGCTGGGTGGCTGGCCCGGGCTGGGTGGCTGGCCCGGGCTGGACGCCTGGTCCGCCGGGGGCGCCGATGCTGACCGTGTCGGCTCGCCCGACCAGGTTGGGCGGACAGTTCTGATCGGGACCCGGAGTACCGAGGTAAACGGCATTAAGGTCATACCGAACGCACCGGTGCGGGTCCTTGGTGAGGTCATATACCGGCCAGCTGGCGGGCACGCTGACCTGGTAGCCGTCGTACTTCACGGTCTTGGTGCCTGGCCGGGCGGCCGCCTTCTTGGCGGTCCTGATCGCGGCGGTAAGGCTCACGCCCTTCATGGCAGGTCTGACGGCGGCGGTAAGGCTGGCGCCGACAATGACCGGCTGATGTCCCAGCCCTGATCCGATTGCCCAGAATGCGTACCCGCCTATGATGACGGCCACTGCCGCGCGACGCATTAATTCCCCCTGTATAACCCCGTCGTCGATGATTTACTTAGGCCCCGAGGGCACGCCAAAGACCGAATCGACTCACGAGTACTGTCCCAGCGCACCAGCAGCGCTAAGCGTTCCCAGTATTCACTGAGTTACGCACAGTTACCCTAAAGTGACCATGATCCCGGGCGTGTCGCGGTGCGCCGGGGGTGCCTCAGTGGGGTGCGGGGTCTTCCGGGGCCGGAATGGGATTCGGCTCGGCGCCGCCGTACCGGCGGTCGCGGCTGGCGTAGATCTCACAGGCGTGCCACAAGTGGCGCCGGTCGAAATCTGGCCAGAGCGTGTCGAGAAAGACCAGTTCGGCGTAGGCGGACTGCCAGAGCAGGAAGTTCGAAAAGCGCTGCTCGCCGGATGACCTGACGAAAAGGTCGACATCAGGAATCGCGGGCTCATCCAGATAGCGAGCGAACACCTTTTCGTCGATCTTCTCCGGCCGGAGCTTTCCCGCGGCCACATCCGCGGCGATGGCCGCGGCGGCGTCAACGATCTCGGCGCGGCCCCCGTAGTTCACGCAGAATTGCAGGGTCAGCACGGAATTCCCGGCTGACATCTGCTCGGCCTGCTCAAGTTCGCTGATCACGCTGCGCCAGAGCCGCGGCCGGCGGCCGGCCCAGCGGATGCAGACGCCCATCTCGTTCAGCAGGTCGCGGCGCCGGTGGATGACGTCGCGGTTGAAACCCATCAGGAAGCGCACTTCGTCCGGCGAGCGCCGCCAGTTCTCGGTCGAGAAGGCGTAGGCGGACAGGTAAGGGATGCCGAGCTCGATCGCCCCCATGATCACGTCGAGCAGCGAGGACTCGCCTGCCTTGTGGCCCTCGGTCCTGGCCAGCCCGCGCTTTTTAGCCCAGCGCCCGTCGCCGTCCATCACCAGGGCGACGTGCCTGGGCACCAGCTCGGCAGGTATGTCGGGTGGTTTCACCCCGCTCGGGTGCGGATCGGGCGGGCGTACCCCCGCGCGGCCCCCCATAACGCACGCTCCACATGACGCAGCGAACGGATCGAATGCTCCAGGTGCCACTGAAGGTACGCGGCCACGAGCCCACTGCACTCTATCCGGTGCCTGCGCTCGCTACGATCGGCGCTGTCCCAGTCGCCGCGCAGCAAAGCGAGCATCAGGGCCATCGTCGGCGCCGCAGGCGAGGCCGCGCCGGGCGGCCGGCAGGATGCGCACACCATCCCCCCGGCCGCCACGGCGAACGCGGGCAACCGCCGTCCGTTTCCCGGCGCGCCGCAGCGGGCGCACTCCTCCAGGGCGGGCGCGTACCCGGCCACGGCGAGCGAGCGCAGCAGGAAGGCGTCAAGCACCAGCCCGGGAGCGTGCTCTCCGTCGCCTAGGGCCCGCAGTGCGCCGATGAGGAGCAGCAACTGACGCAGCGCGGGCTCCTTCTCCACCGGGGTGAAACGCTCGGCCGTCTCCAGCATCGCCACGCCCGCCGTGTACCGCGGGTAGTCCCCGGGCAGCGGTTCGCCGTACGGCCGGATCACCTCGGCCTGCGTGATTACGTCCAGCGAACGCCCCGGGTGCAGCATCAGGTCGACGTGCGTGAACGGCTCGAGCCGGGCGCCGAACCTCGACTTGGTCCGGCGGACGCCCTTGGCCACGGCCCGGATCCGCCCGCTGCTGCGGCCGAGGATGGTAATGATCCGGTCCGCTTCGCCCAGCTTCTGCGTCCGCAGCACGATCCCGTCATCCCGGTAAAGCTGCACTCACCCATTCTCCCGCACGCCGATGACAGCCCGACCTACCGGCGAGAACGGTTTACCGCGGAAAGGACCGCGCGCATCGAGGCCGTGACCGTGTTCGTGTCAATGCCGACGCCCCAGAAGACCTGGCCGCCGGTCTCGCACTCCACGTACGCCGCGGCCTGGGCATCGGTGCCTTCGGTCAGCGCGTGCTCGGTGTAGTCGAGCACCCGCGCGGTCACGCCGACAGAGGCCAGCGCGTCACAGAACGCCGAGATGGGGCCGTTGCCCACGCCCTCGACCTGCTGCGGGCGCCCGTCGCTGGATATCTCCGCGGTGAGAGCGTGCTTGGCCTCGACCACCGAGGACGTCTGGTGGTCCAGCAGCGCCAGCGGCCCCTCGGCGAGGTACTCATCGGAGAAGATCTCCCACATCCGGGCGGGAGACACCTCGCCACCCTCGGAGTCGGTGTGGCCCTGGATCACCCGGGAGAACTCGATCTGCAGCCGGCGAGGCAGGTCCAGCTGGTGTTCGGCCTTCATGACGTACGCCACACCGCCCTTGCCGGACTGCGAGTTGACCCGGATGACCGCCTCGTAGGTGCGGCCCACGTCGTGCGGGTCGATCGCCAGGTACGGCACGGCCCATGGGTACTCGGCGAACGGAACGCCCGCCCGGTCCGCCTCGGCTTCCAGCGCCTCGAAGCCCTTCTTGATCGCGTCCTGGTGGGAGCCGGAGAACGCCGTGTAGACCAGGTCGCCCGCATAAGGGTGGCGCGGGTGAACCGGGATCTGGTTGCAGTACTCGACAGTGCGACGGATCTCGTCGATGTCGGCAAAGTTGATCATCGGGTCGATGCCCTGGCTGAACAGGTTCAGGCCCAGGGTGACCAGGCATACGTTGCCGGTGCGCTCGCCGTTGCCGAACAGGCATCCCTCGATCCGGTCGGCGCCCGCCAGGACGGCCAGCTCGGCGTCGGCGACCGCGGTGCCCCGGTCGTTGTGGGTGTGGACCGAGAGGCAGACGTAATCCCGGTCCGGCAGGTTCCGGCTCATCCACTCAATCTGGTCGGCGTAGACGTTCGGGGTGGACCGCTCGACCGTGCACGGCAGGTTGAGGATGATCTCGCGGTCCGGCCCGGGCTGCCAGACCTCCATGACGCCCGCGCAGACCTCGGCGGCGAAGTCGAGCTCGGTGTCCATGAAGATCTCTGGCGAGTACTCATAGCCGAAGTCGGTGCCGTCCAGAAGTTCCTCGGCGTACTTCATGACGTGCCGGGTGCCTTCGACGGCCAGCGCCTTGCACTCCTCGCGGTCGATGCGGAACACCACCCGGCGGAAAATCGGGGCCGTCGCGTTATACATGTGCACGGTGGCCATCTGCGCGCCGCGCAGCGACTGGACCGAACGCTCGATCAGGTCCTCCCGGGCCTGGGTGAGCACAGAAATCCGGACTCCGTCGGGGATACGATCGCCCTCGATCAGCTCGCGCACGAAGTCGAAGTCGGTCTGGCTCGCGGACGGGAACCCGACCTCGATCTCCTTGTAGCCCATCCGCACGAGCAGCTCGAACATCTTGTGCTTGCGGGCCGGGGTCATCGGGTCGATCAGCGCCTGGTTGCCGTCCCGGAGATCGGTCGACAGCCAGCGCGGGGCCTTCGTGATGGCCTTGGCGGGCCAGGTGCGATCCGGCAGCTCGATCGGCTTGAACGGCGTGTAACGATGACACGGCATGCCACTCGGCTGCTGATGTACGGGTGAGACGCGCTTGAACGGGGGATCCTGCTGCATTTATCTGCTACTTCCTCATAGCCGGTGGGCGGTTGCCAGGTCTGGGTTGCCTGATTGATGGCCAGCAGACACGCCAACGCCCCGCGACGAGGGAGCCGGCCTATCGGCCCCCGCCGCGGCCACTAAGGAGGAGCAGCTCGCGCAACATTGCCAATCACAGTACCAGCTGGACGAGCTCGGGGTGAGACCGGGAGCGCCACTGTGCCGCAAGCGGCGGAATATTAGGTGGCGCCGCCGGCGCGGGCGCGGTTGGCTGTGAAGATGCACATCGAGCAACTCGACCTGGCGGACGCGCAGAAAATACGCGCGTGTCACGAGGTATGGCTGGCGGCCCAGCGGGTCGACGAGCCCGAGGGACCATGGTTCACCGAACGGCCGTTCGGCGGCTGGCTTACCGTCGGCTGGGGCGGCGACCCCCGGGAAATATGGGTGGCCGCAGGCCAGGCGGAGGGCTCGGTGTCGGGCTGGTATCGGCTGGAGCTGCCGGACAAGGAGAACCTGGACCAGGCAAATCTGGGCCTCGTGGTGCACCCGGCGGAACGGCGGCACGGGGTCGGACTGGCCCTGCTGCGGCACGCGGCGGCTCGCGCGGCCGCCCGCGGGCGCTCGGTGCTTAACGGCGCCGCGCGCAACGGCTCGCCGGGTGAGGCTTTCTCGCGATCGGTCGGGGCGAAACCCGGGCTGGTCGATATCCAGCGCATGATGGAGCCGGGCAAGCTGGACGGAGGCATGCTCGCCCGGCTACGCGAGCCAGCTGAGCGGGCCGCCTCCGGTTACTCGCTGGTGTCATGGACCGGCCTGGTGCCCGACGAGTTCCTCGAGCAGGTGGCGGAGCTCTACAACGCGCTCAATGACGCTCCCCACGACCCGGAGATCGCGCCCGAGGTGTGGGACGCACAGCGGGTACGCGAGCGCACGAACGACCTGCGCCCGCACTTCGGGATGCGGGCTTATGCGATGGCGGCGCGAGATGACGCGACCGGCCAACTGGCGGCCATGACCGAGGTAGCGGTGGATCCGGCCGATCCAGGCTGGGGGCATCAGCTGTTTACGGTCGTGACCAGGAAACACCGCGGTCACCGGCTCGGCCTGTTGGTAAAGATCGCGATGCTGGAGGTGCTCGCGACCGCGGAGCCGCAACTGGAACGGATCGTCACCTGGAACGCCCAGGCCAACGAGCACATGATCGCGGTCAACGAGGCGCTGGGCTACACCATCCTCGGCCAGCCGAGCACCTGGTTCCGGCTCGACGTGTCGGCTTTGCTGGGCTGACACCAGGCTGGGCTGACACCGGCCGGGTTAGTCCGGAAAGGCTAGTCGCGGCCGGCCGACTGCTCGGTCATCGCGACGACGCCGACGACCTGGGCCTGGGTCATGCCGAGGTCCACGCCGATGGCCATCGCGGCGTGCCGCTCGGTTTCCGTGAGCGGGTCGTCCGCCATGGCGATGCGGATCACCTCGGCCAGGTACCACTCCTTGGCCTGAATGGTGAGCTGCGCCCCAACCTGGTTCAGGGCCGGGCGGATCGCCTCGAACGGCTGCAGGAGATCGGCGGCGAGCATCGCCTCGTCGTAGCCCGGCACCCCCGATCCGATGACCGCCTCGATCGCCCGCTGCCGCGACACCAGGCTCGACGGATCGCCGGACCGCAGCATGGCCGAGACGGCCGCCCGCATGCCAGCGGGCAGCGCCGCCTGCATCTGCGCCGTGGTCGGCTGGTTGAGCGCGTCGGTCACGTAACGGGTCCGGCAGGTGGTGCACTGGACATGCTCGCCGACCGAGTTCAGCGGAATGACCGGGAGAAAGAACAGCGTGAACCACCGGCGTCCAGCCCGGTGCCGGAACTCCCGGTCCCCGCCGCAACGGCGGCAATGAAAGGTGCCCTGCGCGATCGTCCGGTAGAACACGCGCAAGCCAAAGATGATCAGCAAGGTAGATCCCCTTCTGGCTACCAGCCCGGCACACTCCCCCGCAAGCACCCGCAGGCGGTGTACCCTCGCCTTTTTCGGTACAGGTAAATCCATCATGTGCCGCCGGCCACCGCGACGCGGTTGCCGATGCAGATCCGATACCTCATTTTTCGGCTTTCTGGGTCTAAGTCCGTGTGGCGAGGAAGGGTTAGTCGTAGAAGCCTAGGCGGCGGAGCTGGCGGGGGTTGCGCTGCCAGTCCTTGGCTATCTTCACGTGCAGGTCGAGGTAGACCTTCGTGCCCAGCAGCGCCTCGATCTGGCGGCGGGCGCGGCTGCCCACCTCCTTCAGCCGCGCTCCCCCGGTGCCGATGACGATGGCCTTCTGGCTCGGCCGCTCCACGTAAAGCTCGGCGTGCACGTCGGTGAGGTCGTCACGGCCCGGCCGCGGCCCCATCTCCTCGACCACCACGGCGATCGAGTGCGGCAGCTCGTCCCGCACCCCGTCCAGCGCGGCCTCCCTGATCAGCTCGGCGACCATGATCTGCTCGGGCTCGTCGGTCAGCTCGCCGTCCGGGTACAGGGGCATGCCCTCGGGCAGGTGGGAGACGAGCACGTCGGCGAGCACGTCGAGCTGGAAGCCGGTCACGGCCGAGACCGGCACCACGTCGGCCCAGTCACCCAGGGCGCTCACCGCCACCAGCTGTTCGGCGACCCGCTCGGGCGACGCCTGGTCGCACTTGGTCACGACCACCACGACCGGGGTCTTCTTCACGTTCTCGAGCTCGCGGGCGAAGAACCGGTCCCCTGGGCCCACCGGATCGGTGGCCGGGACGCAGAACCCGATCACGTCGACCTCGCTGAGCGTGGAACGGACCAGGCTGTCCAGGTGCTCGCCGAGCAGCGTCCGCGGCTTGTGCAGGCCGGGCGTGTCCACCACGACCAGCTGCGCGTCCGGCCGGTGCACGATGCCGCGGATCACCCGCCTGGTGGTCTGCGGCCGGTCGCTGGTAATCGCGACCTTGGCGCCGACCAGCGCGTTCGTCAGCGTCGACTTGCCCACGTTCGGGCGGCCCGCGAGGCAGGCGAACCCAGAGCGGAAGGCGCCGGATCCGAAGGTAGGGGCCGAGCTGGACGCTGGTGGATGGCTCACCCGTCAATTCTCGCGCATGTCCGGGGGACGGGAACCATGGCCCGTTCGGCCCAAAAATGCCGGGTCTAGGGGGTCAGCGTCTCGCGGACGGTGCCGTCGGGGGCGGCGTGAAACACGGTCGCGTCCGGGCCGAGGTCGCGGACCACGGCGAGGTCGCCCGGGTCCAGGTCGGCGTCGCTGACCAGCGCGGCCGCCTCGAGCTTCTGCGCGCCGCTGGACACCGCCATGGCCACCGCCAGGCGCAGCGCGGACAGCCGCAGCGACGGCAGCGCCACCGCGGCGGCGGTGTAGGTCCGGCCGGTCTCGTCGCGCACCGCCGCGCCCTCGGACGCCGCGACCCGCGCCCGGGTGGACCGGGCCAGGGTGATGATCTTGAGATCCTCTGCACCGGGAGTAACAGTGTCGGGAGTCACATCGCTCACCTTGCTCAGTCTAAGGCCCAGAGTCTATGGCGGAGTGTCCTCAACGCGTTCCACCAGCACCGTGCCGATCTTATTGCGCCGGCCAGCCAGGTTCTTCTCCGCGGTAAGCCTCAGGCCGCGGACGGTCGCGGTCGAGCCCGCGATCGGGACCCGGCCGAGCTGGTGGGCGAGCAGCCCGGCCACCGTCTCCACGTCCAGATCGTCGAGGCTGACGCCGAACAGCTCGCCGAGCTCGGTCACCGGCAGCCGGGCGGTGACCCGGGCGGAGTTCTCGGAGAGCCACTCGACCGGCGGCTGCTCGTTGTCGTACTCGTCGGTGATCTCGCCGACGATCTCCTCGAGGATGTCCTCGATGGTGACCAGCCCGGCGGTCCCGCCGTACTCGTCGATCACGATGGCCACATGGGTACGCTGCGCCTGCATCTGGCGGAGCAGTTCGTCCACCGGCTTGCTGTCGGGCACATAGCTGGCCGGGCGCATCACCGTGGCGACCTTCTCGGTGGCCTCGGCGCCGGGGTGCTCGTGACTCCAGGCCACGATGTCCTTCAGGTAGGCGATGCCGACGACGTCGTCCTGGTTCTCGCCGACCACCGGGATCCGGGAGAAGCCGCTGCGCAGCGCCAGCGAGAGGGCCTGCTCGACGGTCCGGTCGCTCTCGATGAACACCATGTCGGTACGGGGCACCATGACTTCCCTGACGATGGTGTCGCCGAGCTCGAAGACCGAGCGGACCATGTCCCGCTCGCCCGGTTCGATGCCGTTCCTGCGCTCCAGGTAGTCGACGAGGCCGCGTAGTTCGGACCGGTCCACGGGGCCCTCGTGGTCCACCAGCGGCCGGGCCCGGCGGGTCGGCGGCATGGCGTTGCCGACGGCGACGAACAGCCTGGGCAGCGGGCCGAGCGCCCGGGTCAGCGGGAACAGGAACGCGGCCGCGCGCTCGGCGGTACGTTCGGTCCGCGGTCCGACGCGCCCGGTCTGCGGGCGCACGCCGGTCAGCGCGTAGCGCAGCCCGATCACCACGGCCAGCGCGGCCAGCACCGCGCGCCAGTCGTCGCCGAGCCAGCGGACGAAGGCCGCCGTGACCAGCACCGCCGCGAGGATCTCGCAGACCGCGCGGAGCAGGAGCAGCACGCTCAGGTAGCGGGGCAGGTCGGCGGCCACCGTCCCCGGCCGGCCCTGGTGCTCGGGCCGTTCGGCGACACCGGTGGCGGAAACGAGCGCCAGCGCGGCCTCCGCGTTCGCGCACCAGCCGGCCACGAGAGCGAGCACGGCCGCGGCGGCCAGGAGCCACCCGGGGAGGGTCATAAGCCGGGCTGGCCCTTCGTTTCCCGGGTTTCCCGCTCCCGGGTCTCCCGCCCCCGGGTCTCCCGCTCCCGGGTCTCCCGCCAGGTCTTCAGCAGCTGATCCTGCGTGCCGAACATGGCGGCGTGCTCTTCCGGCTCGGCGTGGTCGTAGCCGAGCAGGTGCAAGATGCCGTGGACGCACAGCAGCTCGAGCTCGTCCTGGGTGGAGTGGCCGGCCTTTTCGGCCTGTTCGGCCGCGACCTGCGGGCAGAGCACCACGTCCCCGAGCAGCCCAGGATCGGCGCCCGGGTCGGGCTCGACCCGGTTGCCGCCCAGGTGCGGCGGCCGCAGCTCGTCCATGGGAAAGGCGAGCACGTCCGTCGGCCCGGGCTCACCCATCCACCGCTCGTGCAACTCGGTCATCGTCCGCTCGTCGACGAGCAGCACCGAGAGCTCGGCCAGCGGGTGAATCCGCATCTGGTCCAGCGTGAACCTGGCGACCGCGGCCAGCCCAACCTCGTCGACGTCGACGCCCGCCTCGTTGGCGATATCGATGCTCATTCCCCGTCCTAGCTGCCCTTGCGCCTGCGCGTCCCCGCCGGGGCGAGTTGCCGTTCGTGGGCGTCGTAGCGCTCGTAGGCGTCGACGATCTTGCCCACCAGGCGGTGCCGGACCACGTCGTGACTGGTCAGCCTGGCGAAATGGATGTCGGGGATGCCGTCGAGAATGTCCTGGACGATCCGCAGCCCGCTGACCTGGCCGGGCGGCAGGTCGACCTGGGTCACGTCGCCCGTCACCACCACCTGCGAGCCGAAACCCAGCCGGGTGAGGAACATCTTCATCTGTTCGGCCGAGGTGTTCTGCGCCTCGTCCAAGATGATGAACGAGTCATTAAGCGTCCTTCCCCGCATGTACGCCAGGGGGGCGATCTCTATCGTGCCCGCGGCCATCAGGCGCGGGATCGAATCCGGGTCGAGCATGTCGTGCAGCGCGTCGTAGAGCGGGCGCAGGTACGGGTCGATCTTCTCGTACAAGGTTCCGGGCAGGAACCCGAGCCGCTCGCCCGCCTCCACCGCCGGCCTCGTCAAGATGATCCGGTTGACCTGCTTGGCCTGCAGCGCCTTGACCGCCTTGGCCATGGCCAGGTAGGTCTTCCCGGTGCCCGCCGGGCCGATGGCGAACACGATCGTGTGCTGGTCGATCGCGTCCGCGTAGCGCTTCTGGTTCAGGGTCTTGGGCCGGATCGTCCGGCCGCGGGCGGACAGGATGCCGACCGTGAGCACGTCGGCCGGGCGGACGCCGCGTTCGGCCCGCAGCATGGCCGCGGCCCGCTCCACCGCGTCGGCGGTCAGGTCCGTGCCCTTGCGCAGCAGTTCGACAAGCTCGTCGAAGAGCGCGGTGACCAGGGCGGTCTCCGCCGGGGTTCCGGTCGCGGTGATCTCGTTGCCGCGGACGTGGACGTCGGCGTCGAACTCCCGCTCAATCACGTGCAGCAGTTCGTCCCCGGACCCGAGCAGGCTGACCATCGAATGATCAGCGGGTATCACGATCTTTACCTGAGACCGTGGTTCACCCCGAGGGTTTTCGCGCTGCCCGTCGCCATTGGGAGTGCTCCCGGCGTCTAGGTCGTCGTTTCGGATATCTGTCAATTCGATGCTCTCGAAGACCCGGAGGACCGCCCCCCGAGCGTACTGAACACCATATTATCCGGCACGAGAGCTGTCCGGGGCAGTGCTGTCGCTATCTGGTGCTGGGCTGTCCGGGGCCGTGCTGTTCTGGGCAGTGCTGTTCTGGGCAGTGCTGTCCGGGGCAGTACTGTCCGGGGCTGGGCGCCGGTCATCCAGGCGGCCAGGTGAGGGGCCGGCCGCCGAGGACGTGCCCGTGGACGTGCAGGACGGTCTGGCCCGCCTGGGCGCCGGTGTTGAAGACGACGCGGTAACCGGTCTTGCTGACGCCGTCCGCCTCCGCGACGCGGTGCGCCGCGGTGATCACCTCGCCGAGGAGCCCGCTGTCCGCGGCGGCCAGCGCCGCGACGTCGGGATAGTGCTCCTTCGTGATGACCAGCACGTGCGTCGGAGCTTGCGGGTTGATATCGCGGAAGGCCAGGACCCGGTCTGTTTCCAGCACCGTGGTCGCGGGGATTTCCCCGGCCACGATGACGCAGAACAAGCATTCAGCCACACGAAGATCCTAGGGCTTCCCCGGGCGCTTACGGATCATCCTTGGGAGTAGCGGGGCGTGGTGCCGGGCAGGGCCGGGGAGCGGGCCGAAGGTGCAGGCTGGAGCGCAGGTCGGCGCGCTGGCGGGGCCGGCGCGGGGTCGGCACGGGGGCGGGCGTGGCGACCCAGGTAATGGCTGCATAAGCGCATATTCCGGTCATACAGGCGGTACTGCTGAGTAACCGTGTTGGGATCCATTGTTATGGTGCCGATCCATGCAAGTGCTGTCGTAACCTCGCGCTCAATGGATATTCTTGACTTTCGGCAATCCTCCGGCAGTGTCTGGCGGCATGTCCGAAAGTTGAAGGTCTGGCCCGGCACGGCCGTTGGTGCCTGGCTGGCCCTTCATCCAGGCAGCTGGCCGGGTCTGCCAATGACGGCAAGGCGACGGACGGTCGGGATGGGTGGGAGATTTGGGGATGAAGGACCGGAGCCCGTGGTCCTGCACGACTCCTGCCGGGGCACGAAAGCGGCCTGATGGAGAGTGAACCTGAAGACGGGGCACCGCGTCCAACTAAGGTGACCGAAACCCTGGTGGCCCCCGGAGCCATCGTGCCCGATGCCTTCCTGGCATCCTCTGCGGCGCGCATGGGGTGGAGCGCTGACTGGGCGGTCACCGAGCTGTATTCCCTGCACTACCGGGCCCTGGTACGGCTCGCGGCCCTGCTGGTGCGGGACACGCCCACGGCCGAGGAAGTGGTGCAGGACGCGTTCGTCGCGATGCACGGAGGCTGGTCACGGCTGAGGGACGCGGAGAAGGCCCTCGCTTACCTGCGGCAGGCCGTGGTGAACCGGTCACGTTCGGTCCTGAGGCACCGGACGGTGATCGACAAGAACCTGCAGAAGGCACCGCCGGACATGCCGAGCGCCGAGCACGGCGCGCTTGTCCTGCTGGAGCGGTCCGCCGTGGTGGCTGCCCTCCGCGGCCTGCCCGGCCGGCAGCGCGAGGCGATCGTGCTGCGGTATTACGCAGACCTGTCCGAGGCTGAGATCGCGACCGCGATGAAGATCAGCCGCGGCGCGGTGAAAAGTCATACGGCCCGCGGCATGGCCGCCCTCCGCGCGGCCCTGGAGCAGGAGTTATGACCAGATCAGGCCACGGCTCCGAAGGCACGCCGCCGCAAGGACACGACTTCGCCGATTTCGTGCGTAGTGAGCTGCACGCTGCCGCGGACCAGGTAGAGCCGCGCCCGGACGGGCTGGAGCGGATCCGCGCGCGGGTCGGGTCCGGACCGGCCTACGCCAGCAAGCATTCCGGGGCGACCAAGGCCGCAGGGCCGGGGATCCCGGGTTTCCTGGCCGGCCTGGTGCGGCGCTGGAACGTCTGGCGCGGCGGGCAGGAGGAGCCTGCCCACGGTCAAGCGCGGCGCTCGTCGCGGGACTGGCGGGAGGGACTGCTCCGGCCTGCCCTGGCGATCGCCTGTGCCGTGTTCGCCCTCGGCGTCGCGCTGGCGGTGCCCCCGCTGCACGAGGCGTTGGTCCAGCTCACCACGGCGGTGGGGATTACTTCCAGCAGCGCCAGAGTACCGAGCGCGGCCGGTTCGGCTGTCCCGGGGGGTTTGTCGGACGGCGGTGGCAGCCAGGGCAGCGCGTCTAGCGGCCGCCACAGCCAGACGGGGACCGTGTGCCCGTCGAGTTCTTCGCCGTCCGCCACGCCCACGGCCAGCAAGTCGGTGACCCCGAGCGTGGCCCCGGCAGGCACGCCAACCAGCCCGCCTGGCACCGGCGCGAGCGGCAGTCCGAGTGGCAGCCCGGCGAGCAGCAACGCGAGTTCCAGCGGCAGCACTAGCGCGACCACCAGCGCGGCTACGACCGCGAGCCCGGCCGGCAGCGCCACGAGCAGTACCACTTCGACGGCTTCGGCGACCGCCAACAGCAGCGCGGCGGGCAAGAAGACGCCCAAAGCGACCGGGACCAACTGCCGGAGCCCGAGCCCTACGCCCAGTAAGTCGGCCAAGCCCACAGCCAGCGGGTCTGCCTCGGCGACCGCGTCCGCCTCGGCCAGCGCCAGTCCGTCGACGTCGAGTTCTTCGACGTCGAAAGGCAACCTCACCCCGACCGGCGGGAGCTCGTCTGCTTCTTCCGGGGCCGGCGCGGCCACTTCCGGGGCGGGCCGTCCGGGCGGAACCCCGGCCTCGCCCTTAAGCGGCTCAGCGTCCCCTTAAAAGCGGCTCAGCGTCCTAAAGCGGCTCAGCGTCCCCTTAAAGCGCCTCAGCGTCCTAAAGCGGCTCAGCGTCCCTCAGCGGCTCAGGACCAACGGCCGGAGCGGGTGAGCAGGATGGCGGCGGCTACGGTGCCCGCGGTCGAGGTCCTGAGCACGGTGGGCCCTAGCCGGCAGGCGGTGGCCCCGGCCGCGTGGAAGGCGGCGCTCTCATCGTCGGTGATCCCGCCTTCCGGGCCCACCACGACCAGCAGGTCACCCGATTCCGGCAGGCTGAGGCGGCCGAGGCTGTCGGCGGCGCCCGGCTCGAGCACGATCGCGCTGGCCGCCTTGGCGATCAGCACAGCCGCCTGGCCGGCCGTGACGGCGTCGGTCACTTCGGGTATCCAGGCGCGGCGGGACTGCTTGGCGGCCTCGCGCGCGGTCAGCCGCCATTTCGCCAGCGAGCGTTCCCCGCGTGCCCCTTGCCACACCGGGACGCAGCGCGCCGCGGCCCACGGCACGATGCGGTCGACGCCGACCTCGGTCATCTCCTCGACGGCCAGCTCGCCCCGGTTGCCCTTCGGGATGGCCTGGACGACCGTGATCACGGGGTCCGGGCGAGGTACCTCTCGCCGGGCCCGCACGGTCAGCTCGAGCCCACTGGTCCCGTGCCCGGCGACCACGCACTCGGCCACCAGGCCGGCGCCGTCGGCCACGTCGGCGCGCTCGCCCGGGCGCAGCCGGCGCACGGTGGCCGCGTGCCGGCCCTCAGCTCCGGACAGCACCACGACATCGGATTCCAGTTCCGCGCGGTCGGCCAGGAAGACAGGCGGCTGCACCAGGTTCAGCGCCCGTTGAACGCGTCGCGCAACCTCGAGAAGAACCCTTGCTGGCCCGGCGCGAACCGGCCGGGCGGCGCTTCCTCGCCGCGCAGCTTGGCCAGTTCGCGCAGCAGCTTTTCCTGCTCGGCGTCCAGCTTGGACGGCGTCTCGACGGTCACGTGGATGACGAGGTCGCCGCGCCCGTTGCCGTTCAGGTGTTTGACGCCCTGACCGTAGAGCGGGATGACCTGGCCGGACTGGCTGCCGGGCCGGATGTCGATGTCGGCGGGGCCGTCCAGGCTCTCCACCGACAGCGTGGCCCCCAGCGCGGCGGCCACCATCGGGATCGTCACCGTGCAGTGCAGGTCGTCGCCCTGCCGCTCGAAGATGGGGTGCGGGCGCTGGACGATCTCCAGGAACAGGTCGCCGGGCGGGCCGCCGCCTGGGCCGACTTCGCCCTCGCCGGCCAGCTGGATGTGCGTACCGTCCTCGACTCCGGCCGGGATCCGCACCTTGATCGTGCGCCTGGTCCGCACCCGGCCGTCGCCGTCGCACTCCGGGCAGGGCCGGACCAGCAAGGTGCCGTATCCGCCGCAACCCGGGCAGACCCGGGCCATCATCACCTGGCCGATGAAGGAGCGGGTCACCTGGCTCACTTCGCCGCGCCCGCCGCAGATGTCACAGGTCTGCGGGTGCGTGCCCGGCGCGGTGCCCTCGCCGGAGCAGGTGGGGCAGACCACGGCCGTGTCCACGGTGAGCTCACGGGTAGCGCCGAACGAGCACTCGGCCAGGTCGAGCTCGATCCTGATCGTGGCGTTGCGGCCGCGCTGTGCCCGGCTCCGCGGCCCGCGGGCCGTGGTGCCGCCGCCGGCCGCGCCGAAGAACTGGTCGAGCAGGTCGTTCAGCGGATTGAACCCCTGGCCGAACGGGCCCGCTCCGGCGCCCGCGCTGCTCGCGGCGAACGGATCCACGCCCATGTCGTACATCCGGCGCTTGTCGGTGTCCGACAGCACCTCGTACGCCTGGGTGATCTCCTTGAACCGCTCCTGCGTCTGGGGATCGGGGTTCACGTCCGGGTGAAGTTCCCGGGCCAGCCGCCGGTAGGCCCGCTTGACCTCGTCTTGCGTCGCGTCGCGCCGGATCTTGAGCAGCGCGTAGTAGTCCGTCGCCACTAGGACTCCATCAGGATCTGGCCGACGTAACGGGCCACCGCGCGCACCGCGCCCATCGCTCCCGGGTAGTCCATCCGGGTCGGCCCGAGCACGCCGAGCTTGGCCAGCGGCTGAGCCGCGTTCCCGTACCACGTGGACACCACCGACGTGGCCTGCAGGCCTGCGACCTGGTTCTCCGCGCCGATCCTGACGGTCAGGAGCGCGGGCTCGGTCGCCTCCCCGAGCAGCCGCATCAGCACCACCTGTTCTTCTAGGGCCTCAAGGACTTCCCGCAGCCCTTTGCTGAAGTCATGCGCGGCCAGATTCGCGGCACCACCGAAGACGATCTTCTCCTCGGTTCGCTCGACCAGGCTGGCCAGCAGCACCGTGAACACGGCGTTGGCGTTCGCCCGCTCCTCGGCCGGGATCCGCTCGGCCAGGTCGGTGACCATGGCGGCGGCGTCGGACAGCTTATGTCCGCCCAGGCGGGTGTTCACCACCGACCGCAGGTGCGACACCGAGGCGTCATCCCAGGAGTCGGGCAGGTCGACGGTGCACTGTTCCACCCGGCCGGTGTCGGTGATCAGCACCAGCAGCAGCTTCTGCGGCGCGAGCGGGACCAGTTCGATGTGCCGGATCGAGGACCTGGTGAGCGACGGGTACTGCACGACCGCCACCTGGCGGGTCAGCTGGACCAGCAGCCGGACCGTCCGCATGACCACGTCGTCCAGGCTGTACGCCCCGGCCAGGAAGGTCTCGATGGCGCGCCGCTCGGCCGCCGACAGCGGCTTGATGCTAGACAGCCGGTCGACGAAGAGCCGGTAGCCCTTGTCCGTCGGTATCCGCCCGGCGCTGGTATGCGGCTGCGCGATGAAGCCCTGCTCCTCGAGCACCGCCATGTCGTTCCTGATGGTCGCCGGGGAGACGCCGAAGTGATGCCGGTCGACAAGGCTCTTTGATCCCACCGGTTCAGTGGTGGACACGTAGTCTTCGACGATCGCACGGAGTACCGTCAGTTTCCGTTCGTCGAGCACGCGTTCACCTCCTTGGCACTCATGCGTCTCGAGTGCTAAGTCTATTGCGTCTAGCGAGTTCCCGCCGCGTGACTGCGAGGCGAACGGCCGCGCGATCATGCCCAAGCGTGACTCTCCGTGATGCCGCACTGGGTATGACCCACAGCAGGATGGTAACCCGGCCAGCACGAACCGCGATAGCGCGTGTCGGCGGCGTCCGGGCCAGGTCCCCCTCCGCTACGCTTTTTGCGCAGGTACGGCTACGCCCGCGGTTCACTGAGGAGAGACCTGTGTGGAGCAGGCAATACGGCGCTGACGTGCTCGCTAATGGAGGCACAGTGAGTCGGCGTCGGCCCGGCCAGCGCGAGGTGCCGAAGGTCGAGGCGGAGCGCGGCCTGGTGGTAGAGGACGCCGAGGCCAGGTTTTGCGGCGCGGTGGTCGGATACGAGAAGGGCGCCGTGACGCTAGAGGACCGGCACGGCAAGCGACGAGTATTCCCGCTGGCCCCGGCCGCCTTCCTGCTCGAGGGCAAGCCGGTCACGCTCATCCCGCCCGGCACCCCGGCCGCTCCGGGCGCCGGTACCAGGACCGCCGGACCCGCCCGGACGGCCTCCGGGTCTGTGGCCGCGCCGGTGAGCCGGGCCAAGGTCGCCCGCGCGAGCCGGATCTATGTCGAGGGCAAGCACGACGCCGAGCTGGTGGAGAAGATCTGGGGCGACGACCTGCGCGACGTCGGCGTCGTGGTCGAGTACCTGGAGGGCATCGACGACCTGCCCGCCATCGTCGGGGACTTCTCCCCGGCCCCTGGCCGGCGCCTCGGCGTGCTCGTGGACCACCTGGTGGCAGGCTCCAAGGAGACCAGGATCGCGGCCAGCGTGCGATCACCTGACGTACTGATCGTGGGGCATCCGTTCATCGACATCTGGGCCGCCGTGCGGCCGTCCGCGGTCGGCATCGCGGCCTGGCCGGACGTTCCGCCCGGGCAGCCGTGGAAGGAAGGCGTCCTGCGCGCCGTCGGGTGGCCGCCGGAGGTGCCTTCGGCCTGGCGGCGCATCCTGCGTTCGGTCACGAGCTACGCCGACCTCGAGCCCGAGCTTCTCGGCCGGGTGGAGGAGCTGATCGATTTCGTCACCATGCCGGGGAGCGCGTAGCGTGACGACAGCACCGGACGACACGCGAGGACTGATGACGAGCAAGCCGGCGCCTGACGGAGGGTGGGTCCGGGACGGCGAGGTGACGCCTGACGGAGGGCGGGTCCGGGACAGCGAAGTGACGTTGGCCACATTCGGCTACCTGGGGGCGATCTTCCTCGGGCCCGTCATCCCGTTGATCGTCTACGCGCTCCAGGCGAGAAGGTCGCCATTCCTGCGGTATCACGCGGCCACGGCGGTGAACCTGTCGATCAGCGGCGCGCTGTACGCGCTGTGCTGCCTGATCCTCGGCGGCGTGCTCCTGCTGGACAGCATCGCCGTCGCCCTGGCCGTGGTGGTCCCGGTCGGCTTCGCCCTCTGGGTGTCCGTGCTGAGGTACCTCATCCGCGGCGTCAGCGCGGCGACCCGCGGCGAGCGAAACGCGGTGCCCAGCTGGATCTGCGCGCGCATCCTGCGCTGAGCTCGCTAGGGGCTCGGTGTTTGTCAGGGCTCAGTCAGCTTGCGGGTCACGGCGTCGGCGAGCAGGCGTCCGCGGCGGGTGAGCACGATCCGGCCGCCGGCCAGGGCGTCCCGGTCGGCCAGGCCCTCGGCGACCATCGCCCCCGCGTTGGCCCGCCCGGCCGGCCCGAGTATCCCGACCGGGCAGCCCTCGGCGAGGCGGATCAGCAGCATGACGCGCTCAAGCTGCCGTTCGGCCGACGACAGGATCTCCCTGGCCTGGCCGGGGCTATTCCCGGGAGTGATCCTCGCGGCGTAGGCGGCCGGATGCCGCACGTTCCACCACCGGGTCCCGCCCACGTGGCTGTGCGCCCCCGGCCCGATCCCCCACCAGTCGCCGTCCGTCCAGTACAGCATGTTGTGCGCGCACCTCGACGGCCCGCTAGCCGCCCAGTTGGAGATCTCGTACCAGCCGTAACCGGCCGCGGTGAGGACCTCATCCGCGACCAGGTAACGATCAGCGAGCACGTCATCGTCGGGGGCGGGCAGCTCACCGCGCCGGACGCGCGCCGCCAGCCGGGTCCCCGCCTCCACGGTGAGCGCGTACGCGGACACGTGATCAGGCCCGGCGGCCACCGCCGCGTCCAGCGAGCGCCGCCAGTCCGCGTCGGACTCCCCCGGCGTCCCGTAGATCAGGTCCAGGCTGACGTGCTCGAAGCCGGCCGCGCGGGCCCACGCGGCGCAACGCCCCGGACGCCCCGGCTGGTGTACCCGGTCGAGCACGGCGAGCACCGCGGGCACCGCGCTCTGCATCCCGAACGAAACCCGGGTGATCCCCTGCGCCCGCAGGTCGTTCAGGGTCGCTTCGCCGACGCTCTCCGGGTTGGCCTCCGTGGTTACCTCGGCTCCGGGTCTCAGGCCGAACTCGGCGTCAATGGCCCGCAGGATGCCGCCCAGCGCGGCAGGCGGCAGCAGGGTCGGCGTTCCGCCGCCGAAGAACACCGTGCTGACCGGAACGTCGACACAGTGTCCTTCTTCGTCGGCGAGCACCTGGCGCGCGAACCTGATTTCCGCGATCGCGAGGTCCGGATAGCTGCCAGGCGACACCGTGACTGCTCCGGCGGACGGGGCCCTTGTGGTTGATGGGACCGTGCCCGCGGGAGGCCGGAGGCCGAGTTCGGCTGCGGTGTAGGTATTGAAGTCGCAATAACCGCAGCGGGTGGTGCAGAACGGCACGTGGACATAGATGCCGAACGGCCGTTTGCCCAGGTCAGCGCGCGCGCTTTCGGGCAGCGTCCCCGCAGCGGGGACGGGCTCACCGTCGGGCAGGGCGCCAGGCATGATAGTCACGCTACCCGCACGGCCGGAGCGGTTCCGTGGACGGCCAGAGACGAACGTTGCCCGGGCGGCCAGATTGGCGATTCGCGCGCTTAGACTGAAAGGGTCGCGTTTTACGGGAGGCACGAGGCATTAGGGTCGCGTCTACGGGAGGCACCGTTGGCAGAGAACGAGTCGCAATGGCCGGCCCAGTACCCGAGGTACAACTGGCCGACCGCCGATCAGGCTCCGACTGCTGCCAGCCAGGGCCAGCCGCCCGCCGCCCAGGTCCCGCCCGCCGGACCGCAGGTTCCGCCGGCTGGCTACCCGATTCCGCCCACCGCGTACCAGATTCCGCCGGGTGGTTATCAGGTCCCGCCGGGTGGCTATCAGGCCCCGCCCGGTGGTTATCAGGTCCCGTCCTCCGGCTATCAGGTCGCTCAGGGCCAGGCCCGGATGAATTCCGCCATGCGCGCGGCCTCGGCAGACCGGGAACGCGCGGTGGACGTGCTGAAGGCCGGCTTCGCCGAGGGGCGTCTCACTCAGGACGAGTACAACGACCGGATGGGGCGGGCGTACGCCGCCCGTACCTACGGCGAGCTGATGGCGCTCACCGCCGACCTGCCCGCGGGGGCCGTCCCCGCAGTCTGGCCTATGCCGGTCTACCAGCCGCCTGTCACCACCAACTCGCTGGCCAGGGCATCGCTGGTGCTCGGCGTGGCCGAGTTCTTCACCGTTGGCCTGACCGCCATCCCGGCGATCATCTGCGGGCACATGGCCAAGCGCGAGATGCGGCAAACCGGTCAGCAAGGTGACGGGCTGGCAACCACCGGCCTCGTGCTCGGTTACATGGCGGTGATCTTCTGGGGCGTCCTCATCGCCCTGTCCATCGTGGGCGCCGTGATCTCCGCTTCGGGCACTGGCGGCTAGATCACCCGGTTACCTGCGGTTGACCAGATCAACCAGGCCTACACGAACCTCGGCAACGCTCTCGGCGCGTGACCGCGCGCGACGACCAACGCGTCATTGGCACTCCTGGCGGCCCTCACACGTCTACACTCAAGAGAGGCATTCGCGGGAGGCTCACGTGGTATACGGTCCAGGTCAGGCATATCCGCCTCAACCTGCTCTCCCCGCTGTGCCCGCGGACCAGGGGCCCGGGAGCATCTGGTACCCGGGCACGGGCCCGTTCGGCGTGCTGCCGCCGGGCATGGGACTCGGGATGAACCCGGCCTGGCTGGCGGCCAACGCGGATCGCGAGCGGACCGTGGGCGTGCTCCGGGCGGGTTTCACCGAGGGGCGGCTCACCCAGGACGAGCTTGACGAGCGGGTCACGCGGGCCTACGTGGCCCGCACCTACGGGGACCTCTGGGCACTGACCGCCGACCTGCCGGCCGGGGCCCTTCCCTACCCGAATGCCCTGCCCTATCCGCAGGGTCTTGCTTACCCGCAGGGGCCTTACCAGCAGAGTCCCGCCGTGCTGTACAGTGCCGAACCGCCGAGCCACTGGCGGTCCGCCGCGGCGCTGGTCATCACCGCGCTGGTGATATTCACGCTGGCGGCGCTGGTCACCGCCATCGCCACCGCGCACGCCCAGCCGATCCCGTTCCAGCCGGGTCAGCTCCAGCCATTCCAGCAGGTGCACCTGGCGCCGTACATCACGGGCCGGGCGTAGAGGGCGTAGAGGTGGCCGGGGGCACGCACCGCGGCCCGTTCGGCCAAAGATCTTTTAAGGTTTTAGCGGGATTTCCGCTCCCCTGTCTGGGTAGACAGGGCCGCGACGAACGCCTCCTGCGGCACGTCGACGCGGCCGATGGTCTTCATCCGCTTCTTGCCTTCCTTCTGCCTCTCCAGCAGCTTGCGCTTGCGCGTGATGTCGCCGCCGTAGCACTTGGCCAGCACGTCCTTGCGCAGCGCGCGGATGTTCTCGCGGGCGATGATGCGCGCGCCCACGGCCGCCTGAATCGGCACCTCGTACTGCTGGCGCGGGATCAGTTCCTTCAGCTTCGCGGTCATGGCCAGGCCGTACTCGCGCGCGTTGTCGGCGTGCACAATCTGGCTAAACGCGTCCACCGGCTGGCCCTGCAGCAGGATGTCCACCTTCACCAGGTTGGCCTGCTGCTCGCCGTCGGGCTCGTAATCAAGCGACGCGTAGCCGCGGGTGCGGGACTTGAGCTGGTCGAAGAAGTCGAAGATGATCTCGGCGAGCGGCAGCGTGTAGCGGATCTCAACCCGGTCGGAAGACAGGTAGTCCATGCCGATCAGGGCGCCACGCCTGCTCTGGCACAGTTCCATGATCGTGCCGATGTAGTCGGCCGGGGAGATGATGGTCGCGCGCACCACCGGCTCGTAGACGCGGTCCACCTTGCCGGCCTGGGGTTCCGTGCCGCCGGGAAAGTCGCTCGGGTTCGTCACCCTGAGCTCCTTCCCGGTGTCCATGACGACGCGGTAGACGGCGTTCGGCGAGGTGGAGATCAGCGACAGGTCAAACTCGCGCTCCAGCCGCTCGCGCACGATCTCCATGTGCAGCAGGCCGAGGAACCCGCAGCGGAAACCGAACCCGAGCGCGTCGCTCGTCTCCGGCTCGTACAGCAGCGCGGCGTCGTTCAGCCGTAGCTTGTCCAGCGCGTCGCGCAGGTCGGGGTAGTCGTCGCCGTCCACCGGATACAGGCCGGAGAAGACCATCGGCCGGGGGTGGTCGTATCCGGCCAGCGGCTCCTCGGCCGGGTGGGCCGCGCTGGTCACGGTGTCGCCGACCCGGGCCTGCCGGACGTCCTTGACCCCGGTGATCAGGTAGCCGACCTCCCCGGCGGCCAGGCCCTCGCTCGGCGTGGGCTCCGGCGAGATCACTCCCACCTCGAGCGTCTCGTGCGCCGCGCGGGTGGACATCATCAGGCTGCGCTCGCGTTTCGAGAGCCGGCCGTCGACCACTCTTATGTAGGTGACGACGCCGCGGTAGGTGTCGTAGATCGAGTCGAAGATCATGGCCCGCGCCGGGGCGTCCGGGTTCCCGTGCGGCGCTGGGATCAGGCGGACGATCTCGTTGAGCAGGTGCTCGACGCCCTCCCCCGTCTTGGCGCTCACCCGGAGAACCTCGCTGGGGTCGCAGCCGATGATCCCGGCGAGTTCGGCGGCATAGCGGTCGGGCTGCGCGGCCGGCAGGTCGATCTTGTTCAGCACGGGGATGATCTTGAGGTCGGCGTCCAGCGCCAGGTACAGGTTGGCCAGCGTCTGCGCCTCGATGCCCTGGGCGGCGTCGACCAGCAGCACCGCGCCCTCGCAGGCGGCCAGGCTGCGCGAGACCTCGTAGCTGAAGTCGACGTGGCCGGGGGTGTCGATGAGGTTGAGCACGTACTGGTTATTGTCTTCGCCCAGCCAGGGCAGTCGGACCGCCTGGCTCTTGATCGTGATGCCGCGCTCGCGCTCGATGTCCATCCGGTCCAGGTACTGCGCGCGCATCTGGCGGCCTTCCACCACGCCGGTGAGCTGCAGCATCCGGTCGGCCAGCGTCGACTTGCCGTGATCGATGTGAGCGATGACGCAGAAGTTCCTGATCACGGCCTGATCGGTGTGGGCAGGCGCCGGACGGGCCGACTGGCTCGTCTGGGCCGTTTGGCTCGTCTGGGCCGTTTGGCTCGTCTGGGCCGTTTGGCTCGTCCGGGACGGCTGGCTGGTGGGGCTGGAAGGTGACACACGCATCCGTTCGGGTTACTCGCCGCCTAGCGGCCTGGGTGTTCCATGATCCCATGTCCGGCCCAGTGCCCCTGCCAGGACCGGCGCGGCGCCTTCTGGTTTGAGCGAGGGGGTCCGACTCGGATAAGCTTCGTCGTCGCGTCACCCACAGACAACCTTGAAGGACTCCCACGCGTGGCGAATATAAAGTCTCAGATAAAGCGCAACAAGCAAAACGAAAAGGCGCACCAGCGGAACAAGGCTGCGAAGTCGTCGCTGCGCACGTCCGTGCGTAAGTTCCGCGAGGCCGCGGACGGGGGGAACCTCGACGAGGCCGAGATCGCGCTGCGCGCCGCCTGCCGGCAGCTGGACAAGGCGGCCAGCAATGGCGTTATCCACAAGAACCAGGCCGCGAACCGCAAGTCGGCGATCGCCAAGCGCTACGTCGAACTTCAGCAGGCTAGCTAAGGCCTGTCTGGCTCGCCTGGGTTAGTCTGGCTCGCCTGGGGTTAGTCTGGCTCGCCTGGGGTTAGTCTGGCTCGCCTGGGGTCAGTCCGGCTCGCCTGGGGTCAGTCCGGGCTTGCCGGGGTCAGTCCGGCTCGCCGGCCCGGCTGGCGACGATCCGGCGTACCGCTCTTTCCAGCGCGTAGGCCGCGCTAGTCGCCTCGCCCTTGACCTGCGCGTCGGCCTCGGCGACGGCATGGAGCGCGCGGGCGATGCCGTTCGGCTGCCAGCCGCGCAATTGCTGCCGGACCCGGTCGATCTTCCACGGCGGGGCGCCGACCTCGGCCGCGAGCGCCGCGCTGTTGACGCCGCGGGGCGCGGATCCGACCCGGCCGAGCAGGCGCACCCCCTGGGCGAGCGCGCTGCAGATCAGCACCGGGGATACTCCCGTCGACAGTGCCCAGCGCAGCTGCTCGAGCGCCTGGGCGAGATGCCCCTCGACCGCTCGGTCGGCGACGGTGAACCCGGTCGCCTCGGCCCGGCCCCGGTAATACCTGGCCACGACCGCCTCGTCGATGCCGACCCCGCTACCTTCGGTGTCGGCGGCAAGCTGGCTGCAGGCGGCCGCGAGCTCGCGCAGATCCGAGCCGACCGCGTCCAGCAGCGCGCGGGCGGCGCCGTCGTCGGCTCGCTTTCCCGCCCGGCGGAATTCCGCCCTGATGAAGTCGAGCCGCTCGGCGAACCTGGTGACCTTCGGGCATTCGATCACTCGCGCGCCCGCGGCCTTGACGCTGGCCAGCAGTTCCTTGCCCTTGGCCCCGCCCGCGTGCGCCAGGACGAGGACCACGTCGGCGGCCGGGTTTTTCGCGTACCTGGCCAGCTCGGCCGCCACCTCCTTGCTGACGTTCTGGGCGGACCGGACCACGAGCACGCAGCCGCCGCCGAACAGGGAGGGTGAGACGAGCGATTCCAGCTCGCCCGGCCCGAGCGCGGCCCCGTCGAGGTCATGGAGGTCGCCGAGCGACGCTGAGTCCCCGCCTTCGCCGGCTCTATGCTCCATCGTGCCGGCTATAGCCGGCTCAATGCTCCATCGTGCCGGTCCCCGGGCGGCGGTGATCAGGTCACGGACGGCGCGATCGACGAGAAACTCCTCCTCGCCGACAATGAGCGTGACGGGGGCGACCTCTGTGACGGGTGGGTTTACCGCTGTGCGCGCAGCCATGACGGAAGCATGCCATGGCGGCGGCAGGCATGCCGAACCGAAGCGTCAGCCGGGGTTAGCGGGCGGCGATTGGTTCGCCGCCTAGCCAGACACGGCGGGGGGCCAGGCCGTAGGACCAGACGAACGCGCCCTCGTGGTCGGCGTCCCACAGGACCATGTCGGCCAGCCTGCCGCGGACCATGGCGCCGCGGTCGGGGGCGCGCAGCGCGTGCGCGCCGCCGATGGTGGCGGCCCGCAGGGCCTCCTCGACGCTCATCCCGAGGTAGGACACGGCCAGCGAGATGACCAGGGCCATCGAGGTGATGCCGGTGCCGCCCGGGGTGTGGTCGGAGCCGAGCGCGACGGCGACGCCCTTGTCGAGCAGCGCGCGCACCGGCGGCCGGGCGCTGGTCTGCAGGGCCGTGCCTGGACACAGGACGGCGGCCACGCCGGCCTGGGCGAGCGCGGCGACGTCCTCCTCGGTGGCCTCGTGCAGCAGGTCGGCGGACGCGCAACCCAGTTCGGCGGCCAGCCGGGCCGCGCCGGTGCGCGAGTCGCCGCAGGCGTGCAGCCGCGGCAGCAGGTTGGAGCGGCGGCCGGCGTTGAGGATCCAGCGCGCCTCGTCCTCGGTGAACCGGCCCTCCTCGCAGTACACGTCCACGCTGTCCGCGCCGACCGCGGAGGCGTCCGCGCACCAAGAGCTGACCGCGTCGATGTAATCGTGGCGGCGGCCGAAGAACTCCGGCGGCACCGCGTGGGCCGCCAGGAACGTGACGTGCACCCGCGGCATGCCGGGCTCGGCCTCGAGCCCGCGCAGCATCCGGACGCTGGCCAGCTCGCCGTCCCTGGTCAGGTGGTATCCGGTCTTGGCCTCGATGGTCGTGGTCCCGGACCGCAGCCAGCGGCCCAACCGCTTGCGCACCCCGTCGCACAGCGTCCAGGGGTCCGTGCCCCTGGTCACGGTGACGGTGGAGGAGACTCCGCCGCCGGCCGCGGTGATCTCCGCGGGCGACGAGCCGTTGGACCGCATGGCGAGCTCCGCCCAGCGGTTTCCCGCGTACACGGGGTGGGTGTGGGCGTCGATCAGCCCGGGCGTGACCAAGCCGCCGCCCAGGTTCTCTACCTGGTCCACATCGACGATGTCGTCGATCACTCCCGGTATACGCTGTGGCAACTCGGCCGCGGGCCCCACCCAGGCGATCCGGTCGTCGCCAGTGACGATGGCGGCGTTGCTCAGGATCTCAGAGCCAGTCCACAAGCGACCGATGTTGGTCAGCAGCCGAACAGTCACCGGCGGTCCCCCCCGGGACTGGTGATCCCCTGCGCCATGAGCGTTCACCTGCCGTGACACGTGCGCGTCGCAAGAGCCGGCGTGCACTGGACGAGCTTCGCTGCGCACCACGCGCTGAGCGCCGGTGCCGATCGGTACGGGCCGAGCGGGTACGGCAGCTAACATATCGATCCAGATACGCTATTGCACCGCTACCACCGCAGACAAGCCTTTCGGCGAAATGCAGAACCTTATCCGCTTGCGCGGTTTAGGCGCCCTTAGCCGGCGAGAAAAGCTCGCCAAACGTGACCACTATCACGCTCGGACTTGGACACAATCGTCCAGGGCCGCGTCTAGCTGTGCGGCCAGGCCCGGCGGAACCCGCGCCTCGAGCAGCGTACCGTCCGCGACGTGATCGGCCGTGAGCACTTCGCCTTCGGCGTGCGCCCGCGCCAGCAGATCGCCCCGGCTGTACGGAACGGTGACCTTGACCTGAACGTCGAGCCGGGGCAGCGCGGCCTCGATGGCGTCGCGCAGGGCGGGCAGGCCCGCCCCCGTCTTCGCCGAGACGCTGAGACTGCCAGGCTCGCGCGCGCGCAGGCCCTGCAGCACGACCGGGTCCGCCGAGTCGATCTTGTTGACCACCACGAGCTCGGGCACCTGCGCCGCGCCGATCTCGGCCAGCACGCCGCGGACCGCGGCGATCTGCGCCTCGGGCTCGGCGTCGGACCCGTCTACCACGTGCACGATGAGATCCGCCTCGGCCGATTCTTCCAGCGTGGAGCGGAACGCATCAACCAGCTGGTGCGGCAGGTGCCTGACGAACCCAACGGTGTCGGTCAGCGTGTAGGCGCGCCCGGACGGCGTCACGGCACGCCTGACGGCCGGGTCGAGGGTGGCGAACAACGCGTCCTCGACTAGGACCCCGGCACCGGTAAGCACGTTGAGCAGGCTCGATTTACCCGCGTTGGTGTACCCGGCGATGACCACCGAGGGCACGTCGCGGCGGTGACGCTGCCCGCGCTGAACCTTCCGGCCCGTCGACATGTTCGCTATGTCCTTTTGCAGGCGGGAGATGCGTGCACGCAGCCGTCGCCGGTCCGTCTCCAGCTTGGTCTCGCCGGGACCGCGGGTGCCGATGCCGCCGCCGCCGGCCACCCGGCCGCCTGCCTGCCGGGACAGCGACTCGCCCCAGCCGCGGAGCCTGGGCAGCATGTACTGCAGCTGGGCCAGTTCCACCTGGACCTTGCCCTCACGACTGCGGGCGTGCTGGGCGAAGATGTCCAGGATCAGCGCGGTCCGGTCGATGACCTTGACCTGCACCACGCCTTCCAGCCGGCGCAGCTGGCTGGGGGTGAGCTCGCCGTCGCAGATCACGCTGTCGGCACCGGCCGCCGCCACGATGCCCGCGAGCTCGCGCGCCTTGCCCGAACCCACGTAGGTGGCCGCGTCGACCCGGCCGCGCCGCTGGATGAGGCCGTCGAGCACCTCGGAGCCCGCCGTCTCGGCAAGCCGGCGCAGCTCGCGCAGCGAATTCTCCGCGCTGGCCAGGCTGCCTTCGTCCCACACCCCGATCAGCACGACCCGCTCAAGGCGCAGCGCGCGGTACTCGACCTCGCTGACGTCCTGCAGCTCGGTGGAGAGCCCCGCCACCCGCCGCAGCGCGTGCCGGTCCTCCAGGTCCATGTCCCCCAGGTCTGGCTGCTCGTCAAAGACCGTGCTCATTGTCCTCCGACATCGTGCTTACTCGTCCCCCGATGGTGCCACGCGGCGCGCGGGATTTCACTTAGTTAACACTCCGGCGGCCCCATATGTGCCCCGCCGTGGCCGCTTCTGTCCTCATCGAGCCCGAACGGACCTGGTATCACCGCCCGGGTCAACCTTTCTGTGGTACCGGGTGTAGGCCGTGCAGGCCTCAGGCCGGGAGCGCAGCGCGGGCGGCCAGGTTCCGGAAGACAGCCTCGGTGGCGGAGCCCGGGGCGGCGCAATAGGCGATGAGGCGCTGGCCGGTTTCGGCGATGTGCAGCACCTGGCACTCGAACTCCATGAGACCGGCCTGCGGGTGGTTCACGTGCTTGAGCATCGGCCCGCGCACCTCGACCTCGTGCGTCGCCCACATGTCGGCGAACAATCGCCCTGATCACCGCGGCTAGGCGGGCGTCGCGGCCTAGGAAGGCGGCTCGCAGGGCCGGGCTCTCGCGGCGCAGGGTCGTGCGGGCGATCAGGCGGGCCGAACGGGCCGAACGCGAGGGGGCGTGTCCGTCGGGCCGGCTCAGCGGGTCACGGCGGGAGCGCAGGACCAGCACGTGCGGCCCGGAGCGGCGGATCAGGGTCCGGGCGTAGGCGGGTTCGGTCCACCCGCGCAGGCCCTCCGGCCTGCTCAGCAGCCAGGCGCCCGTGATCGCGCCGGCGGAGGCGCCGTAGACCGCGTCGAAGGCGGGCACCAGGTCAAGCTCGTCCAGCGCCAGGGCCATGCCGGCCGACACCGTGCCGCGCATCCCGCCGCCCTCGATGGCCAGGGCGACCCGCAGTCCGTCCTCCCGCGCCCCGGGCTTGCTGTCCGCGCGCGCCCGGGCGGCCAGTACCCGGAGCACCTCATGCATCAGCGCCCGCGGTCTGGGTTGGCGGGGCGAGGTGGTGAGGGGAGGACAGGCGGTGCAGCGAGGCGGGCAGGTCACCGGCGTGCACGACGGTGAGGCGGTGGGTGGCGCGGGTGATCGCGACGTAGAGGTCGTGCCCGCCGGCTGGGGACTGGGCCAGGATCCCGGCCGGGTCGACGAGCACCACGCGGTCGAACTCCAGGCCCTTGGACTGGCCCACGGTCAGCAGCGCGACCGGCGAGTCGAGCACCTCGGTCCGGTCGCCTGGCACCGTCGCGGGGATCGCCCGGGCCAGGTCCGCGATCAGCGCCCCGGGCGCGATCACCGCCAGCCGGCCGCCGTCGCCCATCTCGGCGAGTTCTTCCTCGACCGCGGCTGCGGCGCCAGTGGCGAGAGGGGAAGATGTGGCTGGCGAGGAAGATGGGACCGACGGGGAGGCTGGGCAGGATGGGGAGGCGGGGGAGGATGGGACCGACGGGGAGGCTGGGGAGGCAGGCGGGGAGGCTGGGGAGGCTGGTGAGGGGACGGTTACGGCGCGCGGGGGGACGCCTTCTTCGCGGACGGATTCGGGCGGGCGCTCGCCGGGGGCGACCGCGGCCAGCACGTCCGCGGCGACCGCCATGATCTCGGCGGGGGTCCGGTAGTTGACGGTCAGAAGCTCCTCGCGCCAGCGGCCGCGGACGTATGGGTCGAGCATCTGCGCCCAGGAGCGGGCGCCGGCCGCGCTCCCCCGCTGCGCCACGTCGCCGACCACGGTCAGCGACCGGGTCGGGATCCGGCGCATCACCATCCGCCAGGCCATCGCGGACAGCTCCTGCGCCTCGTCCACGATCACGTGCCCGTAGGCCCAGGAGGGGTCGGCCCAGGCCCGTTCGGCCGTGGTCAGCGGCTGGCCCGGGTCGCGGTTCCAGTCGGCCAGCGTGGCGGCGTCCACCAAACCCTGCCCGGCCACGCCGGTGATCTCGAGCACCTCCCGGGCGTACTTCTCCTCGGCCCGGCGTTCACGCTCGGCGGCCCGGCGCCGGATCTTCTCCACCGTGTCGTCGGCGCCGAGCAGTTGCGCGGCCTCATCAAGCAGCGGAACGTCCGCCACGGTCCACGCGTCAGGGGCGGCAGGGCGGAGAACCGCGGCCCGTTCGGCATCAGAAAGACCAGGCGCGGCCCGGCGGAGGGCACCTTCCTCGGCCAGCAGGCCGGCCACCAGCCGTTGCGGGGTGAGGAACGGCCACAGCGCGTCCAGCGCGGCCCGGACCGGCGGCTCGTCCCAGAGCCGGGCGCGGGCGTAGGGGAGGTCGTCGGGGTCGAGCTGACGGCCGAGCGCCGTGGCCTCGGCCAGCGCGAGCGCGCCGAGCATCTCGGTGACGAACAGCTTGCGGGCCACGTTGTGCGGCTTGCGCAGCGCGCGGGCCCGGTCGCGGGCGCGCAGGACGGCTTCCCGGGGCACCGTCATCTGCACGCCGTCGGCGGTGACCTCCAGGTCGCCCGGCGGCACCTGCTGCAGGTTGCGCACCGCGCGGCGGAGCACGTTGACCATCGTGTGGTCGCCCTTGACCACGGCGGCTTCCGGATTGTCGTCGGGCGCGGCCTTGACGCCGGGAAACAGCTCGGCGATCGAGCTGAGCACCACGTCGGTCTCGCCCAGGGAGGGCAGGACCTGGCTGATGTAGCGGAGGAAGGTGGCGTTCGGGCCGATGACCAGCACGCCGCGCCGCTCGAGGGTCCGGCGGTGGGTGTAGAGCAGGTACGCCGCGCGGTGCAGCGCCGCGACCGTCTTGCCGGTGCCCGGGCCGCCCTGGACCACCAGTACGCCCTGCAGGGTGGAGCGGATGACCCGGTCCTGTTCGGCCTGGATGGTGGCCACCACGTCGCTCATCCGGCCGGTACGGCCGCTGGTGATACTGGCGATCAGCATGGCCTCGCCGGACAGGCTCTTCCGCTCCGGCTCGGACAGCCGGTCCAAGTCGAAGACCTCGTCGTCGACGCCGGTGACGGTGCGATTCCTGGTGTAGATGTGGCGGCGCCTGATCAGGCCGTTCGGGTCTTTCGGGGTGGCGGCGTAAAAGGGATGGGCGGCGGGCGCGCGCCAGTCGATGAGCCGCGGCTCGTGCTCGTCGTCGCGCAGGCCGATCCGGCCGATGTACAGCGTGCTCGCGGCTTCGCCGGCTTGGCCGGCGTCGGCTGGCACAGCGCCCGCTGGGCCGGCGTCGGCTGGGTCGGCGTCGGTGCGGCCGAAGCACAGGCCGTGTTCCACCGCGTTCAGCTGGGCCAGCCGCCTGGCCTGCTCGGCCGCCGTGACCTCGCGCTCGATCCGGGCCTGGAACGTGCCGCCGGCGCCGCCGCTGCCGTGGGTCCGGGCGAGCGCGCGCTCGGTCCGGTCCCGCGCCTCATCGAGCAGCCGGTAAAGCATATCGAGATACGCCTGCTCCTGGCCCATGGCCGTCGTGGGCGCGGAATTGTTTTGACTAAGCGTCATATTTCTTGGTATACTTTCCTTGCTTTAGTTCTAGCGCATTAGCATGGCGTTGGCTGTGAATTAGCGCTGTAGAGCGGGATGTAAGAGTTTATCATCCCGGTTCGGCTCCTGGTAGCCTCGGTGCCGGTCAGCCAGCGGATCCTTGAGTCAACCCGGCGACCGGCCGCGCTCGGACCCGGCTGTAAATCACCGTGACGCTCGCGGGGCGAATTCCCGTCTTGACAGAAAAGGCGCTCGCCATTATCACGGGTCGGAAAAGACGTTATCGGTAAAGTCTTGGCCAGCGATATCCCTCGGGTACCCCTGGCACCCCTCCCCCGGCCGGAACGGCCGGCCTAGGATGTAGGGCAGACTTTGAGGAGGAGCTTAGACATGCCGGGAACCGAACGCGTGGAGATCACAGGTCCCTACGGTGATCGCTACGACGAGATCCTTACGCCACAGGCCATCGACCTCATCGCCGCTCTCCACGCCGAACTCGGCCCGCGCCGGTCGGAGTTGCTGGCCGCGCGCCGCCGCCGCCAGGCCGAGCTCTCCGGCGGCGCGATGCTCGACTTCCTGCCCGAGACGGCCGATATCCGCGAGGACCCCGGCTGGCGGGTCGCGCCGCCCGCGCCCGGCCTGGTCGATCGCCGGGTGGAGATCACCGGCCCGACCGACAAGAAGATGACGATCAATGCCCTCAACTCGGGGGCCAACGTGTGGCTGGCGGACTTCGAGGACGCCAATACCCCGCTCTGGGACAACATGATCACCGGCCAGCTGAACCTCAAGGACGCGCTGGACCGGACCATTGATTTCACCAGCCCGGAGGGGAAGCAATACGCGCTGCGGCCGGACGACGAGCTGGCCACGATCGTGGTCCGCCCGCGCGGGTGGCACCTGGACGAAAAACACATTCTTATCGACGGCGTGCGGGCCTCGGGCAGCCTGGTCGACTTCGGCCTGTACATGGCGACCTGCGCGCAGCGGCAGATCGACAAGGGCAAGGGACCCTACTTTTACCTGGCCAAGAACGAGAGCCACCTCGAGGCGCGGCTGTGGAACGACGCGTTCAAGCTGGCCCAGGACGCGCTGGGCATTCCGCGCGGCACGATCCGGGCCACGGTGCTGATCGAGACGATCCCGGCGGCGTTCGAGATGGAGGAGATCCTCTACGAGCTCAGGGAGCATTCGGCCGGGCTGAACGCGGGGCGCTGGGACTACCTGTTCAGCGTGATCAAGAAGTTCCGCACCCGGGGCCGCGAGTTCGTGCTGCCCGAGCGGAACTCGGTCACGATGACCGCCCCGTTCATGCGCGCCTACACCGAACTGCTGGTCAAGACCTGCCACCGGCGGGGAGCGCACGCGATGGGCGGCATGGCCGCGTTCATCCCGAGCAGGCGCGACCCCGAGGTCAACGCCAAGGCCCTGGCCAAGGTCAGGGAGGACAAGACGCGCGAGTCGCAGGACGGCTTCGACGGCTCCTGGGTGGCCCACCCGGACCTGGTCCCGATCTGCAAGGAGGTCTTCGACGGCGTGCTCGGCCAGAACCCGAACCAACTCGGCAAGACCCGCGAGGACGTCAGCGTCACCGCCCAGGACCTGCTCGCGGTGAGCAAGACGCCCGGCGTGATCACCGAGGCGGGGCTGCGCAACGACATCAGCGTCGCGCTGCAGTACCTGGCCAACTGGCTGGGCGGCAACGGGGCGGTGGGCATCTTCAACCTGATGGAGGACGCGGCCACCGCGGAGATCTCCCGCTCCCAGGTCTGGCAGTGGATCCACAACGACGTGGCCCTGGACGACGGGACCGTGGTGACGCGGGACCTGGTCGAGCGGCTGATCGACGAGGAGCTGACCAAGATCCGCGCGATGGCCGGCGACGACTTCGACGCGGAGCGGTACGGCCAGGCGGTCGCGCTGTTCACCGAGGTCGCCCTGGCCGACAACTTCGCCGAGTTCCTCACCATCCCCGCCTACGAGCGAATGCCGTAAAGGAGGATGGCGTCATCGAACTCCCCCCGGCTCTCCCCGTTCCCGTGGATGAGATGTGGTTCTGGTCGGTGGGGCATCAGCGTGCCGAGCGCGAGGCCGAAGACCAACTCACCGGCGGACAGTATTGCCATTTCGACGACGCGGAGTCCTTCCTCGCCGATCTGGAGGCCCTGCACTCTTCCTGCCCGGCATCGGCGCCCGGTGCGCAGCGCCGGGAAACGAGGGACAATGCAAGGACTGACGCCAGCACGGAGGTTCCGGATCGGCAGGAGGTGACCGGCGGTGATGACGGCGATCGAGGCGCTGGTGCCGCGGATGCGGGATATCTGCGGCGCGGGCAACGTCATCACGGACCCGCTTGACCTGCGCACCTACGAGTGCGACGGGCTCACCGCGCACCGCTGCGTGCCCGCCCTGGTGGTGCTGCCTGGCTCGGCCTCCGAGGTCGCCGCGGTGGTGGCCGAGTGTGCGCGGGCCCGGGTGCCGTTCGTGGCCCGCGGCAGCGGCACCGGGCTGTCCGGCGGCGCGCTGCCCCGCCAGGACGGCGTCCTGATCGTGATGACCCGGATGCGGAAGATCCTCGAGATCGACCCGGTAAGCAGGCGAGCCGTGGTCGAGCCCGGGGTGACGAACCTGTCGGTGAGCAAGGCCGCGGCGCCGTTCGGGCTGTTCTACGCGCCCGACCCGTCCAGCCAGGTGGTGTGTTCGGTAGGCGGCAACGTGGCCGAGAACTCCGGCGGCGCGCACTGCCTCAAGCACGGGTTCACCGTGCACCACGTGATGGGGCTGGAAATCGTCACGCCCAGCGGGGAACTGACCTGGCTGGGCGACGGCACCGGCGTGACCACGGGCTACGACCTGACCGGCGCGTTCACCGGCTCGGAGGGCACGCTCGGCATCGTCACCAAGATCGTGGTCAAGCTGATGCCGCTGCCCGAGGTGGTGCACACGTTGCTGGCGGCGTACGCCACCACCAGCGAGGGCGGCCAGGCGGTCTCCGACATCATCGCGGCCGGCATCCTGCCCGCCGCGATCGAGATGATGGACGCGCTGTCCATCGAGGCGGCCGAGGCGGCCGTGCACTGCAACTACCCGCCCGGCGCCGGGGCCGTGCTGATCGTCGAGCTCGACGGGCCGGCCGCGGAGGTCGAGGCCGAGCTGTCGACGGTCCGTACACTGTGCGAGGCGGCGGGCGCGACGGAGATCAGGGCGGCCGACGACCCGGCCGAGCGCGCGGTCATCTGGGCCGGCCGCAAGTCCGCCTTCGCCGCGGTGGGCCGGATCAGCCCGTCGTTCATCGTCCAGGACGGCGTGGTGCCGCGGACTTCGCTGGGCGCGGTGCTGGCCAAGATCGCGTCGCTCTCCGAAGAGGCGGGCGTCCGGGTGGCCAACGTGTTCCACGCCGGCGACGGGAACCTGCACCCGCTGGTGCTCTACGACGACGCATCGCCTGCCGAGACGATCGCGGCCGAGGAACTGTCCGGCGCGATCCTGGACACCTGCCTGGAACACGGCGGCTCGATCACCGGCGAGCACGGCGTGGGGGTCGACAAATCCCGATATATGCCGAAGATGTTCAACGCGGACGACCTGGACACCATGCAGCTGGTCCGGTGCGCGTTCGACCCGGCCAGCCTGTGCAACCCGGGCAAGATCTTCCCCACGCCGCGGCTGTGCGGCGAGGTACCCGGCCACCGCCGCGCGCCGCATCCCGCCGTAGCGGCAGGCCAGGCGGAGATCTTTTAGATGGATACCGAACGATCCGTGGTTCCCGCCGTGCGTTCCGCGCTTGCCGCTGCCTGCCCGGCGCTGTCGGACGGATCTTCTTCCGATGCCGTAGCGGGAGTGGTCCCGTCGTTTGTTGCCTCGCCGGCCAGCACTTCTGAGGCATCCGCGCTCTTGCGGGCCGCGGCGACGGCCGGGCTCACGGTGGTGCCGCGCGGCACCGGGACCGGGCTTTCGTGGGGGGTGCCGCCTTCTTCCTGCGATCTGGTGGTGGACCTGCGCTCGATGGATCGGGTCATCGAGCACGCGGCCGGCGACCTGGTGGCGCGGGTGCAGGCCGGCGCGACGATCGGACAGCTGGCCTCGGTGCTCGCCTCGGCCGGCCAGCAGCTGGCGCTCGACGCCCCGGCGGACGCCACCGTGGGCGGGGTGGTCGCCACCGGCACGGCCGGGCCGCGGCGGTTCCGCTATGGCGCCCCGCGTGACCTGCTGATCGGCCTTACCGTGGTGCGCGCCGACGGGGTGGTGGCGCACTCGGGCGGCAAGGTGGTCAAGAACGTGGCCGGCTACGACATCGGCAAGCTCTTCTCCGGTTCGCAGGGAACGCTGGGGCTGATCACCGAGGCGACCTTCCGGCTGTATCCTTTGCCGGCCGCGGTGGCGTGGGTGACCGGGGAGTTCGGGGTGTCGGATCGTGCTGGCGCGGTCGCGGCGGTGGTGTCGGCGGCGGGCTCCGCGCTGGTGCCCTCGGCCGTGGAACTCGACTGGCCGGGCGGCCCCCAGCGGGCGCTGCGGGTCGGGGTGCTGCTCGAGGGCACATCGTCCGGGGTGGCCGAACGCGCCAAGCAGATGTCCGAGCTGCTCGCGGCCGCCGGCGGATCGGTCGCGGTGGCCGAGGTGCCGCCGGCCCGGTGGGGGCAGCTGCCGTCGCCCAGTATGGTGATCCGGGTCTCGTTCTGGGTCAGCGCGCTGGGCTCCGTGCTCGAGGCGCTCGCGACGGCGGGCGCCGACGCCGGGGTGCAGCCCGCGGTGAGCGGGCCGGCCGGCGCGGGGGCGCTGTATGCCTGCCTTGATCCTGCTACCGGGCACGATGCCGCCGCCCGGTTCGTGACCGCGCTGCGCGAGCGGGTGTTTGGCGTCGGCGGCCCGGTCGGCGTCGGCGGCCCGGCCGGTTCTGCTGGTCCGCGGGGCAGCGTGGCCGTGCTGGCCGCGCCGCCGCCGGTGCTCGCGGCGGCGGGGGCTTACGGGCCGGTCCCGGGTTTTGCCTTGATGCGCGCCGTCAAGGACCAGTTCGATCCCGACCACCGGATGTTCCCCGGCCGATTCCCGGCCGCCTGACGGAAAGGCAGTTGATGCAGGACGAGGACGCGCTGCGCGAGGTGGCGAAGGACTGCGTGCACTGCGGGTTCTGCCTGCCGGCCTGTCCGACCTACCAGCTGTGGGCCGAGGAGATGGACTCGCCGCGGGGCCGGATCTACCTGGTGAACCAGATCCTGGACGGGGCCCCGCTTTCCGACACGGCCGCGGAGCACTTCGACCGGTGCCTGGGCTGCATGGCCTGCATGACCGCCTGCCCGTCCGGCGTGCAGTATGACCAGCTCATCGAGGCGGCCCGGGTGTGGACCGAGGAGGCGCGATCCTCCGGGCCCGTGGGGCAGCCCGGGCCAGCGGGGCCGCCCGGGTCTGCGGGGCCGCCCGGGTCTGCGGTGGCGTCCGGGTCTGCGGTGGCGTCGGCGCCGACCGCCGGGCGCCGGCCAGTGCGGGAGCGGGCGGCGCGGGCGGTCATCTTCTCGTTGTTCCCCTACCCCCGGCGGCTCCGGGCGCTGACCGCGCCGCTGCGGGCGGTGCAGCGGACCGGGCTTGACCGCCGGCTGGCCCGCAGCAGCCTGCCGGGGCGGGTCTCCCCGGTGCTCGGCGCGGCGCTGCGGCTGGCCCCGCCGGGCGTTTCCGCGGCGGCGGCGAGGCCGCTGCCCGAGCGCGTGCCCGCGCTGGGTACCCGGCGCGCGGTAGTCGGCATGCTCACCGGATGCGTGCAGTCGGTGTTCTTCCCGCAGGTGAACGCCGCGACCGCCCGCGTGCTCGCGGCCGAGGGCTGCGACGTGGTCATCCCGCGCGGGCAGGGCTGCTGCGGCGCGCTGTCGCTGCACTCGGGCCGGGAGGCCGAGGCGGCTGGCTTCGCCCGGCGCACGATCGCCACCTTCGAGCAGGCCGGGGTGGACGCGATCGTGGTCAACTCGGCCGGCTGCGGTTCGGCGATGAAGGAGTACGAGCGGCTGCTGGGCGGGGAAGACGGCGGGTGGGCCGAGCGCGCGGCCGAGATGAGCGGCAAGGTCCGGGACCTCGCCGAGTTCCTGGCCGAGATCGGGCCGGTGGCACCGCGCCACCCGCTGCCGGTCACCGCCGCCTACCACGACGCCTGTCACCTTGCGCACGCCCAGCGGATCACCAGGCAGCCGCGCGACCTGCTGCGCGCGATCCCGGAGCTGACGCTGGCGGAGATACCCGACGCGGGCACCTGCTGCGGTTCCGCGGGCGTGTACAACCTACTGCAGCCCGAGGCGGCCAGCGAACTGGGCGCCCGCAAGGCCGCGTCGGTGCTGGCTCATCTCGGCCAACCCGGGCTGCTCGCTGCAGATCGCCTCCGCCCTGGCCGACCGCGGCGAGCACATCGCGGTCGCGCACACCGCCGAGGTCCTGGACGCCTCGATCCGCGGTCGTCCGCTCTAGGACCAGCCCGCTCTAGGACCGGCCCGCTCTAGGACCAGCTCGCTCTAGGACCGGCCCCTCCCGGACCGTGGGAAAGAGGGGCCGGCCGGTTACCGCAGCGCTAGCTGCCGGTTCTCGCACTCCCCGGCGTGCCCTGCATGCCGCCTCGCCTGCCGTTCATGTTCTGGCAGTTGTGCGTGGCCTTATGCGTTGCGGACGGTGACGGAGTGGCTGCGGTGCTCGCAGACCCGGCGTTGGCCGCCGTCGTGGTCGTCCCCGACGACGTCGATGTCGTCGAGGATGTGTGCGCGGTCGCGGCGCTGGCGACAGCCATGCTGGCGCCGAACCCCACTCCCAGCGCACCTGCTCCGATTGCGGTGCCTATCATGATCTTGCCCAGTCTGGTCTTCAACGTGTCCGCCTCCTCGCGGTCGGGTGATGGTCCTGGGCACAGGAGACTCGCGCTGTCTGCGGACTTGCTGCAGCGATACTCTGCCGGCCGTATGAAACGCTCTGATTACCGTATTAATGCGGACCGCGGCGCGCTGGCTTAGCCATGCTGGCTGTGGTCGCGGGTGTAGACCTCAAGATCGGTGGCTTTGACGCTGAGCCATACCTGGCTGCCGGGCCTTAGTGACAGCTCCGCCACGGCCGCCGCGGTGACGTCCGCGAGGGCGGGCGGCTGGCCGCGGAGGTCGAGCCGGACCCGGTCGGCGAGCATGGTCAGGCCGGTGACCTCGGCGGGCCAGATGTTGCGGGCGCTGGTGGCGTGCGGCGGCTCGGTGCTGACGACGACAGCGGACGGGCGGACGGCGACGAGCACATCACCATGCCGGCCGCGGCCGGGGACGACGAAGGATCCGCCGGCGCCGAGCGTGACCGCGGGGCCGTCGGCGCGGCCGGCGTAGAGGTTCAGCCCGACCAGCTTGGCGACGTATTCGGTGGCGGGCTGGCGGGCGACCTGGGCGGGTGTGCCGTCCTGGACGATCCGACCGTCTTCGAGGACCAGCAGCCGGTCGGCGAGCACGAGCGCTTCGAGCGGGTCGTGGGTAACCAGCAGGCACGGCCCGGCGAAGTCGGCCAGGTGCTGCCTGAGTTCGGCCTGCACGTCCAGGCGGGTCCGCGCATCGAGGGCGGCCAGTGGTTCGTCGAGCAGCAGCAGCGCAGGCTCCCCGGCCAGCGCCCGGGCCAGCGCGACCCGCTGCGCCTGGCCCCCGGACAGCTCGGCGGGCTTGCGGCCGGCCAGGTCGGTGAGGCCGAGCCGGCCGAGCCAGTAACGGGCGGCCGATCTCGCCGCGGCCTTGCCGAGCCCGCGGGCGCGCGGCGAGAACGCCACGTTCTCCGCCACGCTCAAGTGCGGGAAGAGCCGGTAGTCCTGGAACACGTACCCGGCCGGCCGCCGCGCGGCGTCTACGAACGTGCCGGCGGTCGCGTCGTCGACGACCTGCCCGTCGAGCGTGATGCGGCCGCCGGCGACGGGAGTCAGGCCGGCCAGCGCGCGGAGCAGGGTGGTCTTGCCTGCGCCGTTGGGCCCGAGGACGCCGAGCACCTGACCCGGCGGTACCGCGAGAGCGACGGTGAGGGTGAAGCTGCCGCGCCGGACCGTCGCATCGACGGCGAGACCAGGATCATCGGTCACTGGACCGCGCCGCGCAGCCAGCGGTCACGAAGCGATGCCAGCACCACGACGGAGACGAGCAGCAGCACGAGGCTGAGCGCGATCGCGGCGTCGGGATCGTTCTCCAGGGCGTAGTACACCGCGATGGGCATGGTCTCGGTGCGCCCGGGAAAGCTGCCGGCGAAGGTGATCGTCGCCCCGAACTCGCCAAGCGCCCTGGCCCAGCACAACACCGCGCCCGCGCCGAGCGAGGGAGCGATCAGCGGCACGGTGACCCGGCGGAACACGGTCATCCGGCTGGCTCCCAGCGTGGCGGCGGCTTCCTCGAACCCCTGGTCGGCCGACCGCAGCGCCCCTTCGACGGTGATGATCAGGAACGGCATGGCGACGAAGGTCTCGGCCATCACCACCGCCAGCGGCGAGAAAGGGATGGTCAGCCCGAACCAGGAGTCCAGGGAAGCGCCAATGAAGCCGGTGCGGCCGAAGGCCAGCAGCAGCGCGACCCCGCCGACCACCGGGGGCAGCACAAGCGGCAGCGTCACCAGCGCCCGCAGCAGCCGCTGCCCGGGGAACGTAGTCCGGGCCAGCACCCACGCCAGCGGCACGCCGATGACCAGGCCGATGCCAGTGGTCACCGTCGCCGTCCACAGCGACAACACCAGGGCCTGCACCGCGTCCGACCCGGAAAGGACCGATCCGAGTCGGCCCCACGGGGCGCGCACCACCAGCCCGGCCAGCGGCAGCACCAGGAACACGACCGCGATGATCGCCGGCCCGAGCAGCGGACCCGGCACGGACCGCGGGCTCCCGCCGCCCCGGGCAGCGCGGCGAGCCCGATCCCGCGCGCTCAGCCGCGAGGGACCGGGCTCGCCGAGGATGTCAATTGGCATCGGCCCGGGCCGGCCGCGGTTACGGCTTTTCGAACTTGTCCGCGGTCAGCACGCTCTGGCCGGCGGGCGACAAGACGTAGGCGACGAACGCCTGGGCAAGCGCCGAATTGCCGCTCTTGCTGATCGGGGCGATCGGGTATTCCGTGGACGCGTCCACGCTCGCCAGGATCGGCACGCCCTTGACCTTGGCGCCCGCGGCGTGGACGTCCGTCACATAGACCACGCCGGCGTCGACATTGCCGAGTTCGACCTGGGTGAGGACCGACTTCACGTCCGGCTGCAGCGTCACCGGCTTGACGGTGATCTTCGCGTTCTTGAACACCTTCGCGGCCGTGGCCCCGCACGGCACCTGCGGCTGGCACAGCGCGACCTTCACCGACGACTTGGCCAGATCATCGACCGAGGCCACATGCGCCGGATTCGACGGCGGCACGGCGACCTCCATCACGTTCTTCACGAAGTTGACCGGGTTCGACGCGTCACCGGCGGTCACGACCTGCTGCATGTTCTTCGGCGACGCCGACGCGAACACGTCGGCCGGCGCGCCGCTGATGATCTGGGTAGCCAGGGCCGAGCTCGCGCCGAAGCTGAACGTCACCTTCACCCCCGGGTGGGCCGCCTCGAACTGCTTGCCGAGGGTGGTGAAGGCCTCCTTCAGCGAGGCCGCGGCGAACACGGTGATCGATCCCGACAACGACGCGGGAGAGGAAGCGGAAGCCGCAGTGGAACTGCCCGCACTCGGCGATGACGCGCTTCCCGTGGAACTGCTGCTTGATGAGCAACCGGCCAGGGCGGACGCTGTGATCCCCGCCAGCGCGGCGGCGATGACGGTGACGGCGATACGGCGCACTATGACTCCTCAATTCAGGTTTCGCGGGGCGAGAATCAGCGGGCCTTGGGGATCTCGACGGACACGTTCGTGGACTTGACCGCGGCGATGGCCAGCATGCCCGGCTCCAGGCCGAGCTCGTCGGCGGCCTCGCGGCTCAGCAGCGACACGAACCTGTGCGGTCCCGCCTGGATCTCCACCTGGGCCATCACGGTGTCGCGAACCACGCGGGTGACCAGGCCGGGGAACCGGTTCCGCAGCGACTGAGCGGTCACCACGCCATCATCTGGGTATCCGGCCGACTCGGCGCGTTCCCGCGCGAACTTGGCCAGGGCGGCCCCATCCACCGCCAGCCGCCCGGACACGTCCGTGGCCTGCTCGATCCGGCCACCCTCGGCCCAGCGGCGCATGGTGTCATAGCTGACCCCGAGCAGCGCTGCGGCTTCCTTGATCCGGAACGTGGGCACGCCGTGACTTTAACGCAACTGCGGCGAAAATGGCAGGATGGGCGGCGCATCCGCCTGGGTTCCAGCCAAATTGAGACGCATTTGTGTCACGCGGGATGGTCAGCGGTAGTCGGGGTTCTCGAAGTCGAAGCGGCAGCCGGCGTCCCATTCCGAGCGCTGGTTGCCGTGCGCCGGGATGCCGCCGGCGTCCTTGAGCATCCGGGCCAGGTGCAGCAGGTTCCAGGTCATGAACGTGGTGTTGCGGTTGGTGAAGTCGTTTTCCGGGCCGCCCGAGCCGGGGTCGAGGTAGGAGGGGCCCGGCCCGGCTTCGCCGATCCAGCCGGCGTCGGCCTGCGGGGGGATCGTGTACCCCAGGTGCTGCAGGCTGTACAGGACGTTCATCGCGCAGTGCTTGATGCCGTCCTCGTTCCCGGTGATCAGGCAGCCGGCGACCCGGCCGTAGTAGGCGTACTGACCGGCCTCGTTGAGCAGGTGCGAGCAGCCGTAGAGGCGTTCGATCACTCGCTTGGTCACCGAGCTGTTGTCGCCGAGCCAGATCGGGCCGGCGATGACCAGGACGTCGGCGGCCTGCACCTTCTCGTACAACTGCGGCCAGGCGTCGGTGGCGGCGCCATGCTCGGTCATGTCCGGCCATACGCCGGTGGCGATGTCGTGGTCGGCGGCCCGGATCGTCTCCACCCGGACGCCCTGCTTGCGCATGATCCCGGCGCTGACCTCGATCAGGCCCTGGGTGTGGCTGGGCTCGGGTGACGGCTTCAGGGTGCAGTTGATGTACAGCGCGCCGAGATCGTCGTAGGACGGGCCGGTCATGGGGCTCCCCTCAGGTCGGATGGTGATGGTTAGTCCAGGCCGGCCGGTTTCCGTTACACAATCATTCGGGGTGGCTCGGGGGTACGTCCAGGGCCGGGTTGCGGTCGAAGAAGCCGAACGGCTTGAGCCAGAACGAGACGATGTCGCTGGGCATCACCGGCCAGTCCTCCGGCCGGGTGATGTGGTGGATGCCGAACACGTACCACAGCACGACGTCGGTGTTCTCGATGGACCGGTCGGCCGCGGTCCAGGCCGGCAGGCCCGAGTCGTGCTCGCTCAGGTTCGGGAAGTCGCCGCAGGGCCAGCGCTCGTCCTCGCGGTAGGGAGTCACCCAGAGCGTGTGCCCGATCACCTCGGCCCGCTTGAAGGCCGGGGAGGCGGGGTCGAGCAGGGGCGGGAACGCCGCCGAGGGCACGAGCTTGTAGCCGACGGGGGTACCCAGACCGTTCGGTACATTGTCGTTCACCACCTTCCAGCCGCGCTGCGTGCCCCAGTCGTAGTCCTGCTTCCCCTCCGCCTCGGTGCGCAGCGGGGTGTTCCTAATCACCAGCCCCAGGCCGTACGGGTCTTCGGGGTCGCCGACCGCCGCCGCCTGGGAATCTGCGGCGTAGACCGTGTTGTCGGCCCCGTCCACGTCGAGGTCGAGCCGCGCCACGATGAAGTGCTGGTGGAACGGCGCGTAGATGCGCTGGTCCACCAGCGTCCCGTTGCCGGGCCGGCTGCCCGCCGCGTCGGCGTGCGAGGTGACCAGGATCCCGGTCGCGCGGACCTCGCACTCGATGTTCCCGTCCTGGTAGAACCGCCAGTAGACCAGGTACTCGTAGTTGGCCACAGTGACGTGGAAGGAGATCACCAGCCGCCGGGCCCGCCTGACCTCGGCGCCGGCCCGGTCGTCGACGTGCTTCCACAGAACCCCGCTGTCCTCCTCGTGGATGCAGATCGCGTTCGGTATGGTGCGGGGCTCGCCGCGGGAGTCGTGCACCACCGCGTCCAGGTAGCTGATCTCGCCCAGGCAGTCGCAGCCCAGGGCCAGCGAGGTGGTCATGAAGCCCAGGCCCCACTCGCCGATGTCGAACGCGGTCCGGCGGTAGTGGTCGGGGCTGGCGTCCCGGTACGGCACGATCATCTCGGCGAACGAGAGCCGGTGCGCCACCGACCGGAGCCGCCCCGCGTCGCGGAACCCGACCTGGTGCAGCACCAGGCCCTCCCGGTGGTTGAACCCCAGCCGCAGCTGCCAGTCCTGCCAGCTGAGCAGGTGGCCGTCGAGGGTGAAGCCGACCCCGGCGGGCTGGCTGATCTGCAGCGGCGTCACCTCGCGCAGCGGCATGGGGATGAGCCTGGGCAGGTACTCCCCCATTACGTGGTCGTGACCGGCGCCGGCTTGGTGGCTGTCCTCGAGCTCGAGCAGGGTCATGGTGTTCAGGTCGACGATGGGGTGCAGGCCGGTGACGTGGTGGGCGTACGGGTTGCTCAGCTCGCTGGTCCGGTACCAGACGTCGCACCAGCCGAGCCTGAGCCCTTTGTAACGCTCAGGTACCAGCGCAGCGCCATAGGCCCACATGTCGGTCAGCACCAGGGACATGTCGGTGATCCCGCGCCGCGCCAGCGCCTCGGCCAGCGCGGGGTGGGCGCGGAGCATCTCGTTGCACTCGTGCCACTCGTCCGCAGTCATGTTCGGGTGCTGGCCGGGCAGGTGCTCCCACTGTGTGACTTTGCCTCCGGTCGGCGACGCCACCGCCCGGTAGGCCTGGCCGTCGGCGCGGTCCCAGCAGACCACGATCGCCTCCCGGGGGGGTTGCTGGCCGGCCTGCTGGCCGGCCTCGAGGGCGGGCAGGGCTCCCTTGGCCGGCTCCTTGAGCTCGATCGAGGCGAACCGCCAGGTGTCGCCGACCCCGCGGTCGCGCCGCACGATCGCGGCTGCCTGCCGGATCTCCCCGGCCGTCAGCGGGTCCAGCGGGTGCGCCGTCCCGGCGTCGCTCACGGCCGGCTCGTCTGGCTTGGTCACTGTCGTCCTCCATTCCCGGGTCGATTCCACCGGGTCGATGGCACATTGGGTCGGTAAGAGCGTGACCAACGGCCCATCGACCTATTCGCGACCGCAGGCAAGCCAATCTTGGCCGATTATCGGCGGGCAGGCCACCTCCGGGCGGGGGCTGGTTGTTGCGGCGCGTGCGGCTGAGGATCTACGTTTCGCCCATGCACAGTGTGGATCCGACAACGGAGTCGATGATCAGGTCGGTGCTCGCCTACGCGGAGAACCGGCTGCGGCTGAACCCGGTTCCGCTGGACAAGGGCTCCCGGGACCCGGCCGAGCTTGACGCGGCGCTGAAGGGACTGCCCGGCGCCGAACCGCACAATCCCGACCAGGTACTCGGCGTGTATGCGTCGGTCATCGCGCCGGCGGTCATCTCGGCGGACAGCCCGCGCTTCCTCGGCTTCATCCCGGCCGCGCCGACCAAGGCCTCGCTGCTGTTCGACATGCTGGTCTCCTGCGCGTCGATCCAGGGCATTTCCTGGCTGGAGGCGGCGGGCGCGATCCACGCCGAGAACATGGTGCTGCGGCTGATCGCCGACCGGGCCGGGATGCCGGAGACGGCGGGCGGCTGCTTCGTCTCCGGCGGCTCGGCCGGGAACCTGTCCGCCCTCGTCGTGGCCCGCGAGGTCGCCAAGCGGAAGGCGGGCAGCGATGCCGCGGGGCGCCGCTGGCGGGTGGCGGTCAGCGAAGACGCCCACTCCTCGATCGTCAACGCGCTGCGGATCCTGGAGATGGACCCGCTGGTCGTGCGGTCCGAGGATCACCGGCTGACCGGCGCCGGCCTGCGGGCGGCGATCGGCACCGACGGCGACCCGGGCTCGCTGGCCGCGATCGTGGCCACGTCGGGCACCACGAACGCGGGCATCATCGACGACCTGGCCGGCGCGTCCGCCGTCGCGCGCGAGCACGGCCTGTGGTTCCACGTGGACGGCGCTTACGGCGGGGCCGGCCTGTTCGCGCCGAGCGTCCGGCCTAGGTACGACGGCATCGAGCACGCCGACTCGTTCATCATGGACCCGCACAAGTGGCTGTTCGCCCCGTTCGACTGCGCCGCCCTGCTGTACCGGAACCCTTCGGTAGCCCGGTCAGTGCACAAGCAGGACGCGTCCTACCTGGACGTCATCCACGACCGGCCGGGCGAGTGGAACCCGACCGACTACGCCTACCACCTCACCAGGCGGGCCCGGGGCCTGCCGCTGTGGTTCTCGCTGTCGGTGTACGGGGTCGATGCCTACACCGAGGCCATCGAGACGGCGATCGAGCTGGCCAGGCAGGCCGCGGCCGAGATCCGGGCCAGGGACAACCTGGAGCTGATCCGCGAGCCGGAGCTCGGGGTGGTGCTGTTCCGCCGCCGCGGCTGGGACTCCGCGACGTACACCGCGTGGGCCGACCAGTTGCTGCAAGACCAGGTGGCCTTCATCCCGCCGTCAGCGTGGGAGGGCGAGACAGTGGCCCGGTTCGCGTTCCTGCACCCGCACACCCCGATGGACCTGGTGCGTCAGATTCTGGATCGGATGGACTGACGTCCTGGCGCTCGGCCCTGCCCCAGTTGACGCCGGCGCGCTGGCTGCCCGTCCGGCTTCGGTCCGCGAAGCGGCGTGCCTGCTCGTCCTCGGCGTCGTGCACATCCGGGTTCAGGTCAGTGAGGCACATGGGAACTTCCTAAGGGGCGGGGAGGGTCAGGGTGACGGTCTGCTGGCTTTGCTGGGTGAGGATGGAGCCGATGCCGGTCACCATGGAGCCGGACCGGGCCAGCGCGGTGATCTCCCAGGCCTCGGATCCGTTGAGACCGCCGGACTTCGATGGCTTCCAGCTCGCGCCGGTGGCCGACGTCCACACGGCCACGTCCTGCTGTCCGGGCTGGCCGAACAGGCCGGCGGCGGTGAAGCCGGCGGAGTCCGCGGTCAGCGCGGTGAAGGCCGTGTCAGATCCGGGTGAGCTGAACGGGACCTGCTGCCAGGTCGCGCCGCCGTCAACGGAGAACTCGGCGAACGGCACAGTGCTAGCCGCTGTGCCCGCTCCTGGGCCAGCCGCCGGGCCGACCGCTGTGCCTGCTCCGGTGCCGGCTGCGGTCGTGGCCTGGCCCAGGGCGACCACGTGGTTGCCGTTGATCGCGACCTGCTGGAGCACGGCGGTCGCGGCGCCATTCGGCACCGGCAGGACGATCGTCTTCCAGGAGCGCCCGTCGGCGGTCGTCCATACCGCCGGCTTGCTGTCGTGCGAGCCCACCGAGACGAAACCGTGCGCGCCCGCAGCGACCGCGAGCACCTGGCTCGAGCCGGTCGTGTCGTTCACGTCATGCGCGCGGGTCCAGCTGGTCAGGTTCGGTGACCACCAGACGTCGGCGACGCAGCCGCCGCCCGGCGCGACCAGCTTGCCGACGATGACGTACCCGGCCGGGCCCGAGGCCGCCGCGACGGCCGACACCCCGGCCAGGTCCTGCGTGATGTTCCCGCCGGCCACCCCCCAGATCGTGGCGTTGGCCGAGGTCAAGACGACCGGCCCGGGCGCGCCCACGGCGAGCCAGCCGGCCGGGCCGTGTGTCACGCTGGTCAGCGCCCGCAGGCCCGTGTCGGCGCCAGCCAGCGGCTGAGTGAGCGCCAGCGAGGAGACCAGCGTCCAGGCACCGCCTGACGCCTTCCGCCACACCGCCGGGTAGCCGTTCGCGCTGCCGACCGCGATCTGCTGGCCGTCGGCCACGACGGTGCTGTTGACCGCCATCTCGGGGATGGTGGCCCCGGCGATGCCGGCCAGCGAGACCGGCCGCACGCTGCCCGTCGTGTTCGCCTCGAGGAAGACGGGCTGCTGGCTGATCTTGCTGGCGGCCGTGTACCCGACGGCGATGATGGTGCCGGCAGGGGCGACGGTCGCGCCGACCACCGACTCGGCCGCCGCGTTGCCGAGCGGCCCCGTCGGCAGCCAGGCCCCGCCGGTGCCGGTGCTCGTGTAGGCCACGAGCTGGCCGGCGGCGCTGCTGCCGGTGACCACGAACCCGTAGTCACTGCCTTTCACCACGCCAGGGGTCCAGCCACCCGCGGGGTCGATCGTGGCCGAGTACTGCCACACCTGGCCGTTCGGGGAAAAATAAGAGATACCGTCCGCGGCGCCGCTCGCCGAGCGACCCGGCCTGACCGCGATGAGCCCGGAGCCGTCGAAGCCCAGGCCGGTGATCGCGGTTCCGGCCCCGTGGTCGGCCGGTATCGTCACCCGGGTCCACGCGGCTCCGTCGTTGGTGCTCAGCCACGCGGCGTCATAGGACGCGCTGCCCTGGGTACCCGTGCTGGAGGTCACCGTGCCGGAGATCACCGTGCCATTGCCTCGCCAGGTGGCGTGCGAGATGTTCAGCACCGTTTCGCCGGGCCCGGCCAGCCCGAGCTGCGCGGCGGTCATCCGCTGCCAGGTCACGCCGTCCCGTGACGTCCAGATCACCGCCTGCGTCGCGCCATGATTCGCGCTATTCGCCGATCCCGCGCCCGCGGCCAGGAAGCCGTCGGCGGTTTTGGTGATCACCCACACCGAATCGCCGGGCAGCTGCGGGCTGATCCCGTGGGTGGCCGCGAGGGTCCAGGTCAGGCCGCCCTGGCTGGTCCAGATGGCCTGCGGGCCGACCGCGACCCAGCCGCCCGGGCCGCCGGCCAGCAGTGCGGCCGGATGACCGAGCGGGGGCTGGCCGCCGCCGGGTGCGCGGACCGGGGCGAGGTGCCAGCTGGCGCCGGCGTCCGTGGAGACGAAGAACTGCTGGCGGACCACGCCGTCGCTGGTCTGCGAGCCCATCGTCACGATCGTGTTGCCTGAGGCGACGACCCGGTTGATGGTCTGGAAGACCCCGCGCTGCTGCTGTCCGGGAAACGTGTCGAAGGTGACCGCGCCCAGCGGCAGCTGCGGCGCGACCGGTTTCGCGGTTCTTTGCTGGTTCCCGGTGAGCGGGCCGAACTTCGGGCCATGGCCGGTCAGCAGCGCGAGGGCCAGCACGGCCACGGCCACCAGCACGATGGCCGGCACCGCTATCCTCGCGGTGCGGCGGCCGCCCAGGCCTTGCCCCGCCCCTTGCCGCCGGGGGCTGGGCAGCCTGTGGTCCAGCAGGAGGGTGTCGTTCGCCCGCGTGTCGTTCGCCCGCGTGTCGTTCGCCCGCGTGTCGTTCGCCCGCGACCGGCTCGACGCGGCCGGGGGCACCAGGCCGGCCGGACGTTCCCAGATGGGCGGGCGGTCGTCGCCCCAACTGTCTTCCCGGTCGTCGCCCCAGCTGTTTTCCCGGTCGTCGCCCCAGCTGTCCTTCCGGTCGGGGCCGTCGTCCTCTTCGACGCCGGGGTCGGAGAACACGGGTGCGCCGAGCGGGGCCTGCGTGTGCCCGGGCCAGCCGAGGGCGGCCGGCTCCGGGGAGCCCGACCTGGTGGGCCGGCTGGCGGCGTGCCGCGGCTGCGCCGACGGGCGCGGCGGGGGCGTTTGGCGCGAGGCCTGACGTGGGACCGGACGGGGAGCTTGCTGGGCCGGTTGTGAGTATGGCGGGTGCTGCGGGTTCGGGGCGGGGTGCTGCGGGTGCTGCGGGTTCGGGGCGGGGTGCTGCGGGCTCTGGGCGGGGCGCTGCTCCCACTGAATGCCGGCCTGGCTCCAGAGCCGGTGCGACCTCTGCCACCCGGAAAGGTCAGCCGGGTTCTGGGTGTCTGGCGGTCCGGAACGGATGGGCTGGAATCCCGGCCCGCCCGCCCGGCCATACAGTGCCCGGGTGGAGCCCAGCGCTCGTGACGGCGGCTTCGGTGTCAAGGGCGAGGACCAGGATCCGTCCGGCTCGCGGCGCGGCGAGGGCACCGCGCCAGGAGCGGGCCTGGCGTACCACTGGCCGGGCAGGTCAGCCTCGGGGTCCTGGGCGGGGTCGCTCTCGGGGCTGGCCGCTGGCGGTTCCGGTGCGCGCAGGAACCATCCCGCCGGGGGTGCCACGCCGGGCCAGGAATTGTCTCGGGCGGCTGGCTCGCCAACGGCTGGCTGGTTGGCGGCTGGCTGGTTGGCGGCTGACCCCTCGGCGGCTGGCTGGTTGGCGGCTGGCTCCGCGGCGGGCCTGGACTCCGCGGCGGATGCGGACTCCGGTCTGGACTGCGCGGCCGGGAGGTCCGCCGGGGCGCCGGCCTGCGGCTGGCGCGGGCCCGGAACGATCAGGCCCGGCGGCACGGACCAGGCAGGCATGAGATTTTCCGGATCATTCCAGCGGAACAGGCCTGTACGCTGCCGATCCTCCTCCGGCAGGGAACCCTGATGACGATTCCCACTCGACTGGTCACTTTCTGTATTCATCACAGACCCCAGTCCAGGCACATTTCTGGCAAATGCCATAGTGCGCCGATCCTCACACTTTCTCGTCCATACGGGGTATCCCGCGGTTTGATGTTACCGATTGAGAGCGAGTGTGTACAGAGGGCAATTTTTGGGGTTTTTCGGGGTGGGGCGGACCAATGCCGTGACCTGTGCCCGCGGCGCGCGAGACGCCGTGGCAATGGCTGCCCTGGTGACCCGCCCGGCTTAACGCGGGCGGGGCCCGGGGGGATTGACCGGGCCGACCGGACCTGGCGGGCGGCCGGATGTCTCCTGGGTCTGGATGAGGCCGTACCCGATGGCCTGGGCGGTAGTCAGCGAGCGGCCGCGGCGGGCGTCTTCGCGGATCTGGTCCACCTCACGGCCGGTGACCTCGGCCAGCCTGAAGTACAGCGTGTCGAGCATGCGGGTCATCTGCTGCTCGCGTGCGCTGAGCGCGGTCACCGTGCCGCCGAGATGCAGCTTCGGCTCGGCGAGCACGAAGGAAGCGTTCGGGTAACCGGACCGGCGCGGGCAGGAGACGAGCACGCCGAGGGCGGGGCCGCTGATCTCGCCGCTCACGCAGGCGTGCACTGGCACCCGCAGCACGTCGAGGATGCCCATGACGGTGAGGACGGCAGGCAGTTCGGCCCGCAAGTTCTGCAGCTCCAAGCGGATCGGCTCTTTCTCTTCGGCGTCCAGGGTGAGCAGCTGGGCCGAGAGCCTCGCGGCCGCGTCGTCGTCGAGCAAACCCGAGGCCAGCACGATCCGCTTGGCCAGCAGCCGCTCGTACAGCTTGCTTTTCCAGTCGGCGTGCGGGTCCAGCCACACCCGGGTCGGCGAGACCGGGCCCGGGGCGGGCGGCGGCGTGGTCGGCCAGTCCGGGGTACCTGGGGTGAGCGGGATGCCCGGAATGCCCGGGGTGGACGGCCAGCCCGGCTCTCCCGGTCGCGGCGGGCCTCCCGGGATGTGGGCACGCGCAATTGGATGCGGCACCGTCCTTTGCGGCACCGTCCTTTGCGGTACGGTCTTGTGCGTCATCCGCTGGCCCCTTCCCCGGGACGGTTGAGTTTCCAGGTGATCTGGCCGCCGACTGCGGCCGCGTAGCGCTCCAGCGTCGAGGCGCGCACGTCCACGCTGCCGGACTCGAGCCTGGCCACCGCGGACTGGGAGGTCCCCATCCGCGCGGCGATCTCGGTCTGGGACAGGCCGGCGGCCTGGCGTTGTTCGGCCAGCTCGCGGACGAGCCTGCCGCGGTCTTCGGCCATCCGGGCCGCCTGCTCGTCCGCCGGCCGGCGCAGCGCCATCTCGCGGAAGCCGGGCATGACCGGCAGCGATGCGCTGGCGTTGTCGGCAGCAGGCACTGGTGCGTCGTCGGCGGCAGGCGCTGGTGCAGGGCGCCCCTTCCTGGTCATACCTCAAAGGTTATCTCATATTTGAGATGGGTTCGGGGATCTATTTACCGGTGCACTGTCGGATCTGACTGTGTCGTATTCAGTTCTGGCGCCCCAGCTCAGGCTGTCCAGACGGAGACGGAGTCGGCATCCTCGATGCCGGGATCGTGCATGACGGCGGCGGCGCGGGCAGCAACCAAAATTCTATGTAACCATGGTTGCATCAATTCCTGGAAGCGTCTACGGTGGTGGGATGGCTGGCTCGATTGAGTGGCTGCTGCTGGCGTACCGGATGCCGCGGGAGCCGTCGACTCCGCGGATCACGGTGTGGCGCAAGCTGGCCCGGCTGGGGGTGGCGAAGCTCGGTGATGGCCTGGTGGCCCTCCCGGCAGATGCCCGGTCTCGGGAGCGGCTGGAGTGGATCGCCGATGAGGTGATCGAGGCGGCCGGGGAGGCGACGCTGTGGAAGAGCAGGCTCACCTCGGCCGGGGCGGAGCGGGCTCTGGTGATGCGGATGGCCGCGGCGATCGCCGCGGAATACCAGGGGCTGATCAGTGCGGCCGATGAGGCCCGGGCGAGCACCCCGGCCAGGGCCCAGACGGTGGCGCGGCTGCGGCGGGAGTTGCGGCGGATCTCCCAGCGCGATTACTTCCCGCCGCCCGAGCGTGAGGAGGCGCGGCGGGCGGTGGAGTCACTGACATCCGAGCAGGCAGTCCGGTGAAGTGGGCGACGAGGGCCGGGTGCCATGTGGACCGCGCCGCTTGCGCCTGGCTGATCCGGCGGTTCGCTGACCCCGATGCGGTGTTCGTGTTCGTCGACGACCCGGACGAGGTACCCGCGGACGCGACCCCGTTCGACATGCGCGGCGTCGAGCTGTCCCACCACGAGGGAGACTGCAGCTTCGAGACCGCGCTGCGCCGGTTCGGGCTCGGTGACCCGGTCCTGTGGGACATCGCCCGCATCGTGCACGAGGCCGACCTGGACGATGAGCGCTACGACGCCCCCGAAGCCCCCGGCCTGGACGTGCTGTGCCGGGGCCTGTCGATGGTCCTGGATGACCCCGCGGTGCTCGCCGCCACTGGCCCGCTGTTCGACGGCCTGTATGAGTACCGCCGGCGCGCGCTGCTGTTTGGCCGGGAACCGTCATGACGACCAGGCTGCCCGGCGATGTCCGGCGGATCCTGGCGGCGCAGGCGCTTCGGGCCTTCGCCTACGGCTTTGGCGCGGTGCTGCTGGGCGTCACGTTGCGGCAGCGGGGCTACTCCGCCGTCCTGGCCGGCGTCGTGCTGACAGCGGTGGTCGCGGGCACGGTCGTCGCGTCGCTGCTGCTGGCCCGCTACGCTGACCGCGCCGGGCGGCGCAGGTGCTACGTGATCATGTACCTGCTGCTGGCGGTCGTCGGCGTCGTGTTCGCCGCCTCGGCGCCGCTGTGGGTGCTGCTGACCGCCAGCCTGACCGGGGCGCTGTCGACCGAGGTCGTCGAGTCCGGGCCGTTCACCTCCCTGGAGCAGCCGATGCTGGCCACCGGCCTGGACCGCGGCCGGCAGGTCGCCGGATTCGGCGTCTACAACGCGGTGGCGACGGCTGCGGGGTCCGTGGGAGCGCTGGCCGCCGGCCTTCCCGGGCTCGCGCGCCACTGGTGGACCTCACCCCCCGCTGATGACCGCTACTTCCTAGTGTTCGTCCCGGTGGCCCTGGCCGGCGCCCTGGTCGCGGCCCGCCTGTCCCCGGCCGTCGAGGCACCGCCAGCACCCCCGGCCGCCATGCCCCGGCGCCGTCCGGTGGACCGGTCCCGGCCGGTTGTCTACCGGCTGTGCGCGCTGTTCGCGGTGGACTCGCTCGGCGGCGGGTTTGTCATCCAGGCGTTCGTGGCCTACTGGTTCTCCGCCCGGTTCGGCGCGCCGATCGGCGTGATCGGCACGGTGTTCTTCGCCTCAGGCCTGCTGCAGGCCCTTTCGTTCCTGGTCGCCGTCCGGCTGGGCGAGCGGTTCGGGCTGCTGCGCACAATGGTGTTCACCCACCTGCCCTCGAACCTGCTGCTGATGGCGGTGGCGTTCGCGCCAGGGTTCGGCTGGGCCGCCGGACTGTGGCTGGCCCGGGTGAGCCTGTCCCAGATGGACGTCCCGGCCCGGCAGGCCTACGTGATGGCCCTCGTCGACCCCGGCGAGCAGACCGGCGCCGCCGCCTACACCAACACCGCCCGCTACCTCACCCGCCCGCTCGGCCCGGTGCTGGCCGGGGCCAGCCAGTCCCTCGCGCTGGGCCTGCCGTTCCTGCTCGCCGGGATCATCAAGTCCGGTTACGACCTGGCCCTGTGGCGCTGGTTCCGCCACGTTCCCGTTCCCGGGGAGCCCGGCCCCGGCCCCACGCTGGTACCCCCGGCACCCATCCCGAGGAGAGCCCATGATCGCCTGCCTGCGCGCCGTCGGGGTACCTCCCGAGATCCGGGACCGCTACCTGGCCTGGATCAGCGAGGGCCGTGTCATCCGCGAAGCCCACGGCATCCTCGCCGAGCTCGTCCTCGAGCCCTCCGACGGCGAGGGCGAGACCGTGGTCCTGACGATCTGGCCCAGCCATGAGGTGTTCGACGCGTGGATCGCCACCCCCGACCGGGACCGGCTCACCGCCTCCGACGTGCACCAGGCCGTCAGCTACCAGCCGATCACCCGCTACGACGTCGCGGGCGGCTACCTCAACCACCCGGGCCTGGCCGCCGCGCCGGTCCCGTCCGCACCGGAGGAGACATCATGAAATGGGTTACCCGCGCCCGGCCGAAGACCGACCGGATCGCCTGCCCCTGGCTGATCAGCAAGTTCATCGACCCCGCCGCCGAGATCCTCTACGTCCCCGCCGCCGACGTCCTGGACGTCGCCCGGGAACAGGACGCGGTGAGCTTCGACGTGCCCGGCGCCCGCTACGGCCACCGCGACGGCAAGTGCACCTTCGAGGTCCTCATCGAGGACCACCACCTCACCGGCGACCCGGCCCTGCTGCGGCTGGCCAGGATCGTGCACGCCGCGGACATCGCCGCCGACCTCGGCACCGACCCGGCCGGGCCCGGGCTCCTGGCCATCGGCCTGGGCGGCCTTGATGTCGAGGACGACGACCACCGGCTGCTGGACCGCGCCCGGTTCGTCTACGACGCCCTCTACGCCTGGTGCCGGTCCCAGGTCCCGGCTCCCGCATGACCGGCGCCCTGGGCTACGACGACATCCGCGCCGGGACCGTCCGGCAGGTCGCCCAGCTCATGGCCGCCGCCGCCATTACCGCCCCTAAATCCGGCGGGCAGCTGTTCCTCGCCGGGAAGCCGAACTTCATGGAAACCGTCATCGCCGACGACGCTGGCACCCGCGGTGAGCTGGCGGCCTGGATGCGGGCCCGCGGGAAGGAACGCCGGGAGCGGATCTGGTTCCGCGACGCCGAGGCCGCCGAGGCAGTCGACGCGATCTTGTTCGTCGGGCTGCTGCCCGGCTGGTACCCGCCGAACTACGACTGCGGGGCGTGCGGGTACGCGACCTGCGCCGAGTTCCTGCACCACACCAAGCCCCTGCGCCGCCAGTCCGCGGAGCTGGAGTTCACCGGGCCGGTGTGTAACCTGCGGGACATCGACCTCGGCATCGCCGTCGGCTCCGCGGCCAAGACAGCCGCGATCAACTCGATCGACTGCCGGTGCCAGACCCGGGTCGCGGTCGCCGCCCGCAAGCTCGGCCTCATCCAGGCCGACCACGCCGTTGCCCAGTCCTGACGTAAGGCTGCTGATCCGGCGAGCTCATCGCGCCACCGGTCCGCTCGTCCCCGCCCCGCCGAACCTCCTCCAACCGCTTCCTGTCGTAGTCACCGGGTCTCGCGGTTGGCATTCAGGGCAGGATTTTGGCTTGCAGGTTGCGGAACTGGATCGGGTCGGGGGATACGGACGTAGACGCCGGAGTTGTCACCGGCGGCGAGTTCCCGCCATTCGACCCAGAACGCCGCGTTGGTGAACTGCTGTGCGATGTACCAGTCCAGGCCGTAGCCGCCGGAGCGCGACGTGCTGTCGTATGTGGACCCTCAAGCCGGACTCGACAGACTGCTGTCGTTGTGGTCGACGTAACGCTCAAACCTGGCCTGGCCATTCCACCCGAGAAAGAAGTACGTCTGCTCGGTCATCTTTGTGCGTACGAGAGCTGGCTCATCGCTCCCCCATACATCGCAAGACTCACAATGGTAAGAAGCACGTTCTGGCTTTAGCGCAATCGGACGCTCACACGACCAGCAAGTAGCTATTTCCGGGGTAGCAGGTTTAGCTGACACGTCGTTATCGCGCAACTCGCGCCGCTCGATGGTGGTGCGGGCAAAAGGCGCTCCCGCCGATAGCACGGACAGGGCAAGGGTGCTGGACATGGTGACCTCTGACGAATGGACAGTGAAACGATCGACATCGGCAGTCAACCCAGCGGAGCGCGAGCTACCGGCCAGGCCGACTTTGGATGCCATGTGAATAGGGTCGCGCGGTGCCCACGGCGCCGGCATCACCGCCAGCGGCCGTCGGCGCCTGATGCTAGCCGGGTTCTTCAGGCTCCTGCTGGCCGGTAAGGGGCGCAGGGCATCAGGGGAGGCGTAGGCGTAGGCGCGCATGAAGACCGTGATGCCGCTGGTGATGATGCGGTCGTAATGGTGCGGACGATCTCGCGGATGCCCGCGGTCAGGGCTCGCCGCCGCAGGAGGCGCCGTTATGCTGCCGGGCCGCGGGGCCAGTCGGGCGGCTATGCGGCCGGGCCGCGGGGCCAGTCGGGTGGCGGGACCGGACGCGCCCGGCGGGTGATCTGCCCCGGGCGATCGGGTGACGGCACGGCGACCGGCCAGCTGGCTTCGGCCCAGACGGTGCGGCCCGGGTAGGCGTCGGAGAAACCCCAGCGCCCGGTGCAGGCGGCCACCATGGCGAGCCCCCGGCCGCCTTCGGCCATCAGGTCGAGGGAGCCCGCCGCCGGGACGGACGCGCCGCCGTCGTCGGTGACCGCGACCCTGGCCACCCCGTCTCGCGGGCGGTCGACCTCGACCGTGAACACGCCGCCGCGCCCCGAGGCGGTGTGCGCGATCGCGTTGGCGCACAGCTCGGACACGCACATCATCAGCGTCTCCCTGGCCGGGCAGCCGGCCAGCAGCTCACCGACGAACCGGCGCGCTTCCGGTACGGACGCGGGCGTGCCCCGGTAGGTACGGGCGCACGGTCGCGTCGAGCGGACTGGACCCAAGTGCAGCACCGGGTAGGCACCACTCACCGTAGGTCACCCCCTGACGACTAGCTTCTACTGTAAGTGACGCGCGAGGGCACGAAATGGTTCAAGCGGGCTTTCCGGGCCGCGACGGGACGCGGCCAGGACGGGACGCTCGAACCGGAGCACGCACCACGGCTCGTTCGGAAAAATTGCCTGGTTAAATCGCTGTTTCGGATTGTTCGCCCCTTCCGTGGCGCGCGGGTCAGAGGGACACTATGGGGATCAAGCACAGTGAGGAGGAGCAGATGGAAGCGAGCCCGTCCAGCGCACCTGGGCTTAAGCGCTCCCTGTCGGTGTGGGCGGCGGTGGGTCTGTCGGTGGCGCTGATGGCGCCGAGCATGGCCGCGAACATCAACCCGCAGGCGAGCGCCACCACAGCGGGCCGCGCCGTGCCGCTCACGTTCCTCATCGCGGCCGTGGGCGTGCTGCTGGTGGCTTACTCTTTCGTCCGGCTGTGCCAGTATTTCCATCATTCCGGGTCGGTCTACGCGTTCGTCGGCGCCACGCTCGGCCCGCGGGCCGGGGTGGTCGCGGGCTGGGGCCTGCTCGGCACCTACACCTTCTACGCCGTGGTCACCTCGACCGCGGCCGGCATCTTCGGCACCGCGTTCCTGCAGGCCGTCGGCATCTGGCCGCACCCGCCCTCGTGGGCGCCGTTCGTCCTGCTCGCGGTCGCGCTGGCACTGTCGCTGCTGCTCGCCGTCATGCCGGCCAGGCGCGGCGCGGGCGTGCTGCTGTCTGTCGAGAGCACCACGGTCGCGCTGATCCTGATCGTCACCACGGTCGTGCTGGTCCGGCTGCTGGCCGGGAACGCGCCCGGTCACGAGCATTTCACCTGGAGCGTGTTCCATGTGACGCCGGGGACCAGCTTCTCCGGGCTGTTCCTGGGCGTGGTGTTCGGCTTCCTGTCCTTCGCCGGGTTCGAGGCGGCGTCCACCCTGGGCGAGGAGGCCAACCGGCCAACGCGTGACATCCCGCGGGCGATCCTCGGCACGGCGATCTTCGGTGGCATCTACTTCGTGATCGTCACCGCCGTCGAGATGATGGGCTTCGGCGCGAGCCCGGCCGGGGTCGCGAAGTTCACCGCCTCGCCGTCGCTGCTGGGCGACCTGGGCTCCTCCTACGTCGGCCACTGGGTCGGCGACGTGATCACGCTTGGCACGACGATCAGTGCGTTCGGCTGCTGCCTGGCCTCCACGGTCGCAGCGGCGCGGCTGCTCTACGCGCTGTCCAGGGACACGGCCGGGGCGCGCGGGGTCGGCAAGGGCTCGCGCTGGGGCACGCCCGCCTGGGCGACCCTGGTGATCGCCGCCATGTCGGGCCTGATCGTGGTCATCTACACGGCGGCCTTCCACGCCACCGCCTTCGACAGCTTCATCTGGTCGGGCGCCATCGGCACGCTGATCCTGCTCGTCGCCTACGTGCTGGCCACGCTCGGCTGCGTGATGCTGGTGTTCGTGCGGCGCAAGCTGCCGGTACCGATGTGGCAGATCGTGGTGCCGATCGCGGCGCTGATCGTGCTCGGCTACACGCTGTACCGCAACGTGATCCCGTACCCGACCGGCGCGGCCGCGTGGTTCCCGGTGGTGTCCGGCATCTGGCTGGCGGTCGCGGTGCTGGCCGTGATCTTCGCGCCGGGCACGGCCCGGAAGCTCGGGGCGGCGCTGGCCGCCCGGGAGGGCATCGCGGCGCCGGGCGCGGAGGAAGCGGCACCGGCACCGCGGCTCGCGACCGCGCGCGACGAGGCATCCTAGTGGAGGCCTCTTAGTGCCCGAACTGCTTCCCTGCGTCGCCGAACAGCCCCTGGTCGATCACCACTGCCACGGGGTGATCAGCCGGGACGCGGACGAGGCCACGCTCGAGTCGATGCTGAACGAGGGCGCGGCCAGTTCTAGCCAGCCCAGTTCTAGCCAGCCCAGTTCTAGCCAGCCCAGTTCTAGCCAGCCCAGTTCTAGCCAGCACTGGGCGGGCGGTTCGGTGTTCGACTCGCAGGCCGGGTTCATGTTCCGCCGGCTATGCCCGCCCGTCCTCGGCCTGCCGCCGCACGCTGAGCTGCCGGACTACGTGTCCCGCCGGGCCGAGCTGGGTGCGACCGAGGTGAACAAGCGGTTCCTGTCGCTGGCGGGGCTCTCCTGTTTGTGCGTGGACACCGGCTTCACCCCGGAGCCGGTGACCTCCCCGGCCGAGCTCGGCGACCTGGCGGGCGCGACAGCGCACGAGATCGTTCGGCTCGAGCGGGTCGCGGAGGACGTGGTCGCGGCCGGGGTGGGCGCGGCCGGGTTCGCCGACGCGGTGCGGTCCGCGCTGGTCACCCGCACCGCCACGGCGGTGGGCGTGAAGTCGATCGCCGCCTACCGGACAGGGCTCGATCTGCGCGCCGAACGGCCTTCCGACTTTGAGGTGACGGCCGCGGCCGGGCGCTGGCTAGCCGCTAGCACCGGGCCGCCGCGGCTGGCGGACGAGACGCTGCAGCGGTTCCTCATCTGGTGCGGCGTGGACCTGCGGCTGCCGGTGCAGTTCCACGCCGGTTACGGGGACAGCGACGTCGACCTGCACCGCTGCAACCCGCTGCTGCTCACCCCGCTGCTGCGGGCGATCCAGCCCGCCGGGGTTCCGGTAATGCTGCTGCACAACTACCCGTACCACCGCGAGGCCGGCTACCTGGCCCAGGTGTTCCCGCACGTGTACGTCGACGCGGGACTGGCCACCCACAACCTGGGCGCACGCGCCCCGGCGCTACTGGCCGAGGCACTCGAGCTCGCGCCGTACGGGAAGTTCCTGTATTCCTCGGACGCGTTCGGGCTTCCGGAGCTGTATTACCTGGGCGCGGCGGTGTTCCGGTCCGCGCTTTCTTCGTTCCTGCGCTCGGGTCTGGACGAAGATCTTTATTCCGAACGGACCGTGGTGCGTCTGACCCGGATGCTCTGCGCCGACAACGCCAAACGCGCTTACCAGCTCGGCAGCCAGATGTAACGTCGGGCTGCGCCGGCCCCGAACCCTCGCGGGCGGCGAGTCACGCAGCTGAGGCCGCCTGAGGATGTGGGTGATCAGATCCCGCGCCTCGCTGAGACCGCCCTGGAATGCGTATCTTCGTGTTATGAAGGTGCTTTCGGTCAACGTCGGTCAGCCGCGCCCGAGCCCATGGGGCGAGGTGAAGCTGACGGCCATCGACAAGCGGTCCGTGGACGGCCCGGTCATGGTGACGCCCGCACGTCCGCACAGCGCCGGCGTGGCCGGGGACCAGGTCTGCGACGTGAGGCACCATGGCGGACCTGACCAGGCCGTTTATGCCTACGCCCGGGAGGATCTGGATTTCTGGGAGGCCGGGCTCGGACGGCCGCTGCGCAACGGCACGTTCGGCGAGAACCTGACCACCTCGGGGCTCGACGTCAACGACGCCCTGATCGGCGAGCGCTGGCGGGTCGGGCCAGACGTGATCCTGGAGGTATCCCGTCCCCGGATTCCGTGCGGCACCTTCCAGGGGTGGCTGGCGCAGGCCGGCTGGATCAAGCGGTTCACCCAGGCCGCCCGGTCCGGCACCTACCTGCGGGTGATCGAGCCGGGCGAGATCCGCGCGGGCGATGTCCTCGAGATCGCGGACCGGCCGGATCACGATGTGAGCGTGGCCGTCTGTTTCCGCGCGCTGACGCTCGAGCCAGAGCTGCTGCCCGGGCTGCTGGCCGCCGACGCGCTGCCGAACGACTTGCAGCAGCGCGCGCGTCGGCGCACCGCCTAGGCAGAGCAGTTCATGATCACGAAGACTTTTAGGTCGCCGGCGGTACAAAAGTCTTCGTGATCATGGCAGACGCGTCGGCGAGGAGGGTTTCGGGGGTTTTTGGGATGGCGTCGAGCCAGCGGACGCGGGGGTCGCGGCGGAACCAGGATTCCTGACGGCGGGCGAACCGCCTGGTGGCCTTGATGGTCTCGAGGCGGGCCTGGTCCAGGGTCCACTCGCCGTCCAGGTAACGGAGCAGTTGCTGGTAGCCGAGCGCGCGGCTGGCGGTCCTGCCTTCTCGCAGGCCCATTTCGACCAGGCTTTGTACTTCGGCTTCCAGGCCCGCCTGCCACATCCGGTCGACCCGCGCGGCGATCCGCTGGTCCAGTTCGGGGCGGGGCAGAGCGAGGCCGATCTGGACGGCCGGGCGGTTCTGGTGGTAGGCAGGCATGGTGGCGGTGAACGGGCGCCCCGATATCTCGATCACCTCCAGGGCGCGCACGATCCGGCGGCCGTTGCCGGGCAGGATGGCGGCGGCCGCGGCCGGGTCGAGCGTGGCCAGCCGGGCGTGCAGGACGTCGGGGCCCAGGCGGGCCAGCTCATCGTCGAGGCGGGCGCGAGTACCGACGTCCGTGCCGGGAAAATCCAGGTCGTCGAGCGCGGCCCGGACGTACAGACCCGAGCCGCCGACGAGGATGGGCACCCGGCCGCGGGCCATGATCTCGTCGATCGCGGTGCGGGCGAGTTTGGCGTAGTCGGCCACGTTCGCGGTCTGCGTCACCGGCCAGATGTCGAGCAGGTGATGCGGCACGCCCTGCCGGGCGGCTTCAGGCTCCTTGGCGGTGCCGATGTCCATGCCCTGGTAGAGCTGCATCGAGTCGGCGTTCACGATCTCACCGCCGAGGGCGCGGGCCAGCTTGATGGCCAGCCCGGACTTCCCGGTGGCGGTTGCCCCCACCACGGCGATGACGTGTGTGCCCATGCGCCATAGGGTAAGCGGGTAGTTAGGTGCGGAGGATCAGAGGACTTTGGGAGGGAGTGTCGTCATGGGCCGCTACGCGGAAGCGTTCCACCGGAGCCTGGCCGATCCCGAAGGATTCTGGGGTGAGGCGGCCAAGGACATCGACTGGTACCAGGCACCCACGGTGGTGCTGGACGCCTCGAACCCGCCGTTCTACCGCTGGTTCGCCGACGGGGTGCTGAACACCTGCTTCAACGCGCTGGACCGGCACGTGCGCGACGGCCGGGGCGGCCAGACCGCGCTGATCTATGACAGCCCGGTCACAGGCACCGGCCGGACGTATTCCTACCGGGAGCTGCTGGACGAGGTCGCGCGGTTCGCCGGGGTGCTGCGCGGCCTCGAGGTTAGCGCGGGTGACCGGGTCATCATCTACATGCCGATGATCCCCGAGGCATTGATCGCGATGCTGGCCTGCGCACGGATCGGCGCGGTGCACTCGGTGGTGTTCGGCGGCTTCGCGGCGCGCGAGCTCGTGACGCGGATTGACGATGCCACGCCGAAGGTGATGGTCTCGGCTTCCTGCGGCATCGAGGTCAGCCGGATCGTGGAGTACAAGCCGATCCTTGACCGCGCCATCGACCTGGCGCGCCACAAGCCGGACCACTGCGTGATCCTGCAGCGGCCGCAGGCGTCCGCCGCCCTGACCGCCGGGCGCGACCTGGACTGGAAAGAGGCGGTCGCCGGGGCCGAACCCGCGGACTGCGTCCCCGTCGCGGCGACCGACCCCCTGTACATCCTGTACACCTCCGGCACGACCGCCAAGCCCAAGGGCGTGGTCCGCGACAACGGGGGTCACGCGGTCGCGCTGCGCTGGAGCATGGACAATATTTACGACACCAAATCAGGCGAGGTGTTCTGGGCCGCCTCTGATGTGGGATGGGTCGTCGGGCACTCCTACATCGTCTACGCCCCGTTGCTGGCCGGGTGCACGACCGTGCTCTACGAGGGAAAGCCGGTACGCACCCCGGACGCCGGAGCGTTCTGGCGGGTCATCGCCGAGCACCGGGTCAAGACGCTCTTCACCGCGCCGACCGCGTTCCGCGCGATTAAGAAGGAGGACCCGGGCGGTAACCTGGCTCGCCAGTACGACCTGTCCGGATTCCGTTACCTGTTCCTGGCCGGCGAGCGGCTTGACCCCGAGACCTACCGGTGGGCGGGCGAGCTACTCGGCATACCGGTCATCGACCACTGGTGGCAGACCGAGACCGGCTGGCCGATCGCCGCCAACCTGATGGGCCTGGAGGCCCTGCCGACCAAGGCCGGGTCGCCCACAATGCCGGTGCCCGGCTACGACGTGCGGATCGTCGACGCCGACGGCGCCGAGGCGAAGCCGGGTGAGACCGGCGAGATCGTGGTGCGGCTGCCGCTGCCGCCGGGTTGCCTGCCCAGCTTGTGGCGCGACGACGAGCGGTTCATAGACTCCTACATGTCGCAGCATCCCGGTTTCTATACCACCGGCGACGGCGGGTACCGCGACAGCGACGGTTACCTGTACGTGATGGGGCGCATCGACGACGTGATCAACGTGGCCGGCCACCGGCTGTCCACCGGGCAGATGGAGGAGGTACTCGCCAGCCATCCCGCCGTGGCCGAATGTGCGGTGATCGGCGTCAACGACGATTTCAAAGGCCAGATACCGCGCGGGTTCGTGGTGCTCAAGGCAGGAGTCGGTGTCGAGCCGGCTGTCCTGTCCGCCGAACTTGTCCAGCTGGTCCGCGACCAGATCGGGCCGGTAGCCGCGCTGCGCAGGGTCGACGTGGTTCCCGCTCTGCCTAAGACCCGATCCGGCAAGATACTCCGCAAGACCATGCGGGGAATCGCCGACGGCCAGGACGAGCCGGTACCTTCCACCATCGAGGACCCCGCGGTCCTCGACGCGCTGCGCCCGGTCCTGGCCGACCAGGGCTGACAGGGACCGGACTGGGCGGTCAGGTGCTGCTGCGCGGGCGCACGATCCCTCAGCGTCGCGGCTGGCGATCGCGGTCGCGGGCGACGACTTGCACGGTCGCGCGTGACCGCTGGCGCCTGGCCCGGTTCGCGCGGCGCCGCTTGTCCTCGTTATCGTCGGCTTCCGCTTCCAGGAACAGCTTCACGAACATCGGATGCATGATGCCCCCTTATATAGGCCGGTGGCCCTCCTGCTCTCCAGAGCCAGTAGCCCGGCCGGAAATACGTGCTCATTGTTTAGACCGCGGGCTGCTTCTTAACTCATCGGTTTTGCCAGGATGGCGGCATGGACATCGAGGATGTGCGGCTGGCGGCGGTCACTTCGGCGGCAGCGAGGCGACGTGGCTGCGGGCCCGGGCGATCCAGTGGTCCAGCGCGGTGTCGTCGAGCGCTTCGGCGGCCACGACGACGATTCCGCGCATGGGGCGGCCGGTCATGTCGAACGGGCGCACGCCGGGCTCGGCCACGGCCGCGTCCATGTGTTCGGCGCCGATCCGCGCGATCAGCCCGTCGCCGTAGACCCCCGCGGTGAGATGGCCGTGGGTCATGAAGGCCAGCCCGCCGAACATCTTCTTCTCGGTGATCCCGGCGACATCGCGCAGGCAGGTACGGACCCGCGCGGCCAGCGCCTCGTCGTAGGCCATGCCCCGATGGTAGGGCCCAGTCGGCTATGGAATACGAAACCTGAGTTGCGTAATTTGCTGGTCCTGCGGTAACCTCAATTTCGCTACGAAGATAGCGGAATTGGAGGGCTGTGATGAGCCAGACCACCGTGGCCCGCCGCGGCCGCCCGCGTGACGGCTCGGTTGACCGGCGGGTGCTGAGCGCCGCGTGGGGTCTGCTGCACGCGGGCGGCTACGCGGCACTGAACATGGATGAGGTGGCCGAGCGCGCCGAGGTGGCGAAGACGACGCTCTACCGGCGGTGGCCGACCAAGGACCACCTGGCCGTCGCGGTGGCCGCCCAGATCCTGGGCGAGGTGCCGATTCCCGATACCGGCGACCTGCGCGGCGACCTGACCGAGTTCGCCGCGGCCCTGGCCGCCAGCCTCAACCGGCTGCGCATGGCGGGCCATTACGGCGGCGGCGCATCGGCTGGGCTGGCCGCCGAGATAGTCGCGGCAGTCGCTCGCCATCCCGACATCGGCGACGCGGTCCGCGCCGGGTTCGCGGAGCGGCACGCCATGGCCCGGGCCCGGCTGCAGCGGGCCGTCGAAGGCGAGGAGCTTCGCCAGGACATCGACCAGGCCGTCCTGATCGAGCAGATCGTCGGGCCGATCTACTACCGGATCCTGATCAGCGGAGCGCCCGTCGACCGGAGCTACGCCGAGCGCCTCGTTGACGCCGCGCTCGACGGTGCCATCACACCGAACGCCATCACACCGAACGCCATCACCCCGAAGGAGCAAGGGATATGACCATGACAGAAACCACCGCCGCCCCGCCGTCCCGCGGCGGCCGCGTCCGGCGCCGCCGCCGGGTCCTGCTGGCCGTCCTCGCCGCCGTGGTGGCGATCCTGGCCGTCTACGCCGTCTTGACCAACACCCAGCCCTACACGCTGCAGGCCTCGATCCAGATCAACGCCACGCCCCAGCGGGTCTGGGCGGTCCTCACCGACCAGGCCGCCTACCCGAGCTGGAACCCTTTCATCATCTCCTCGAGCGGCCGGGTCCAGGTCGGGGCTACCCTGACTAACGTCATGCACGACGCCACCGGTAACACCACCTTCACCCCCACGGTGCTGGTCGTCGAGCCCGGCCGCGAGCTGCGCTGGATCGGCAGGGTCGGGCCGGGCGGCATCTTCGACGGCGAGCACACCTTCACCATCCAGCAGATCAGGCCGGGGGTGGTGCTCTTCACCCAGCGCGAGGACTTCACCGGCGTGGCCATCCCGTTCTACGAACAGCGGCTACATAGTGACACCCTGCCGCAGTTCCGGGCCATGAACGCTGCCCTGGCGAGCGAGGCCGGCCGCTCATGAACAACCACACTGAAGCAGACGAGGTCCGGCCATTCCGGATCGACATCCCGCAGGCCGACCTGGATGACCTGCGGGACCGGCTGGCCCGGACCCGGTGGCCCGACCAGCTGCCCGGGGTGGGCTGGGACTACGGCATCCCGCTGGAGTACGTGCGGGGGCTGGCCGAGTACTGGCGCACCGGCTACGACTGGCGGGTGCACGAGGCGCGGCTGAACGCGTTTGACCAGTTCACCACCACGATCGACGGGCAGAATGTGCATTTCCTGCACGTCCGTTCGGCCGAGCCAGGGGCCCTGCCGCTGATCATCACTCACGGCTGGCCCGGGTCGATCGTGGAGTTCATGAACGTCATCGGCCCGCTGACCGACCCCGCGGCGCACGGCGGCGATCCGGCCGACGCGTTCCACCTGGTCGTTCCTGCCATTCCGGGCTACGGGTTCTCCGGTCCCACCCGGGACCGGGGCTGGGACGTGCGCCGGATCGCGCGGGCCTGGGCCTCGCTGATGGGGCGGCTCGGCTATGAGCGTTACGGCGCGCAAGGCGGCGACTGGGGCTCGGGGATCTCCCGGGAACTCGGCATCATCGCTCCCGAGCACCTCATCGGCGTGCACCTGAACATGCTCACCCCTTACGTCGCGGACGAGCCGGACGATCTGACCGAGGACGAAAAGTCGCGCCTGCAGACGCTGCGGACCTTCCGGTCCACCGGGAGCGGCTACGGCGCGATCCAGTCCACCCGGCCCCAGACGCTGGCCTACGGGCTCACCGACTCACCGGCGGGTCAGCT